>Ga0209060_10001402_pt1 | contig 26762 bp, 26 predicted proteins | sample Coa_R1_8_FD_187155 | JGI IMG/M metagenome (GOLD analysis project Ga0209060, IMG submission 187155) | Surface soil microbial communities from Centralia Pennsylvania, which are recovering from an underground coalmine fire - Coalmine... | ecosystem: Environmental > Terrestrial > Soil >...
ACTGAGAGCATGAACGGCACAGGCGGGTCAAGGTCCTTGAGGAGCCGCCAATCGAACGACTTGCCGAGCCCACCGGGCCGTGTGGCATCGCTCGGGGCTCGTGCGTCGAACATGAGCCGGTCTGCGACGGCGGCATAGCCCTGTACGCACGCGAGATCGTCGTGCGTTTCGACCGCGATCGCTTTCATCACCGGCAAGCGGAAACGCATCTTCACGGCGAGCACACGCTCCGGTGTTTCTTTGCCGTGGAGCTGGAGCACATCCGGGGCAAGCGCGTCGATGCTTGCCGCCAGCCATTCGTCCGCGGCGTCGACGGAAAGCGCCACTTTCAGAGCGCGGCCCTTGACCAGTGCCCCAAGTTCGCGTGCGGCAGCGAAATTGAGGTGGCGCGGTGATGGCGGGAAGAAAACGAAACCCACCATATCGGCACCGGCGCGCAGCGAGGCATCAAGCGCCTCCGGAGTCCGCAGGCCGCAAATCTTAATGGTGAGTTGCATGTCAACCGGTCCTGCGCCACTTGCCCTGCTTGAGCCAAGCCGCGACGCCGCCGAGAACCACGCCGGCGATGAGAAGCGTAAACCCTACAAGATAGAGCGGAACTTTCACCGCAAGCTCGAGATCGGACGAATCGAACGGATCGAACGACACCGTAACGGGCTGCCGATTGGCAACCGCCAGCGCCACCAGCACGGCGGCAGCCGGGATCGCGACGATTGCCTTCAGAAACCTGCCAATCATTTGCCCGGGCGCCCGATCCTCGATGTAAGTGCGGCCGACACGACAACGGCCGCGTGCTTCGCGCTCTTGGGGTCCCGCGCCGCAAGGACTTGCCACGGCCACTGTAACGCCGGCCGCCAGACCGGAGCCTCAAATCTGGCTTCGATTGAGGCGTTCGCGCATTTCCTTGCCGGTTTTGAAGAACGGCACGGACTTCTGGTCGACCGCCACATGCGCCCCGGTTCTGGGGTTGCGGCCCGCGCGCGCGGGACGGTTCTTGACCGAAAAAGCCCCAAAGCCGCGCAGCTCAACGCGGTCTCCCCGGGCGAGCGCTGCCACGATCTCACCCAGGATAGCGTTCACGATATTTTCTACGTCACGCTGGTAGAGATGGGGATTCTGTCCCGCAATCCGCTGGACGAGTTCTGATTTGATCATATGGAGATGCCGTTTTTGAATAGGGCCATCGCTGCGGGGCACGCAGGAATTTCTAACCCCGCCACCGGTCCTTGCTCTCATTCGGTCAATTGCCAGGCGAAGGTTGCCAAAGCATCAACAGGCCGTCAAGATTGAGCTTTTCGGCAGCCTGCAGGGTGCCTGAGGTTTCGAGGTCGCGGGCGAGCGAGCCCAAGCCAAGGAAATCGAGCGCTTTGACAACGCCGAGATGGAGAAACGAGAGCTGGCTGAAGGGGGCGTGCAGCCGCCAGTCGCGCACCGGCGTCTTCGGGTCGATGTTGTTGGTCTTGGCGAGCCAATCGATCGCCTCCTGCTCGCGGCCGATCTCGTCAACAAGCTTGAGTGGGACCGCCTGGCGCCCGGTGAACACGCGGCCGTCCGCCACCTGGTCGAGGGCCTCGCCTTCGAGCTTGCGGCGATCTCTGACGATGTCCTTGAACCAGGCATAGGAATCGACCACCAGGGCCTCCACGGCGGCGCGCGCCTCCGGGGCGGTAGGTTCCAGGCCGTTGGGGGCAGCCTTGAGGGGGGACGACTTTATTTCCTCGACCTTCACGCCGACCTTGGTGAGCAGATCGGTGAGATTTGGATACTGGAACAAGACGCCGATCGACCCGACCAGCGAAGAGTTTTGGGCAATGATGTAGTCAGCCGCCATGGCCGCCATGTAGCCGCCGGAGGCGGCCATGGCGTCGACGACAACCACGGTCGGCTTCTGCGCCGCAACGCGACGCAGCGCCTGGTGAAGCTCCTCCGATCCAGCCGTCGTGCCGCCCGGACTATCGATGTGCACGATAACGGCACGGGTGTTGCGCGAACGCGCGAGATTATCGAGCGCCTCAGTGCGCTCGTGATCCCCTCGGATGATGCCTTGGATAGTGACCCGCGAAATCTGTGGGGTGAGCGGTCGCGCAAGCGATTCGCCGGAACGGCGCGCCACGACGGCGGCGCCGATCACCCCCAAGACAGCGACCAGCACGGTTGCCACACGCCAGAAGGTCAGCTTGCGCCGCAGGCGGCGGCGATCAACGATATGGTCTGTTTCAAGCGACATGGGACTGCTTCCTGCTTTGACTGTTCCAGGCAGTCATGGCCCGTCTTGTCGCCCCGGGCATTTGATCCGGGGTCATCCACGCCGTGCTTGAGCACAAACTCAGCACGGGAGCGTGGATGACGGCGACAAATTTCCCGGATCACGTCCGGAAGCAGCCATGACGGTGGATGGTGCTCATTCCTTCTTCTCGGTGGCGCGCTTGAGCGCGGTCCCGAGAATGTCGCCCAGGGTCGCGCCGGAATCCGAGGAGCCGTACTGGGCGATCGCCTCCTTCTCCTCTGCGACTTCGAGCGCCTTGATCGAGACCGTCACCTTGTGAGCACGGCGATCGAACTGGGTAACGCGTGCATCGACCTTCTCGCCGACCGCGAACCGCTCGGTGCGCTGCTCAGAACGGTCCCGGGCGAGCTCCGAGCGCTTGATGAAGGTGGTGAGGTCAGTCCCGACCAGCTTCACCTCAAGGCCAGACTCCTTAACCTCAAGGATCTCGCACGTCACCACGGCGCCTTTCCTGACGTCGCCGGCCTCCGCGAACGGATCGCCTTCGAGCTGCTTCACGCCAAGCGAGATGCGCTCCTTCTCGATGTCAACGTCGAGCACCTGAGCGCGAACCTTGTCGCCCTTCTTGAACTCGTCGATGACCTGCTCGCCCGGACGCTTCCAATCGAGATCGGAGAGGTGGACCATGCCGTCCACGTCGCCGTCGAGTCCGAGGAAGAGGCCGAACTCGGTCTTGTTCTTGACTTCGCCCTCGACGACGCTGCCGGGCGGATGTTTCTCGACGAACACCTCCCACGGGTTGCGCATGGTCTGCTTGAGACCGAGCGAAATGCGTCGTTTGACCGGATCGACTTCCAGCACCTGGACCTCGACCTCCTGGGATGTCGACACGATCTTGCCCGGATGGACGTTCTTCTTGGTCCACGACATCTCGGATACGTGGATAAGCCCCTCGATACCGGGCTCCAGCTCCACGAAGGCGCCGTAGTCGGTGATGTTGGTGACGCGGCCGGTAAGACGCGCCCCGACCGGGAACTTCGCCTCGATGCCCTGCCACGGATCGGCCTGCAGTTGCTTCATGCCGAGCGAGATACGGTGGGTCTCGTGGTTAATCTTGACGATCTTGACCTTCACCTGCTGGCCGATGTTGAGCACTTCGGACGGATGATTGACGCGTCTCCACGCGATGTCGGTGACATGCAGCAGGCCGTCGATGCCACCGAGGTCCACGAAGGCACCGTAATCGGTGATGTTCTTGACCACGCCATCGATGACCTGCCCCTCTTCCAGGTTCTGCACCAGCTCCTGGCGCTGCTCGGCGCGGGTCTCTTCCAGCACGGTGCGGCGTGAAACCACGATGTTGCCGCGACGGCGGTCCATCTTCAAAATCTGGAATGGCTGGGAGACGTTCATCAGCGGGGTCACGTCGCGGATCGGCCGGATATCGACCTGGGAGCGCGGCAGAAACGCCACGGCGCCGTCGAGATCGACCGTAAAGCCGCCCTTGACCTGATTGAAGATGACGCCCTGCACCTTTTCGTTGTTCTGGAATGCCTTTTCGAGCTTGCCCCAGCTCTCTTCGCGCCGTGCCTTGTCGCGCGACAAGACCGCCTCGCCCAGCGCGTTTTCGACGCGCTCAAGATAGACCTCGACGGTGTCGCCGACCTTGATTTCGTTCTGACGGCCCGGGCCGTTGAATTCACGCAGTGGCACGCGGCCTTCCGTCTTAAGGCCCACATCGATGACGGCGAGGTCTTTTTCGATCGCCACGACGGTGCCCCTGATGACGGCACCCTCCTGCAAATTGCCGTGAGTGAACGAGTCCTCAAGCATTGCAGCAAAATCTTCCCGCGACGGCGCGGCAGCGGTAGCTAAAGCCATGCATTCTCCTGTGGCGCACCGGCGGTTGGATAAAGGGCGTATCAAATGCTCGTGGCCGGAGGTCCCACAGACCTCCGGCTCCCTCCCCCACCCTTCCCTCCCCGACTTGCGGAGGAGGAAGGGTGGGGGCAGGCCGGCGCGAACCGAGCGTTTGCTACGATGCGAGCGTCGGGTTCCGCAACGAAGGCGGCGAGCGGGCGGTCCTCCATCCGCGGAGGCGAAATTGTTTACGCCTCCGGCCCGCTCGGACAGCTTCGATTACAAGGGCGGCCCGAACATTGCAGATATAGCCAAGCACCAGGGGAGCGGCAAGGGGCCGCGGGCACGCCGCGATGACCAGGCGTCCCTCGCCTACTCCGCTCTGATATTGGCGGCCTTGATGATCGGCCACCACTTCTCGGCCTCGGCCTTGTGGTACCTGGCGAGCGCCTCCGGCGTCTGCTGGTCGCGCGGCATGATCTGCTGTCCGATGTCGGTCAGGCGTCCGCGCACCACCGGATCGGCGAGCGCGTCCACCACAGCGCCGTTGAGCTTGGCGATGATCTGGTCCGAGGTGCCCTTGGGAACCCAAAGCCCGTGCCAGAACGAAAGGTACAGTCCCGGCACCCCGAGTTCGTCAACGGTCGGCACATCGGGCGTCGCGAACCAGCGCGCCGCCGCCATCACCGCATAAGCCTTGACCTGGTGGCCCCGCACCGCCGGCAAGGCCGTGGTGCCCTCGGCGAACTGGAGGTCGACCTGACCGCCAACCAAATCCTGCATGGCCGGGCCACCGCCCCGATACGGTACGAAGTGGAAGCGGGTCCCGGTGACCTTTTGGAAATACGCGCCGCTCACATGGGCCGCACTGCCGGCCCCGACGGTTGCAGCCGATGCCACGTCGGGGTTCGCCTTGAGCCAGGCGATCAGCTCCTTCAGATCGTTCGCCGGGAAACTGTTTTTGGCGATGACCAGCACCGGGCTCATGGTGAGGAGCGACACCGGCGCGAAATCCGCCAGAACGTCGTACTGGACCGGGTAGACTGCACTGGCGCCGACATGAGAGAGCCAATTGCCTATGCTGAGCGTATAACCGTCCGGCGCTGCGCGGGCGGCACGCCCGACTCCGATGCTGCCGCCCGCCCCGGTCACGTTTTCGATGACGATCGGTTGGCCGAGCCGCGCGCTCATGTGGTCGGCGAGGATGCGGGCGATCGGATCCGCAACGCCGCCGGGCGGGACCGGCACAATGACGGTGATGGGGCGTGACGGGTAGACCTGGGCGGCCACCGGACCCGCGATGACAGCCACGCAGATCATTACGAGCGCAATCGAGATCAGGCGCATCGTCGCCATCGTCTCCTCCAACCGCCGGCCGCAGATATCTGAGAATATCATTGCCGGACTTCGGGGAGTCAGCGCCGCGGGCGAGGTGAAATGTCGCTGGATGTTCGGACGACTGCCAGCTCTCCCCTACACCTCCCCCGCAAGCGGGGGACGGAAAAGACGGTGCTTTCGCGCTTTCTCCACGATGGCGACCGCCTCCCGAAAGACGGCGTCGATATCGAGATCGGACGTGTCGAGGATGTGCGCATCCGCGGCCGGCCTGAGCGGCGCAATGATGCGTTTCGAATCGCGCTCGTCGCGACGCCGGATGTCGGCGAGGATCACGCCCTCATCGGCGTCCTGGCCTTGGCGCCGCATCTCGATGGCGCGGCGCTGCGCGCGCACCTCGGGCGAGGCGGTGACGAAAATCTTTACATCGGCATGCGGGCAGATGACCGTTCCGATGTCCCGCCCGTCCAGTACGGCACCGGGCGGCACGGCAGCAAAATCCTGCTGGAATCGCAGCAGCGCGGCCCGCACCTCCGGGATCGCTGAAACCACGGAGGCAGCTTCGCCCGCGGCATGGCTTTTCAGTGCGGTTTCGTCGAATTGGGACGGATCGAGCGCTTGGGCCGCTGCGGCGGCGCGCGACGCGTCATCAAGGCCATAGCCATCCGCAAGCACTGCCTGCGCAACCGCCCGGTAGAGCAGCCCGGTATCGAGGTGTCGCAACCCATAATGGGCCGCCAGACGCTTGCCGAGCGTCCCCTTGCCGGAAGCCGCAGGACCATCGATGGCGATGATCATTCGAGATCGCCTCCGAGCCCGCGCATCAGGTCGGCAAAACCTGGAAAGCTCGTCGCGATGAATGCCGCATCGTCGACCCGCACGGGCTTGTCGGCTGCAAGGCCAAGCACCAGGGCCGCCATCGCGATGCGATGGTCCATGTGGGTTGTGACAAGGCCGCCACCTTGCGCATGTCCGCCCCCCCGCACCGCCAGATCGTCGCCGGAAATCTCGACATCGATGCCATTGACGCGCAGCATGTCGGCGGTGGCGGCGAGGCGATCGGATTCCTTGACGCGCAATTCCTTCAAGCCGCGCATCACCGTGGTGCCATGCGCGAAGGCCGCCGCGACAGCGAGGATCGGATATTCGTCGATCATGGCGGGGGCGCGTTCGGGCGGCACGTCAACGCCGCGCAACCCGCTGTGCCGCACCCGGAACCCTGCCCTAGCCTCGCCGCCATCATGTTGCGCCTCGTCCGCGGCGATATCTGCGCCCATCTCCCGTAAGGTCGTGATAAGCCCGGTTCTCAACGGGTTTGTCATCACGTCGGGCAGGAATATGTCTGATCCTGGGACCAGCAGCGCCGCCACCATTGGGAAAGCGGCCGAGGACGGATCGGCCGGCACCGCGACGCTCTGCGCCGCCAACTCGGGCTGGCCAGTGAGCGAAATTTTGCGTCCGTTGGTGCCTTCCGGCTCAGATTTCACATCCGCACCGAAATGCGCCAGCATCAATTCGGTGTGATCGCGGCTCGCCTCGGCCTCGATGACCGTGGTAGTGCCGGGCGCCGCGAGACCGGCCAGCAGCACCGCCGACTTGATCTGCGCAGATGGCACTGGCGTGCGGTAAACGATGGGCATCGGATCGCGGGCGCCCGCTAGCGTGACTGGCAACCGGCCCCCCTCTGCGGCATCCGTGATGCGAGCCCCCATCAGGGCGAGGGGGTCGAGCACGCGGCGCATCGGGCGCTTGCGCAGGGACGCATCGCCATCGAAAGTCGCAGCGATCGGGCATCCCGCTACCGCCCCCATCACCAAGCGGCAGCCGGTCCCGGAATTGCCAAAATCGAGGGGGGTGGCCGGCTCCGCGAACCCGGCGACGCCGACGCCGTCGACGCGCCAGGTGCCGTTGCCGGCCCGTTCGACCCGGGCGCCGAGCGCCCGCATTGCTTTTGCGGTGTTGAGCACGTCCTCGCCCTCGAGGAGGCCGGAAATCCTGGTGCTTCCCACCGCAAGGGCGCCGAGGATCAGGGCGCGATGGGAAATCGACTTGTCCCCGGGCACGCGCGCGCGTCCCGCGAGCGGCTGGCCGCGGCGCGCTGTCATCGGGGCGGAAGGCGGTGGGTGACTCAAAGGACCGATCCAAGATTTGGGGGCGTCCTAGCATGCGGCAAAAGGCCGGTCACGGGGTCGTTCATGGAGCCGACCAAAGCGCGCAGACGTTTCACAGAGGTGCGAAACGTCTATTGACAGACCCGTTGCGAAACGCCAAGGGGAGAACCACTTTCAACGCCCATGCAATGACTTGAGGATCGCGAATCCGTGGCAAAGCCTGAGCTTGGTACGAAGCGCCTGTGTGCACATTGCGGCGCGAGATTTTATGACCTGAACCACGCCCCCATCACCTGCCCGAAATGCGGCACGGTGTTCGAGGCCGTGGTCGCACGTGGCCGGACGGACGCCACGAGGGCGTCGCCGCGGGAGGTCGAAACCGTGACGCCGGAAACCCACGAGGCCGAATTCGTCTCCCTGGAAGAGGCCGATGCCGAGGCCCAAGGGAAAACGAAGAAATCCGCGGCCACGCCGATCGAAACTGACGACGACGTCGAGATCGATGACGAAAGCCTCGACGATGCCGCGTTCATCGAGGAGACCGAAGAGGAGGATACCGACGTCACCGAGATCATCGGCAACGACATCGAGAACGAGGAAGAGACTTGAGGTCTCCCGCGATATGTGATTTCAGGACATATGATTTCAGGACTTGTGGCTGACGCACAAAACGCGGCCGCAAGACGCGCGGGCTCCCGACATGAACTGGGTTCCCGCGCCGCACGGGGTGCCCAATGCCCGCGCGGGAACGGGGCCATAGCTCAGTTGGGAGAGCGCTTGAATGGCATTCAAGAGGTCGGGGGTTCGACTCCCCCTGGCTCCACCATCCCCAATCAAAGGCTTAGCTGAGTGACGTTTTTGAGACGCTGGTTGACTGCTCGGTCATGTATTGATGGTGACATTGACCGCATCGTGTTTCGTTTCGGATTCAAGGCTCTCCTGCTCGCCTAGCCCTCGCTTCGCTCGGGTTCCGCACTCAGCCATCCATGCCTTCGGCATTCCTGGCCTCGCACGCTAGGCTCGCTGAACCGAGCTACGGCGCCACCTGCCGGGGTGGGTGTCGGCACATGGGAGACGAATGGAGCGTTAGGACAAAACGAAATCGCGCCGCGTCCTTCTTCCTTCCTGCAATCTCTTGGTTCGACTAAGGACCATGCTGTTACGCTGTTTGTTGTACGAAGTGTTTTTCTTAGAGGCTCCAGCGTAACGCGGTCCCCGCAGTTGAGCAGAAGGACGGCGAAGCGGTCGCTGCTTAGCATTCAGATCCGCCTCGACCATCCCTGCAATGAACTGTGCCTATTGCAGCTGCTTCTTTGTGTGCCCGCTCAAGCTAGACCGACGAAAGCGCTGCAGCACTGGCGCCGCAAATAAAATTCAAGCGATGTTTGAACCTCGGTGCGGGATTGGCTGACTATCTGCGGGGATGGTCCGGCTACATCCCTATTCTCACCCGAAGGAGAGACCGATGTTCGCTCGCAGCTCCGCCCTTGCTGTCGCGACAATTTCGACTGCGGCTATGGCAGCGCTTTCACCCACCAGCGCTTTTGCCGTGCGTGGCGCTTTCGATGGCAGTTGGAGTGTACAGATTGCAACGTCGCGCGGCGCGTGCCCCTCTGGCCTCGGCTTCGCCGTTGATGTTCGAGATGGAGTCGTATCCGCTGCCGGCGTCCTGAACGTTAGCGGGAACGTCACGGCGAGCGGCGTGACACGCGTGCGCATCGCTTCCGGCAATCAGAGCGCCAGCGGCACTGGACGGTTAAGCGGAAATTCAGGTTCTGGGACGTGGCAAGGCGTCGGTTCGCAGGGCGCCTGCGCCGGAAGATGGTCCGCCAGCCGCCGCTGAGAGGTGGAGTGCAAGGCTTGCTTGCCTCTTGGCCCATCGGCCGTGAGGTGATCGAGGATTGATAGCGCCTCATCGCGCGGGCGCAGCAGTTTAAGACGCTCAGCGGGCCGTCACTGGCTGCCACCGCCGCGGAGCGAGGTTGCGCGCTGGAGCAGGGGCCAGCCACGAAGGATGCTCTGCGCTCTTATAAAGAACGTACTGTTCGACCGGCTGCAATTTTATGATCTCGGACGTGAGTTGCTCCTGGCCGGCCGAGAGCCGGTCGATTCTACGCGCAATCTGCTCGTGGGTGATGCCCATGTCGGCAGCCAGCCGGTCGATGCTTTGCCGCATCAAGTCGAGATCTACCGACAGTCCGTTATCTATCGGTGCGTTGCCCTGCTGATCGTTGGTGGAAGAGGCTGGCACATTCATCTCTCTCGCCACGCCGCCGTGGAACTGCCAAGCCAAAGTAGCAGTGACACCAATAAAAAACGCAATCACGTAGCGAATGAAGGCGAACGGGTCGAGCTTACCGAGCAAAGGTCGCTGCGGCGGGATCGGCCCATTTTGTTGGGCGGCAGGTGCCTCGACCGACGGCTCAACAAGCCGCGAGGCTGAGAATATTTTGGATTGGGTTGCTCCTTGCATAGCACGCATCAGCACCTCCCCGTCGTGTTCACCAATGGTCACTACTCACAGCGTGTGTTGTCGGTCGGCTCCTCGACACAGCCTTTTGCGTTTTGAGACTTACCCACCGAAAATGGTGACCGATATTGTGCCGACGGATGACGGACGCGAAGCGAGCCCAAAGTGGGCTCCGCGGAACGAAATCGATTCCGTGGAGGGGCGCAGGGCGGGTTTCGCTTCAACTCCGGGTGAAGATCAAACGTGACGGGCATCGCGACGCACCGGACTATCGGCCAATGCCGAAAGACGCTACCATCTCGCCAACTTGGAGTTGATGGGATTTCCGTTGCGGCGAAGCACTGCAGCGCAAAAGGAGACCATCATGCGCGGGATGTTCTCAAGCTCGATCATAACGGTCGCCATTGCAGCCGCGGCCGTCATTTCGGGGGCCATCGCACAAACGTCGCCTCAGGCGCCGGCGCCTTCCGTTGCGGTGCCCCCGACAGCTTCGACTCTGACAACGCCGTGGGGCGAACCTGATCTGCAAGGCATTTGGACCGACGAGAGCGACACGCCGTTGCAGCGGCCTGCCAAGTACGCGGCCCAGGAATTTTTCACCGCGGCACAGCGAGCCGAATTGGATGAAGCGCGAGCGGCGGTGCTCGGCCAAGACAGGCGTGCGGAGCGCGGGACGGAGAACGACGTCGCCAGCGGCTACAATTCGGCGTTCTGGTCGTGGAAGCGCATTGGCGCGCGCACGTCGCTGATTGTCGATCCGCCCAATGGCCGGATTCCGCCGCTGACGCCGGGGGCTCAAAAGATTGCCGCCGCCGAGCGGGAATTTCGTCTCGCCATGTTGCAAGCGACTGAGACATGCAAGGTCAAGTCGCCGACCTGCAGCGGCGGGCAATACGATCCGACGCCCTCACCACGACGGTCCGACCCGCCTCCGCGCTACAACACGGCGCGCATGAATCGCAACGATGGTCCGGAGGACAGTTCCCTGGCGGAGCGCTGCCTGACGGGCGGGCTGCCCGAGTTCGGCGGCCCGACCGGCAGCTTTCGCCGGATCGTGCAGACGCCGGGCGGCATCTCGATCTTCTACGATGTGGGCCAGGGCCAAGGTTGGCAGCGCAACATCGTGATGAACGCAAGCCCACACCTGCCGGCCAACATCCGCCAGTGGTATGGCGACTCGCGCGGCCATTGGGAGGGCGACACGCTTGTCATTGACGTGACGAACTTCAGTCCGAAGACTGACTTCCAGGGCTCAAGAGAGAACCTGCACGTCGTCGAGCGCTGGACGCGGACCTCCCCGACCACGCTCGAATACATGGTGACGATCGAAGATCCGACCGTCTGGACACGACCCTGGACCATCAAACAGGAGTTCACCAGGCAGAGCGACCGGGAGAACAGGCTTTATTACGAACCGCGCTGCGTCGAAGGAAACTATGGTCTTCCCGGCCTGCTGCATGGACGACGCATGGAAGAGTTCGCCTTTGCGGAGGGGCGCGGTCCTGATCCGGCGACCAGAGACAACACGCACGGTAGCTTTGTGCTTGAGGAGGATCCGTTACGGTAACAACACGAGTACCATCTTGATGCGCCGTCGAACGCAGCCGATAGCGCGAAAGCGTCGGGCGGCGAGCATGAGTAATTTACAGGAAGTTGAGCCAGAAACCTCCTTAACCGCCCACGCATGGCCGGGCTTGTCCCGGCCCATCTGCGTCTTTTTGTTGAAAGCCGCCAGGAAGACGCGTGGATGCCCGCGACAAGCGTGGGCATTACGCCGATGCCGATAAGGCGATCCGACCTCACCGAAATGCGATCTAACGGCCCTCCAACTTTGAAGCTGCTTCCGCCGCTTTGTTGAGGCGTTGGCTTCCAGCGAACCATAGGGCTTGCGAACCGTTCATTTGGACACGGGCGTAAGGAGAAGGTTATGTCGTCAATTCCGGAGGTCGACCGGTGGCCCGAGTTGCATTACGCGGACTGGAAGGACACCTGCGAGACGCTTCATCTTTGGACGCAGATCGTCGGCAAGATACGGCTGGCGCAAACGCCGTGGCTGAACCACTCCTGGCATGTGACGCTGTACCTGACGGCGCGCGGGCTGACGACGTCGCCGGTTCCCTATGGGGGTCGCACCTTCCAGATCGACTTCGACTTCGTCGACCATGTGTTGTGGATACGAACGAGCGATGGGCAATTTCGTCAACTCATGCTCGCGCCCAGGCCGGTAGCGGAGTTTTTCACCGAGTTGTTCGCCGCCCTCGCCGAACTTAACATCGAAATATCCATAACGACGATGCCGTCCGAGATCGCGGATTGCGTCCCATTCGATCGGGACTATGTGCACGCCTCCTACGACCGCGACTATGCCAACCGCTTCTGGCGCGTACTCCTCTCGACGCACGACGTACTTGCATATTTCCGCACCGGCTTTCTCGGTAAGGTGAGCCCGGTGCACTTCTTCTGGGGAAGCTTCGATCTGGCCGTGACACGCTTTTCCGGAAGGACGGCACCGCGCCATCCGGGCGGCGTGCCGCACCTGTCGGACGCAGTCACGCGCGAGGCCTATTCGCACGAGGTATCAAGCGCGGGCTTTTGGCCGGGCGGCGCCGGGCCGGTAGCCGATGCAGCGTTCTATTCGTACGCATATCCGACACCTGACGGCTTTGCCGGCGCCGCAGTGCGCCCGGGACAGGCCTTCTTTTCCAAGGAGCTGGGCGAATTCATCCTTCCGTACGACGCGATGCGTACGGCGACCGACCCCGAAGGCACACTCATGGAATTCCTCCAGAGCACCTATGAAGCGGCTGCGAACCTCGGCCGATGGGATCGTGCCGCGTTGGAGTGCCCCCTCGGAGAGACTGGGCGGCCACGGGCCGCCTAGGACTGATGTAAATGTCCGCCGGGTGAGCCAATTGACAGTCCAACAGGGCGGCGCGATGGACACTGGCCCGCGGATCCAAACATGAATGATCGCTGGTCCGTTGCGGCACCAATTTCCGCAGCGCTTCGGCAATGCGGGCAGCCTGCTGGTCCGACAGCTCGTCTCCAAGATGGCGTTGGATCGCCGCCGCGTAGAGTGGCACGCCGCCATGGAACGCCCTAGGCGCTCGGCTGGCAAGTGGATAAAAGTCTCTGATCAATGGGACACATCCAGAATGATCGTGGATTTCCAGCACCACTTCACGCCGCGCGAACTCATCCGGAATGATCCCGGCGACCGCCTCGTCCTCCACTATGACGAGAACGGCGCGCCGAGCTACACGGTACATTCGCTCCTTTATGACCTCGACGAGCACGTCCGCATGATGGACGCGGCCGGGATTGACGCCGCCTGGCTCACCAGCGCGGCCGGGATGGCGGCTGATCTCGATCGTTCAAAGCTTTGCAATGAGCGCGCCAAGCAAGCCGAGCGCGACTACCCAGGCCGTTTCATCGGCGCCGCCCACGCCAATCCGCTCGGCGGCGCGGAGGCGCTGAAAGAGCTTAATCGCTGCCGGCACGAGTTGGGATTTCAGGGCGTCGTGATCACATCGGAAGCCGACGGCAAGTTTCTCGACGTGCCCGCTTACGGGCCGTTTTGGGCGGAATGCGAACGGCTCGGCATGTTCGTGTTCGTGCACCCGGCTCTGAAGCTCAACTTCTCCCAGCAATTCGACGGCTACGACACGGCGCGCTCGGTGGGCCGCGAGTTCTCACTCATCATGGCGACGATCCGGCTGATCAATTCCGGCGTTTTCGACCGCCATCCCGGCCTTGTCGTGCACATGGCGCATCTTGCCGGCGGCATTGCGTCCATGCTGGGGCGCGTGCGCAGCTACCAGGACAAGACGTTCTGGGGCACCGCAGGCAACGCACGCCACGGCGTCACCCCCAAGCGTGATTTCGACCACTATCTGCGGCACAACATGGTTTTCGATACTGCCGGCTTCTGTGGCGCAATCGGGGCGATCAAGACGGCGCTCGTTGAAATTCCAGCGACGCGCATCGTGTTCGCTACCGACTATCCGCAGGAGATCCGCGCGCGGGAGGCCGTGCGCGATTTCGTGCACGATCTGCACGCCCTCGGTGCGGATGGTGAAAAGATACTTTCCGGCAATGTGGGGCTGTTGTTGAAATAACAGCATGCCGCCCGCATCGAGGCGTCGTCGCCGGGCTTGTCCCGGCGACTCGCATTTTTAAGGCGCAGGGAAAGATTTAATCGACGTGGCCGGGACCAGCCCGGCCACGACCGGTGTGAGACAGCAGGTGCCCAGACCTGACCGGAATCCGGTCGAAATCGTGCGCGAGGGAATCCATGGTCAGAGCTGCCATTTGCGGCCTTGGGCGCTGGGGTCAGGCGCTTGTCACGGCCGTGCAAGGCAAATCCGACCGCATTCGCTTCATCCGCGGCGTGGTACGCGATCCCGTGCGGGCGCGCGACTTTGCTGACCAGCATAAGCTCGCATTGACAACCAAGCTTGCAGATGCGGCGAGCGATCCCGACATCGACGCAGTTTTTCTCGCCACGCCCCACTCCCTCCACGTCGAGCAGGTGACCGCTGTCGCGGCAGCTAGCAAGGCGGTGTGGTGCGAAAAGCCGCTTGCTCTCACCCGCGCCGAGGCCGTGCGGGCGGTTGTAGCCTGCCGCGATGCCGGCGTGCCGCTGGGCTGTGGCTACAACCGGCGTTGCTTTTCGTCGATGCGCGAACTCAAACGCATCGTCGACGGCGGCACGCTTGGCGACATCCTGCATATCGAAGGACATTTTTCCAACGAATATTCAACGCGCGTGCTCCCCCACGGCTGGCGCGACGATCCCGGTGAATCGCCGGCACTAGGCATGACGGGCTGCGGTCTTCACGTGCTCGACGCACTGGTCAGTCTTGCGGGCCCGATTCGGCGCCTGCACGCAAAGGCGCATGCCGCGAAGCCCGCGCCCGATCCGCGCGACGCCGTCGCGGTGTTGATGGAGTTCACGAGCGGCACGACCGGTCTGATGGCCACGGTAAGGGCAACGGTGCCGTTCTGGCGCGTTCATGTGTTCGGCGCCAGGGGAGACGCCGAGGCACGAGGTGAGGAAAATCTGAGGATCGGCTACATCGGCGCGCCGGCAGCGGAGCACAAGTTCGCACCGGTGGATTCGCTGCGCGCCCTGATCGAATCCTTCGCTGATGCGGTCGAGGGCCGCGGGCCGTTTGCGATCTCGTCGCGCCAGTTGATCGATGTCACCGCCGCTTTCGAAGCGGTGATCCGGTCCATCGATATCGATGCTCCGGTGGACGTGTCGGAGTGACCCCGCGCTGCGGCCAGGACACGAAGCCCGGCAAATGCGCCTCGCAACGGGGTAACCGCCACAACCCCGAACATCCGTTCAGGGATTCTGCGCCGCGCTGTTTTGCCCTCCCAGCAGGTCCGCCATAGCGTCGATCGCCAGCAGATATCCGTTCACGCCGAGACCGCAGATCAGGGCCGTGGCCGCAAGCGTGACGTAGGAGTGATGGCGGAACGCCTCGCGTTTGTGCGGGTTCGAGATATGCAGCTCGATGATCGGCTGTTTGATCATCTTGAGCGCGTCGAGGATCGCGACGGATGTGTGTGTGAACGCGGCCGGGTTGATGATGATGCCGTCGGCGCCGTCGATGCCGGCATGGATCCAGTCGATGATCTGCGCCTCGCTGTTCGACTGATGGAAGGCGATCGTAAGCCCGCGCTTCTGTGCGCGACGTCGGCACATCTCTTCGACCTCGGCAAGCGTAGTCGATCCGTAGATGTGCGGCTCGCGCGTGCCGAGCAGGTTGAGGTTGGGTCCATTCAGGATCAGGATCGGCTTGCTCACGAGGGCCTCTGTTTCGGGAATTCGCGGGCGACGCCCGCGCGGCAGAGGCGGCGAACTTAATCGAAAATGCTTTATTGGTGGTATTCAATTCGCTGAAGAGGCCTGAGCACCCAGCCCAGTATCGGCGGGTTAAAGCGAACCCGCCGATGGGTGGCGGTGACACGGATAAGAGCGGATCTCGATCGATCGGAATCGAGTCACTCCGAAGGTGGGCCGTGACATGCCGCCTCCCCTATCTCACTTGCAGGACAAGCGTAGGCCGACTAGCGCTCAGCGTAATCCGCCGCGCGCGGGCTATCGGCGCTTGAACCCTGCCTTAGATGACGGATCCAACCATCACGGCCTGTCTGGCGGGGCCGATCCGGTGGTCCGGCCGGGGCCGCCGACTTGCTCGCGTGGCCCGGTATAGGCGATGCGCCAGATGGTTCCACCGGTGTCGTCACCCACCAGCAGGGCGCCGTCCTTGGCAACCGCAAGGGCCGCCGGGCGGCCCCAAACTTCGGCGCGGCGTTCCCCCGACGCCCAGAACCCGGTAGCGAAATTCTCATAGTAACCTACCGGCCGACCGTCCTTGAACGGAACCATTACGACCTTGTAACCGGTCGGCTCCGAGCGGTTCCAGGACCCCTTCAGCGCCACGAAGGCATGGCCCTGGTATTCCGGCGGAAACTGGTCGCCTTCGTAGAACACGAAGTCCAACACCGAGGAATGAGCCTCGAACAGCAAGTCCGGAGTGATGGTGGCATTGACTTTGTCGGGCGCCAGATTGGCAAATCCCGGCTGCGGATGCTTGCCGATATAGGCGTAAGGCCAGCCGTAAAATCCGTTCTGTTCTACGTGAGTCAGATAATCGCCGGGGATGCGATCGCCGAGCCCGTCACGCTCCTGCACCGCGGCCCACAATTGGCCGGTCTGTGGATGAAAAGCGAGTGACGTCGGATTGCGCATGCCCGCCGCAAACGTCTGCTGGTTTGAGCCGTCTGCATCGAAACGCTGGATCGAGGCCTTAGGCAGCGGCTCGACGCCGATATTGCCTGACGACCCGACCCCGACAAAGAGAGCGCCAGACTTGGGATCAATCACGAGCGGCCGATTTTGGTGGCCCTGCACGATGCCGAACACACCCTTCCGGGTGATCATCTCGGCGCCATAAGCGCCGGGAACCGGCTTGCGCTGCTCCGGCGGCACCTGATCGGCGTGCTGCTCCTCGACGCGGCCAGGTCGCAATGCGCCGAGCACCTGTGGCACCCGCCAAATGGCCTCCTGGTCGGCCACCAGGATATGGCCGTCCAGCCATGCGAGCCCATAGGGCTTGTTTAAATCCTCGACATTACGCTCAATCCAATCGGCGCGACCGTTGCCGGTGGTGTCGCGCAACAGCGTCAGGTAGCCGGCCCTCTGCTCCGCCACCAGGACATCGCCATTGGGCAGAACCAGGAGGCGCCGGGGGTTGGCGAGTCCGGTGGCAAAGGGCGTTGCCGCGAAGCCGGGCGGAACCTGCGGCACCTGACCGCGATGCGGGATGGTCAGCGGGTGGTTGCTGACGATCGGCCCGGCCTTGGGGGATGGGAGGTCGGCTGCAGTGAATTGAAAGCGTTTGCCGATTTCGTGCTCGGCCTCAAAGTTTTGCGCCAGTCGGTCTTTCGCCGGAGCGGAACGGCCTTCATGACGCTGCGCATAGGCCAAGGAAACAACGAGCGCCGTGCTCGCGGCTGCGAACCCCACCAGAAGCTGACGGAAATGTACGGCCATGCTGCTCACCGGATCGGATGCGACGACGTACTAACGCCTGGCCGCCCGCCCGGTTCGTAATCATCTGATCACGCGCACGGGCTTGCCGTCGATGAACGCACGGATATCCTCGACGATATCGGGGAAGTATTGCTGATAGTTCTGCTGGCTCACATAGCCGAGGTGGGGCGTAATCACCACGTTGTCCATGCGCCTGAAGGCATGGTCGAGCGGCAGCGGCTCGATGTCAAACACGTCAAGGCCGGCACCTGCAATGCGGCGCTCACTGAGCGCGGCGATCAGCGCCTTTTCCTCGATGATCGGCCCGCGCGCCGTGTTGATGATATAGGCGGTCGGCTTCATCAGGGCGAATTCCTTCGCCGTCACCATGCCGCGCGAGCGGTCACCGAGTTGCACGTGAATGGTGACGATGTCGGCGGTGCGGAATAAGTCTTCCTTGGCGGCATAGTCGACGCCCGCGTCCCGGCACTTTTCCGGCGTCAGATTGGGGCTCCAGGCGATCACCTTCATGCCGAACGCCTTGGCGACCCCAGCGACGCGCGTGCCGAGCTTGCCAAGCCCAATGATGCCGAGCGTCTTGCCCTCGATATCCGGTCCGAGCGTGACCTGCCAGAGCTCGCCGGACTTCAGCCGCGCGTGCTCGTAGCCGATGCGTCTGGTCAGTTCCAGGATGAGACCGAAGGTGATTCCGGTGGTCGGATTGCCGAACGACCCGGTCCCGCACACCGTAATGCCGCGCTCGGCTGCGGCCGCCATGTCGATCGAAGCATTGCGGGCGCCGGTGGTGATGAGCAACTTCAAATTGGGCAGCGCCTCGATGGTGTTGCGCCGAAACGGCGTGCGCTCCCGCATCATGCAGATGATATGGAAGTCCTCGAGGGTGCGGTGGACCTCGTCGGGTCCGTTCATCGGCTTATTGAACACCGTTACATCGACGTCGGCCGCGATCTTCCCCCAATCGGCAAGCTTCATGGCGACATCCTGGTAGTCATCGAGAACCGCGCAGCGATAATGCATCCACAACCCCTCTTGTCGGTGCCTCCAGCCGAATAGCTGGAGCGGCCGGAAGGTCAGACAGCTTTGGCACAGATGCGCCGGCGCCGACAAGCGCCGAACATTCGAGTCAATGGAGCGTGCCAAGGGACCTAGAGCGGATTCGGCCTAGAGCCGATTCTCCGTGCAAAAGAGACGCACCGCGCCCTCAGCGACCGCCGGAACAATTCTGCCGTGCGCCGTATGTCAATACGGGCTCATGACTCATGAGCTGATGACACAGGAGATCTGGTATGTGCGACTATAGTCTACAAAGCGTAAAGTCTCGCCCAGCTGCCGTCGGCGACAAGCTCGTTACTCACAATTTCGGCACCGGAACGCGGGGTTTTGCAGCGCCTGAAAACCTCGATACGGCAGTTTGCGTCCTGCCGGGAACGGAGATCGCTTTCCCGGCCGGAGTCGCAATCACCCACCGCAATTTTTTCGGTTGGCCGCGACGCAGCACCAAATATCTGACGGCAATCTTCCGGCAGATCAACAAACAGTCTCCGGGCACGCACCACGACGCACTTGAATTTCCCGACGGACACACAGTCCTGCTGACAAGCCTTGCCGAGGGAGAGCGCGCGACGGTGCTGCAGCTGCCGGCGCAGCCAGTGACCCGCGCCGAGACCGAGGAGCAGAGACGGGCAGCCTACATTGGCTGATACCGCCGTTTGCGCGCCATGAGGTCGAACGGTGGCGAGGGCCGCGAACGCGGCGTGCCAATGCCACCGATTGGCTGTTTCAAATTGGGTAGCCGATTTCCGCTGCCCGACGTGCGAGGGGGGTCGCCCGCGGCCTCTCGGGATGGAGTGCAGGAGTGCCCAAACGCTGCGGGCAGCGTGCACAAGGTCGCAGGGCTGGAGCCGCCGGAACCCCGGAACCTACAGAGTATTTTCTGATTAGGACGATGTTGGCCGAGGCGATATTCCGGGAAGTCACCATCCCAACATCTGCGACCGGGACCTTGGAGAAGGAGAGACCGGCACCTTAAGAGTTCCCTAAAAGAAGGAGAACAGTCATGACCACGACGTATACTGAACCAACATCGGCGCCGGCCGAGGCCGCGGCCTATGGCGGGCTCGCCGATGCGATCGGTGGAATCGCAACCATTGTTCTTGCAATCATCGCCCTCTCCGGCGTGCACCCGGAAATCATAGTGCCGGTGGCGGTGATTGTGTTTGGCGCCGCGCTGTTGGTTCAAGGTGGAACCATGCTGTCCGAATATGCGAGCATCATACTCCCTGCCGGCACCGCGGGCGCCTCCTCTGAGCTCGGCGTTGGCAGCCTATCTACCTTGTTTCTGGTTGGAGTGGCTGGAATCGTGCTGGGCATCCTCGCCTTGCTCGGCATCGCAACCGAAATCCTGGCCGCGATCGCGGTTATTGCTTTTGGCAGCGCGCTGCTGCTGAGCAGCAATTCGGTCAGGAACCTCTATATGCTGCAGACCTCCGCCAGCAGGTCGGCCGCCCCGCGCCCCGGCACAGAGATGATGGCTGGCCAAATGGCGTCAGGTTCTGCGGGCATTCAGATGCTGGCCGGGCTCGCCGCGATCGTGCTCGGCATATTGGCGGTGGTTGGGATAAAGGCGGATATGCTGATGCTGGCGGCTTTGATCGTTTTGGGCGCGACCGTCATCCTCACCGGCAGCGCACTAAGCGGATTGGTGATCGGGTTCATGCGGTCGACGGCTCACGCTAGACCGGCGGTCCCGTAGCGACCGCCCTAGGTTCAAACGATGTCAAACGGCCCGAGGCTCCCCTCGGGCCGTTGGTATTTTCAAATGGGGGCAAAAAGGAATATGGCATACGCCCCGTGTCTACCAGCCACGCCGCCGTGTGACCGGCAGCAATTGCGGCACTGAGCGGCCTGCCGATTTGTTCATGTGCCCTGAAACGAGGCCGCCGAACCCGGTTGTCCCCCGAGGCGATCAGCAGGAAAGGTCGCAATTTTACTCAAAAAGGCTCGCTATCGTTCAGCTCGGTGAAAATATACCGGCGCCAAGACGGGCGCTTATGAGGGATCTGGGGCGAGGCTTGCTAGCTGGACTGGCCACCGTGCTTGGCGTGCCACTTGGGTCCGGGACCCCGCATATAATGCAACTCCGGACGATAGCTATCGAAGATATCCTCCTTCAGCGAGCGCCAAAGTGAGGTGATGGCAGTGCGGAAAAGCGGGCTTTTAGAAATTGCATTCGCCATTGCGATTGTCCGTTACCCTGAAAGGTCGCTTTCATGCATAGGTATCTCGGTCGTCGCCTCAGGTTCAGCCAATTCTCGATAGTTTGAAATTAATATTCGGCAACATTTCGCGCCCTATCGTGATCATCGATAGCCCGAATCCCGGTATATTCGTTTCGTTGGTTGCCGCGGGGTTAAGATCTTAGCGAACGCCGGCGCGCGGTCCGGGTCTTCTCAGTGGGCCGATCCCACAGCCACCGGATCGCAGGAAATCCGAACCGGAAAAACTGAAGAGTAACCCAGCCGATCAAGGCGGCGCCCGGGACGTAGCCCAATCGCGGGAACATGGCCATGTCGAGGCCGCGAAGGTCAGGACGATCAGCGGAGCACCCGACAAACCAGAACACGGCCATTTCGTCAGGACCTCCTGGTTCCGCGCCGGTTCTGAACGTAACAAAAGAGCGACTCCAAATTGGTGCGTCCGACCGCGTTTTGGCGAAAGCATTCCGGCTCAGGCTTGCCCTTTGCGACCGCCATCGTTACATCAACGCGAATTTCCGAAATCTCAGAGAGGACAGGCCGCAATGGCCCGACAATTCATCTATCACATGCAGGGGCTCACCAAGACCTATCCGGGCAATCGGAAGGTACTGGAGAATATCAATCTTTCTTTCTATCCCGACGCCAAGATCGGCGTTCTGGGCGTCAACGGTGCCGGAAAGTCGACATTGCTGCGGATCATGGCCGGCATCGACAAGGAATTCACGGGCGAAGGCTGGGTCGCTGAAGGTGCCCGCGTCGGCTATCTGCCCCAGGAGCCTCACCTCGACGAGACCAAGACGGTGCGCGAGAACGTGATGCTTGGCGTCGCCGGCAGCAAGGCCATCCTCGACCGCTACAACGAACTGGCCATGAACTATTCGGACGAGACCGCGGACGAAATGACCAAGTTGCAGGACGAGATCGAGGCCCAGGGGCTATGGGACCTCGATTCCAAGGTTGATCAGGCGATGGAGGCGCTGGTCTGTCCACCGGATGATGCCGAAGTGATCCGTCTCTCAGGCGGCGAGCGGCGACGCGTGGCACTCTGCCGGCTGCTCCTGGAGCAACCCGATCTGCTGCTGCTCGACGAGCCCACGAACCATCTCGACGCCGAGACGGTCAATTGGCTCGAAGGACATCTGCGTAATTATCCAGGCGCGATCCTGATCGTGACCCACGATCGCTACTTCCTCGACAACGTCACCGGCTGGATCCTGGAACTCGATCGCGGCCGGGGCATCCCGTACCAGGGTAACTATTCGTCCTGGCTGGTGCAGAAGCAGAAGCGGCTCGAGCAGGAGGGCCGAGAAGAGGAATCCCGCCAGAAAACGCTCGCCCGTGAGCAGGAATGGATCGCCGCAAGCCCGCGTGCCCGCCAGGCCAAGTCCAAGGCGCGCTACCAGCGCTATGAGGAACTGCTCGCCAAAGCGGCCGAGAAGGGGCCGTCAACCGCCCAGATCGTTATTCCGGTGGCCGAGCGGCTCGGTCAGAACGTGATCGATTTCGACCGTCTTTCGAAAGGATTCGGGGATAATTTGTTGATCGACAATCTCACCTTCAAGCTTCCGCCGGGCGGAATCGTTGGCATCATCGGCCCCAATGGCGCCGGCAAGACCACGCTGTTCCGCATGATTACAGGCCAGGAGAAGCCCGACAACGGCACGATCAAGATCGGCGAGTCGGTCAAACTCGGATATGTGGACCAGTCGCGCGACAGCCTCGACGGCAAGAAAACCGTGTGGGAGGAAATCTCCGGCGGTCTCGATATGCTCGCCCTCGGCAAGCGCGAGGTGAATTCGCGCGCCTATTGTGCGGCCTTCAACTTCAAGGGCGCGGACCAGCAGAAGAGGGTGGGCGCGTTGTCGGGCGGCGAACGCAACCGCGTGCACCTTGCCAAGATGCTCAAATCGGGCGCCAATCTGTTGCTTCTCGACGAGCCCACCAACGATCTCGACGTCGACACGCTGCGGGCGCTCGAAGAGGCGCTCGAGGATTTCGCGGGCTGCGCCGTTATCATCAGCCACGACCGCTGGTTCCTCGACCGCATCGCAACCCATATCCTGGCTTTCGAGGGCAACAGCCACGTAGAGTGGTTCGAGGGCAACTTCCAGGACTACGAAGCCGACAAGATGCGGCGGCTGGGCACGGATTCGATCATCCCGCACCGACTGAAATACAAGAAGTTTTCGCGGTAGAGGGAAAGCAGGCTTTGTGCCGGGCCTCCCGAGATCAGCGGGTCTCACGCGCTCACCGGCACCTGGGCTGCGAGGAACGCACGCAGCGCCGGATCCTCGCACAGGCCTATGGCACGGCGATAGGCATCGGCTGATTGGGTGTTCTGTCCCATGCGCTTGAGAAGGTGAGCCGCGAGCGCCCAGTAGGGTTGATAGCTTGCGACGGCGTCGGCCGGGATCATTTGCAGCAGCGACCATGCGGTCGGCGCGTCGCGCGCTTCCGCGACGGCGGCGGCGCGCCCGACCAGTGCACCGATGCCGGGCGCCACCCGCACCAGGCCCTCGTACAGCAATGCGATCGACTCCCAGTCGGTACGGCCGGTCCAGGCACGCTGCGCATGCGCCGATTGGATGGCGCCTTCAAGCTGATAGCGGCCGATGCTACCCGCACGCGCCGCGGCCCGCAGCAATTCATCGGCCTCCTCGATCAGCGGGCGCGACCACAAAGTGGTGTCCTGCTCTGCGAGCGGCACGTAATACCCGTCCGCAGAACGCCGCGCGGCGCTCCTTGCGGTGCAGTGGAGCATCAGCGCCAGCAGCCCCTTCACCTCGGGATCGTCCGGCATCAGCCGCAAGAGCAAGCGCCCGAGTTCGACGGCCTCTTCGGTGAGATAGCGATGGCGCCGGTCGGCGCCTCTCACGTCCTCCCAACCGGTGCCGTAGGCGGCGTAGATCGCCCCGAGCACGGCGTCGAGGCGCTGCGGAAGTTGTGCGGCCGAGGGCAGCTCGAAGGCCACACCCGCATCACGAATCTTAGCCTTGGCGCGGCTGAGCCGCTGCCCCATCGCGGCGGGCTGGACCAGGAACGCTGCTGCGATGCGCGATGCATCGAGCCCAAGCACGGTCTGCAGCATCAGGGGCGTGTGCACGCCTTCGTCGATTGCGGGATGAGCGCAGACAAACAGCAGCTTCAGCCGCTCGTCCGGGAATTCAAGCGCGCCCTCAGTCATCTCCTGCGCCTCGGCGGCGGCAGCAAGCAGGGTCGGTGCAGCCTCTGCGTGCACGCGGGCGTGACGGGCGGCATCAATCAGACGGCGCCGTGCCGTCACCATCAACCAGCCTTCCGGTTTCTCCGGTACGCCGCTTTTAGCCCAGGTGACGAGCGCGGCCTGGAAGGCGTCCGCGAGAGCATCCTCTGCTGCCGCCACGTCGCGTGAGCGCGCCGCCAGGAACGCCACCAGTCGCCCATAGCTCGCGCGCGCAACCTGCTCGACTGTCCCGTGCGGGTCCGTCGGGCGGTCGTTGCGAGATAGCATCGCGCGCACGCGTGCCTCCATTGAGCTCTCTTCCGTCGGAGACCGCCTCAGCACATTGCCCGGCAGCCAGCCGGGCAATGTGGGCCAAGTGTGCGCCGGACCAGATGTTGCGGGCGATCCGGCCCAGGTTTCAGCTCGGCGGCACGAGGTTCGGCCTCACCTCAATCACGCTGCCCGGCGACGCCGGAATGCGTGCCGCCCAATCGAGCGCGGCGTCGAGATCCGGGACGTTGATGACGTAGTAGCCGCCAAGCTGCTCCTTCGTATCGGCAAAGGGGCCGTCCTGGACCTGACGTTTGCCGTTGCGCATCCGCAATGTCGTTGCGGTGACAGGTGGCTGCAGCCCGGCGCCTGCGACCATCACGCCCGCCTCCTGGAGCGCTTTGGTGTAGGCCATAAAACCTCCCGAGTAGGCTTTTCGTGCGGCCGTGTCGGACGTATTGCGCAGGTCGAATCCGGCGACATCTTCATAGATCAGAAGCGTGTAGTTCATGGCGATCTCCTGATTTGCGAGCGCAATTCGTTACGCTCGACCCAGTAACGGGCGAGCGAATGTCGTTTCGACAACGGCCGAAGAAAAATTTCTATTCGCATCGACAAGGCTGCCGTCCACGGTCGAGAGCATCGACGAACTCGAGCCTCATGTGCGCAGAGCGGATTCCTAACCTGCCGATCCGAGAATGCGGCAGGTTGAGAGATCCGGCCCAGGTGAAATTTCGTGCAATGACAATGGACGCGATCAGGCGGCTTGTGCCATATCTGCCACCCGCTCCCAGGTGGTGGCCTGTAGGCTGGGACGAGCGTTCATCCGGTCCAGCCAGTCGACAAGATTTCGATTGGGCGCAGACAGTTGAGTCCACTCCGGCGCTTGGGCCAGGATGTCGAGCTGCGGCGCGAGAAGCAGATCGGCGAGCGTCACGCTCGCTCCGCCGAAATAGGGTTGCGTGCCAAGCAACCGGGCAAGCTCGTTGCAGACGGCACGCGCTTTCGGCATTGCGGCCGCAATCGCCGACTCGTCAGGGGTGAGCCCCAATAGCCGCGGCCCCACCACCCGATGAAAGCCGATGACGCTGTTGACCCCTTGAAAAAGGTACCAGTCGTTGACGTTCATGGCTTGATCCATGCGGGCTGCAGCTTTCGGATCGGCCGGAGTCAGCGGCGGCGCTGGCACCACGCGGTCGAGATAGCGCAATATCGCCTGGCTTTCGTAGAGCACGAAGCCGTGGTGCTCCAGCACCGGCACCCGGCCGAACGGGTGGCGCGAGATGTGTGGCTCGCTCCGCATGGTGCCGAGCGCCACAGGGGATAGGCGATAAGACGCGCGCTTCTCCTCCAACGTCGCGAGTACGGCGCGTCCGAACGGGCTGCCGGGAATGCTGTGGACAATGAATTGCGGCATGAGATTCTCCCGTTGTTGCAAGTGTGGTGGTGGCGTGTCAGGGACCTGATGGACTACTGCTCGGCTGTTGCGCGGAAGCCTTCCAGAATGCCGGGCCAACCGCCATCGACGTCACTGCGTAGCGATGCACCGGCCTCCGCGCCCATCTGCTCGAACTTGCGATGCTCAAGCTCGACCAAAGTTGCGTCGGCCCCCTGGGCTGTGAAGCGCACTTCCACCTCCGAGCCAACTGTCGTATCGGGCTTCCAATGAGAATTGATGTCCCAGCTCACGATGAATCGGTTCGGCGGATCCCAGAGAAGAATTTTACCGACGGTGGCCTGCGAACCATCCTCGCCGACCTCGTACCAGCGGCCGCCGAGACGGGGCTCGATGAGCATGGCTTTCATCGGCGCGGAGCCGATCGACGCTCGGCGCGGCCACCAGCGGTCAAGGCCGGCCGTGAACACCTCGAAAGCATGCGCCTGACTAGCTTTGACGTGGACGCTTTTGCGAACGGGCGCGATGGTCACGGTCTTGTTCATGGCGACTTGCCTTTCCTCGACTTGGAGCTTCGCTCAACCTCGGCCTGAAAGGCCGAGAGTGCATCGTCCCAGAACTGATCGAGCCACGCGCGCAAGGCTGCGAGCCCGTGGGGGTCAATCGCGTAAACGCGGCGCGTCCCTTCCGCGTGATTGGTGACAAGGCCGGCCTGCTTCAACACTTTCAGATGCTGGGAAACCGCCGGCCGGCTGACCGGCATGCCTTTGGCGAGCGCGCCAACGGACAACGGGCCAGCTCGAAGCCGTTCGAACACGCGGCGCCGCGACGGATCGGCCAGCGCAGCGAATGCATTTTCGTAAGCCATGACTTACGGTAAGTATATCCTTACGGTATGTCAAGGGCGGATTCGCTGCTTACAGGGACGCCGCTGGTGCCAGAAGTCGATCCGGACTTCCGCTATGGCCTTTTGAACCGGCTGGTCCAGTTGCGGGCAGGAACTTTGTTGAGCGGCTTGAGTTGGGACGTGATGCAGGCTCGCCCCCGTGATGTCTCACATGTTGATT
>Ga0209060_10001403_pt1 | contig 26753 bp, 14 predicted proteins | sample Coa_R1_8_FD_187155 | JGI IMG/M metagenome (GOLD analysis project Ga0209060, IMG submission 187155) | Surface soil microbial communities from Centralia Pennsylvania, which are recovering from an underground coalmine fire - Coalmine... | ecosystem: Environmental > Terrestrial > Soil >...
TGGCGGCCTGGACCGGCGCTTCCCGCCGCGCCGGCGCGCCCGCGACGATCGTCTCCAGCCGCGACAGCTCGGCCGCCGACGAGGCGCGCGCGGCGGCCGGATCGAGCACCGCCAGCCAGAGCGCGTCGGGTCGGAGCAGCTTGGCCGCCGCGGCGCGCAGCGACGCCGGATCGAGCGCGCGCAGGGCCTCGCGGTAGCGGGCGTCGTAGCGCTCGTCCTCGGCGATGGCCGCCGCGAAGCCGAGCCGGCGGGCGCGCCCCTCGACGCCGTCGTCGCCCCGTCCGAGATCGGCGCCCAGCGCGGCGCGGGCGCGCTCGAGCTCGTCGGCCGGGACCTCCTCTCGCCCGAGGCGGAGCGCCTCGTCGATCGCCGCCTCCGCCGCCGCCTCGCTTCGCTGCGCGGCGGGGCTGAGCTCGAGCGCCAGCAGCGCCCCCGCGCGCGAGCGGAGGGTGAACCCCGAGACCGCGCTCGCCACCTGGCGGTTGTCACACAGCTCGCGCGCGAGCCGCGAGCCGTCGCCGCGCGCGAGCAGGACCGCGATCAGATCGAGCGCCGCCCCCGCCGCGGGGCCGGGCGCCTCGACGCGGAACCCGGCCGCCACGCGCGGCTCGAGCCCCGGCGCGTTCGACAGCAGCGCGCGCGGGCCGGACGGGGGAGGCGCCGCCGGGGTTCGCGCGGCGGCGCGCCCGCGCGGAACGGCCGCGAAGGCGCGCGCCACCGACGCGCGCGCGGCCGCCGCCTCGACGTCCCCCACCACCACCACGGTCATGTTCGCGCCCACGTACGTCTCGGCGAAGTGAGCGGCCAGCGCCTCGCGCGTCGCGGCCGCCACGGTCGCGGGCGTCCCCAAGAGCGGCTGCGCCGCGGCCCCGCCCGCGAAGGCGCCGGCGCGCAGGAGATCGGCCGCCGCCCGCGCCGGATCGAGCGCCGCGCGGGCGATCTCCGCCGTCACCCGCCGCTTCTCCTGCTCGAGCTCGCCCGGATCGAACGCCGGCGCGCTCACCGCGTCGCCGAGCACGTCGAGGCCGAGGTCGAGAAACGGCGTCGCCAGGGTGGCGGCAAACACGGTCTCGTCGAGGCCGGTCCAGGCCCCGACCGCGCCGCCCGCAGCCGCGATCTCCCGCTCGGCCGCCCCCGGCGCGCGCCGGCGCGTCCCCCGGAACAGGAGGTGCTCGTAGAGGTGCGCCGCCCCCGCCAGCGCCGGCGGATCGTCGGCCGCCCCCGACGCCACCCAGACCTGGACGGCCACCACCGGCGCGGCGTGGTTCTCCTCGACGATCACCCGCACGCCGTTGTCGAGGCGCGACTCGGCGCGCGTGCGGGGCCCGCCCATGCCTCCGCCCGGGACGACCGTGTCGGCCGCCGGGTGGACGGCCGCGCCGGGCCCCCCGAGCGAGCGGCAGCCCCCGAGCGGCACCACCAGCAGCAACGACGCGAAGGGGAGCGCCGCGTGAGCGAACGACACGGATCTCACGAGCGGCCAGAGGTTACCACCATTATCGCGGCCGACGCCCCGGGAGGGGCGCTCTCCCAGCTTGTGCGACATGGTTGTAGTCTCGGGTCGGGATGAAGCGGCGGACGTTCTTGCGCGCGGTCGGTGCGACGGGTGGAGCGGCGCTCGCGGCCGAGCTGCCGCGCCCGGCCGCCGCCGCGCGCCCGGCCGCGCTCGACCGTCTCAAGCAGGCGCGGATCGCCGTCGTCGCGCGCGCGGCCGCCGGCGACGCCACCGTCGAGCTCGCGCTCGGGCCCGCGCCCCAGGCGCGCCGCGAGCTGCGGACGGGGACGCTCGTGCTGAGGGCGGTCCCGGTGGGCGCCGGCCGCGAGGCGGTCGATCTCTTCATCACCCACCGCGCCAAGGTCGGGGCGCCCGCCGGCACGTTGAGCCTGGCGCTCGACTTCGGCGCCTGGTCGACCGACGCGTACGTCCTCCTGCCCGGGGCCTGTTACGCCGGCAATCGGTTCGCCTCGCGCTTCGTCGGCTATCCGCCGCTCCTCACCGAGCCGGCCGACATCGGCCCGCACGTCCCGCCGATCGTGACCGACATCCCGCGCCTCAACCTGCACCCGGGCCCCTCGCGCCTGGAGATCGCGGCGGCCGATCTGGCCACGCCGGCGGCGGCGGTGTTCTCCCCCGCCGCACGCCTCGGCGTCATCTTGCTGGTCGATCCCGCCACCGCCGCCGGCCGCACGGCCCTGGTGGTCACCGAGAACGACGAACGCACGCAGGCGACCGTCGCCGCGACCACGCCGTTCGTGCGCGAGCGCCGCCGCGCTGACGGCGCCGCCGCCCCGATGCCGCGGCCGGCGCCACCTCGCCCGGGCGACGCGCTCACGCTGCGCGCGCGGGCGGTGGTGTTCGATTGCCCGGACGTCGGCGCGCTCACCGAGCGGCTGTTCGCGCTGCGCAAGGCGCTGACCGGCGCGACCGCGCGCCCGCCCACCCTGCCGTTCTCGGCCGCCTTCGCCGAGCACGAGGCGCGGGTCAACGCCCGCTTCCTGGCCAAGCAAGGCTTCTTCGCGCTGGGCGCGCGCGACAGCGCCTACACGACCTGGCAGAGCGGCTGGTGCGGCGGCCTCGCCACCACGCTCCCCTTGCTGGCGGCGGGCGACAAGCGCTCGCGCGCCCGGGCGCTGCAGACGATCGACTTCGCGCTCGGCGGGCAGGCCGCCTCGGGATTCTTCCACGGCGTCTCCGACGGAACGACCTGGTACAACGACGGCTTCACCGCGCCGCTGCCGCCCGCCCCCCCGGGCGCCTGGCCGCCGCGCGCCCCGCCCTATCACCACCCGCGCTGGCACCTCGTCCGCCGCAGCGCCGACACGCTGGCGCTGCTGCTCCGACAGCTGGCGCTGCTCGACCGGCAGGCGGCCGCGGCCCCGCACGAGGCGGCGCCCGTCGATCCGAGCTGGGCCAAGTCGGCGCGGCGCTGCGCCGACGCGCTGGCGGGCCTCTGGGAACGCCACCGCCAGCTGGGCCAGTTCGTCGACGTCGAGAGCGGCGAGGTGATCGTCGGCGGCTCTTCATCGGCCGGGATCGCGCCCGCGGCGCTGGCCCTGGCCGCCGGCTATTTCAAGGAGCCGCGCTACCTCCAGATCGCCGAGGAGGCCGCCGGGCACTTCTTCGAGCGCTTCGTGGCGGCCGGCGTGACCTGCGGCGGCCCCGGCGACGCGCTCCAGTGCCCCGACAGCGAGTCGGCGGGCGCGCTGCTCGAGTCGTTCGTGACGCTGTTCGAGGCGACCCGGGAGCGGGTCTGGATCGACCGGGCGCGCGCGGCGGCCCACCTGCTCGCCAGCTGGGTCATCTCGTACGACGCCCCGCCGGCCGGCCGCGGGTGCCCGCCGCCGGGCCCGGTGCGCGCGACCGGCGCGGTCTTCACCGACGCTCAGAGCCGCACGGGCGCCCCGGGCTACGCCGTGTCGTCGGGGGGCGCGCTGTTCCGCCTCTACCGCGCCACCGGCGAGGTCGCGTTGCTCGAGCTGCTGCGCGACACCGCCCACAACCTGGCCCAGTACCTGCGCGGCGGCGACGAGCCGCCCCCCTCGGCGGGGACCCGCGGAGCGGAGGACTGCTCGCGCGCCGATACCGGCGACTGGCTCGAGCCGAACGAGCGCGTCGTCGTCCCGTCGGCCGGCCTCTACGACGCGATCGCGTTGCTGACCTACACCGAGCTCCCCAGCGTCTACGCCCAGACCGACGCCGGCCTGGTGTTCGCCTTCGATCACGTCGAGGCCCGCGTCAAGGAGCGCCTGGCCGGGCGGCTGGTCGTCTCGCTGCGGAACCCGACCGCCCGGCCGGCGGCGCTGCGGCTCCTGTCGGAGACCGCTGCCGACGCCGCGCTGCCGCTGCCTCCCGACGCCGTCCTCGCCGCGCCGATCACGGTGGTCGCGCCCGGGGCGACCGTCGAGCTGGCGATGCCGCCCATCACGGCCCGTCGATGACGGCCCGCCGCTGCGATCGCGACCTCTGCTAAGATTTCGCGGTGGCCACGGGCGGGCTTCTGTCGATGCGCCTCGGGCAGATCCGACGGCGGCTGCGCCTGCAGGCGGCGGTCGAGGGCGCGGTCCTGGGGGCCACCATCGTGGCGGCGGCGCTGGCGGTCGGCCTGGCGATCGCGCGCGCGCGCGGGCAAGCGGCGGACGCGCGCGGCGCGACGCTGAATGGGCTCGGGCTGGCGGCCCCGGTGGTCGTCGCCGTCCTGGCCGTCCTCTTGGGCGCGCTCGCAGGCGCGGCGGCGCGGGCGGCGCGACGGATCCCGCTCGATCGATGCGCTCGCCTCGCGGACGCCGCGCTCGACGGCCAGGACCGGCTGCTGTCGGCGCTCCACCTCGAGGTCTCGGCGCCGTCGGCGTTCGCGCGCGCTCTCTGCGCCGATGCGGTCCGGCGCGCCGAGGCGCTGCTTCCGCGCGCGGCGGTCCCGCCGCGCCGCCCGGCCGGGCTGCGAGCGCTCGGCGTGGCGGCGCTGGCGCTGGCCGGCGCGGCGGTCGTGCCGGCCTCGTCCTCCGCGGCGCGCATCGCCGCGCCCGCCGGGAACGACGTGGCGGCGCGCCGCGCGCCCCTCCCCGCCGGGGCGCTCGACGGCGAGCGCGACGCGGCGGCGGCGGCGATGGCCGAGGCCGCGCGGCTCGGGGATGCGCGGCTGACGGCGCTGGCGGCCGAGCTCGACCGGACGCTGCGACGGCTGGCCGCCGGGACGCTCGGAGACAGAGCCGCGCTCGATCTCCTGCGCGCGCTGGCCGCCCGCGCCGGCGAGGCGGCGCGCGACGCCCGCCGGGACGCGCAGACCGTCGAGGCCGCCGCCCGGGCGCTGGCGGCGAACGCGGAGACCCGCGCCGCCGGCCAGGCCATCGCGCCGCCGGGCGGCGAGGCGGCCGACGAGGCGCGCGCGGCGGACGCCCTGGCCGCGAGCGCCGTCGCGCACCCCGCCGAGACGGCGCGCGCGCTGGCCGCGGCCGCCGAGACCGTGGCCAACGCAGCCGCCGGCTCGAGCCAGACGGGCGACGACGCGGACGCGCCGGGGCAGCGCCGCCTCGCCCGTGACGACAAGAGACAGAGCGCCGGGGAGGTCTCGGGCAGCCCCGCGGCGACGGAGCCGGCGGCCCGGCACCTCGAGCGGCTGCGGCGCGATCTCGACGACGCGGCCACGGCCTGTCGCTCGGGCGACCCGACCTGTGGAACGCGCGCGGGCGAGCGCGGGCGCGATCTGGCGCAGATGGAACGCCAGGGGGCGGCGGGCGAGTCCCTCCGGAGCGTCGAGCGGACCGCCGAGCAGCTGCGCGCCCGCATCGGGCGGGGCGAACTGGGCAGCGGTGACGCCCAGGCGCTGCGCAGCTTCGGGCAGGCGGCGCGCGGAACGCCGGGCGGCGGCGAGCGCGACCAGGCTCGAGACGGCGACGGCGAGGGCCGGCGCTCGACCGACGCGCCCGGGTCCAAGGCCCAGGCCCGGGGCGAGTCCGACGACGGCTCCGGCGCGGGTCAGGCCGGCGCCGACGGACCGGGCCGCGGCCGGACCGCCGACACGGGCGCTGCGTCCGCCCTGCTGGGGGTGGCGGGGAGCGACCGGTCCGGCGCCGAGGCAGCCGGAACCGGCAACGGAATCGGCCACCAGCCCGGGGGCCCGCCGCTCGGCGCGCGCGCCGCGGCCGGCTCGGACGCGCGCAGCGAGGCGTCCGAGGTCCCGCTCGCCGACGGAGCCGGGCCGAGCCGCGCCGAGGTGATCGGCACCGCCGCCGGCCACGGGTTCGCCAGCCGCGGCTACGCGCGCGCCTACGCCGACTACGCGGCGGCCGTCGAGGACGCGCTGGCCGCCGCCGCGGTGCCCGACGGGAAGCGCTTCCTCGTGCGGCGATACTTCGACCTCATCCGCCCCCGCACGTCCACGCGGGCGCCCGGGGGCCGCCCGTGAGCGCGCCGAGCCCGCTCGAGGGCGACGTGGCCGCGGTCACCGCCGCGGTCGCCGACTTCCGCGCCGACGTCGACCGGCTGCTGGCGGAGATCAGCCGCCGTCTGGTCGGCCAGGACGAGGTCGCGGGCGCGGTCGTCTCGGCGCTGCTCGCCGGCGGGCACGTGCTGCTCGAGGGCGTTCCGGGGCTGGGGAAGACGCTGCTCGTGCGCACCGCCGCCGCGGCGATGGACCTCACGTTCTCCCGCGTGCAGTTCACGCCCGACCTGATGCCGGCCGACGTCATCGGCACCAACCTCATCGTCGACGACGCGGGCGGCCGGCGGTTCGAGTTCCAGAAGGGGCCGTTGTTCGCCCACGTCGTGCTGGCCGACGAGATCAACCGCGCGACGCCCAAGACCCAGTCGGCGCTCCTCGAGGCGATGCAGGAGCAGTCGGTCACCGTCGGCAAGCTGACCCACGCGCTGCCGCCGCCGTTCTTCGTGCTGGCCACGCAGAACCCGATCGAGATGGAGGGGACCTACCCGCTGCCCGAGGCGCAGCTCGATCGCTTCCTCTACAAGCTGCGCGTCGAGCCGCCGACCGGCGCCGAGCTGCACCGGATCCTCGACCGGACGACCGGCGCCGCCGACGAGGAGACGCGGGTGGTCCTCGGGCGGGAGCGCCTGCTGGCGATGCGGGCGCTGGTCCGGCAGGTGCCGGTAGCGCGGCCGATCCAGGACTTCGTGGTCCGGCTCGTCGAGGCGACGCACCCGGCGCGCTCGCCGCTCGCCACGGTCAAGCGGTTCGTCCGCTACGGCAGCTCGCCGCGCGGGGCGCAGGCGGTGATCCTGGGGGCCAAGATCGAGGCGCTGCGCGCCGGGCGGTTCGCGCCGTCGTTCGCCGACGTCCGCCGCGTGGCGCTGCCCGCCCTGCGCCACCGCGTGCTGCTCAACTTCGACGGCGAGGCCGAAGGGGTGACCGCCGACGCGCTCTGCGCCGAGCTGCTGGCGGCGCTGCCGGAGATGCCGTGAGCGCCGCCGGACAGGCCGAGGCGGATGGACCGCGGGCCGACGCCGCGAGCCGGTTCGACGATCGGTTCCTGCGGCGGCTCGAGTCCCTGGTGCTGACCATCCGCCGCACGACCGCCGGGCGCGCGCACGGGGTGCGCCGCAGCCGGCGCGTGGGCGCCGGGCTGGAGTTCGCCGACCACCGGGATTACGTCCCGGGCGACGATCTGCGCTACCTCGACTGGAACCTCTTCGGGCGCCTCGAGCGCCGCGCCGTCCGCCTGTACGAAGAGGACGAGGACCTCTCGATCGATCTGCTGGTCGACGCCAGCGCCTCGATGGGGATGGGGCGCCCGACCAAGCTGGATCTGGCGCTGCAGATCGGCGCCGCCCTCGCCTACGTCGGGCTCTCCAACCTCGATCGGGTGGCGGTCACGGCGCTCGGCGCGGGCGCGAGCGGCACGCCGCCGGCGCGCGGCAAGGGGCGGATCCTCCCCATCCTCCGCTTCCTCGACGGGGTGCGCCCGGGGGGCCAGCTCCCGCTGTCGGCCGCGGTGCGCGACTTTCTCGGCCGGCGCGGCGCCCGGCGGCGCGGCCTGGTGGCGCTCATCTCCGACTTCTACGATCCGGCCGGCGCGCGCGCCGCGCTGGAGCTGGTGCACCGCCACCGCCTGGAGGCCATCGCCATCCAGATCTCGTCTTCGGACGAGGTGGCGCCCGACCTCCGCGGCGACGTCCAGCTCCACGACGTCGAGACCGGCGAGGCGCGCGACCTGACGCTCTCGCCGCGCGCGCTGGCCGACTACGCCCGCCGCCACGCCGCCCTGCTGCGCGAGCTGACCGGCTACTGCCGCGAGCGCGCGGTCCCCTGCTTCACGATCACCTCCGACCAGGCCTTCGACACGGTGGTGCTGCGCATGTTTCGCGCGGGCGGCCTCCTCGGCTGAGGGCGCGATGAGCTTCGGGGGCCTCGGCAGCTTCGGCGCGCTCGGCTCCGCCGCGCTGTCGCCTGCGGCGATCGCGGCCCTGGGCGCCGCGGGGGGCGCGGCCATCGTCGCGCTCTATCTCTTGCGGCTGCGGCGCCGGCGGGTGGTGGTCTCGTTCGCGCCGCTCTGGCTGGGTGTGGCGGGTGACGCGCGCGCCGCCCGCCGGCGGCGCCGTCTCCGACACTGGCTGTCGCTGGCGCTGGCGCTGGCGCTCTACGGCGCGCTGCTGACCGGCGCCGCGGATCCGCGCGGGGCCGCCGTCGACCGCGCCGGGCGCAGCGTCGTGCTGCTCGTCGATCGGTCGGCCTCGATGTCGGCGACCGACGAGCCGGGGACGCGCCTCGCCGCCGCCAAGCGGCGCGCGCAGGCGCTCGCGGCCGGGCTCGGGTCCGCCGACCGCGCGCTGGTGGCCGCCTTCGCCGCCGACGTCACCGCCGAGACCGGCTTCGAGACCGACCCGCGCCGGCTGGCGCGCGGCATCGAGGCGATCAGCGCCAGCGACGAGTCGGGCGACCTGCCGCGGGCGCTCGCCTTCGCCGCCGCGGTGCTGCGGGGCCGCCCGCGCCCCACCATCGTGCTGGTGAGCGACGGCGGGTTCAGCGCGGACGCGCGCCGCGCCGCCCCGGTCGATCCCGACGGGCGCGCCATCGACGTCCGTTACGCGCCGGTCGGACGGCGCGGCGACAACGTCGGGATCCTGGCCTTCGCCGCGCGCCGCCTGCCGGCCGATCCCGGCGCCGTCGAGACCGCGCTGATCGTCCAGAGCTTCCGGCCGCGCCCATCCACCGCCACCGTCGAGATCGCCAGCGGCGGGGCGGTGGTCGAGACGCTGGCGCTCACGCTCGCCCCCGGCGAGCGCCGGCGCGCCCTCCTCTCCAACCTGTTCCCCCCCGAGGCCCGGCTGGAGGCCCGCCTCGTCGGCGGTGACGATCTGCCGCTCGACGATCGGGCGACCGCGACCGTGCCGCCGCTGGCCCGCCGCCGCGTCCTGCGCGTGGGCGGCGCCGATCTCTACCTCGACGGCGCGCTGCTGGGCCTCGGGCGCGCGGTGCGCGTCGATCGCTTGCCGGCCGCGGAGGCCGATCGCGCCCTCGCCCGCGCGGCCGACTACGACCTGGTCATCTTCGACGGTGTGACGCCGCACGCGCCGCCGTCCTCGGGCCGCTACCTCTATCTCGATCCCCAGGGGCCCGGCAGCCCGTTCGAGCGCCGGGGGAGCGTGCGCGATCCGGTGATCGATCCGGCCTCGCTTCGCCGCGAGCACCCGCTCCTGCGTCAGGTCGATCTCACCGACGTGAACATCGCCGAGGCCGGCCGCCTGGCGCTGGCGCCGGGCGACATCGCGCTCGCCGCCTCGTTCGGCGTCCCGCTCATCGCCGCGCGCGAGCGGCCGGGGCTCCGCCTGGCGGCCCTGGCGTTCGACCCGCGGCGGTCCGATCTGCCGATGCGCCCCGCCTTTCCGCTGCTGGTGTCCAATGTCCTGGCCTGGTCGGCGCGCGCCGACGACCCGGCGATCCGGGGCGCAGCGTCAGGTGGGACGGCCGGGACGTCGCGCGAGGCGCGCGAGTCGGACCTGGCTCCGGCGGCCGCGCTCACGCTGGGCGGCGCCGCCCTCGCCGCGCCCGATCCGCCGGCCCACCGCCCGCACCTGCCCGCGGGGATCCTGGCGCTGGTCGTCGCCGCCGCGCTGCTGCTCGTCGAGTGGTTGAGCTATCACCGCCGGTGGACGACGTGAGCGGGCCGCTGGCGGGCGCGCGGCTCGGATTCGACCGGCCAGCCTGGCTGCTGCTCCTGCTGGTGGCGCCGCTGCTGGCCGCGCTGGCGCGCCGCTCGCTGGCCGACTTCCCGCGCGGGCAGCTCATGTTGCAGGCGCTGGTCCGCACGCTGGTGGTCGCCGGCGTGGCGGCCGCGCTGGCCGGACCGACCCTGCGGCGCCCCGCCCACGCGCTCTCGGTCGTCGCGCTGGCCGACGTCTCCGACAGCGTCTCCGACGAAGGGCTCGCCGTCGAGCGCGAGGCGCTGGCCTCGCTGCGACGGGCTGCCGAGGCGCGCGGCGACGCCCCGCCCCGCGTGATCCGTTTCGCCGCCCGCCCCGAGGAGGTGACGCCGGGCAGCCCGCTCGCCCGCTTCCCGCCGCCCGGCGGCGCCGCGACCGATCCCGCGCTGGCGGCCGGCCTGGGGGCCGGGCTGCTCGATCCCGAGGCGCTCCCCCGCCTGCTGCTGCTCTCGGACGGGCTCGCCACGCGCGGGGATCTGCCCGGCACCGCCGCCCGCCTCGGCGCGCGCGGCGTCCCGCTCTTCGCCTTGCCGCTTCCCCCACCCGCCGCGGGAGACGCCGCGGTCGTCGAGCTCTCGGCGCCCGACGAGGTCCGCCCGCGCGTCCCGTTCCGGGTGGACGTTCGCCTCGTCGCCGATCGGGCGGCTTCGGCCCGCCTCCGGCTCGAGGGGGACCGCGGCGTCACCGTCGACGATCCCGACCGCGCGGTCGCGCTCGCGCCCGGGGAGAGCACCGTCAGCTTCCAGGTCCGGGCCGCCGAGCCGGGGACCGTGGTCCTGCGAGCGCGCGTCGAGATGCCCGCCGACCGCCACCCGGAGAACGACGTGGGGGTGCTGGCGGTGGCCACGGCGCGCGATCCGCGCCGCCTGCTGTGTCTCGAGGGGACGCCCGGCGCCGCCACCTCGTTCGCCCGCGCCCTCGCCGCCCAGGGGTTCTCTCCCGAGGTCCGGCCGGCCCCGACGCTGACCCCCGGCGAGCTCGGCCGCCACGACCTGGTGGTGCTGGCCGACGTGCCGCGCGCGGCGCTCTCCGACGCCGCGCTCGCCGCGCTGCAGGCGTTCGCGCGCGCCGGCGGCGGCGTGCTGGTCGCCGGCGGCACGCAGAGCTTCGGCCCGGGCGGCTACCTGGGCACGCCGCTCGCGGCGATGCTCCCGCTGCGGCTCGACGTCCCCGACCGCCAGGAAGAGGCCTCGCTGGCGCTGGCGCTGGTGATCGACAGGTCGGGCTCGATGGCGGGCGAGAAGCTGGATCTCACCAAGCAGGCGGCGCGCGCCACCGCCGAGGCGCTGCCCCCCTCCGACCAGATCGCGGTGATCGTCTTCGACAGCCAGTCGAAGCCCGTCGTGCAGCTACAGCGCGCCGCCAACCGGCAGCGCATCGCCACCGACATCAGCCGCATCGCCGCCAGCGGCGGTACCAACATCCTGGCCGGCCTGCGCGAGGCCGTCGACGAGCTCCTCCCCGCCAGGGCGCGCAAGAAGCACGTCATCCTCCTGTCCGACGGCCAGTCGCCCTACGACGAGATCCCCGAGCTGGTCGACGCGGCCGGCGCGGCCCACATCACCATCTCGGCGATCGGGGTGGGCGACGGCGCCGATCAGACGATGCTCAAGCTGATCGCCGAGCGCGGCGGCGGCCGCTTCTACCAGACGCGCGATCCGGCCAGCATCCCGCGCATCTTCTCGCGTGAGACCTCGGCGCTGGACGACCAGCTGATCGTCGAGCGCCCCACCGCCGTCCGCGTCGCCAAGCGGGCCACCGCGCTGGCCGGGATCGATCTGTCGCATGCCCCCCCGCTGGGCGGCTACGTCGTCACCCGACCACGGCCCCAGGGCGAGATCCTGCTCGCGACGGCCGACGGAGCGCCGCTGCTGGTCCGCTGGCAGCTGGGCCTCGGGCAGGTGACCGCCTGGACCAGCGACCTCGGCGCGCGCTGGGGGGCCGCCTGGGCGCGATGGGCGCCGTTCGACAAGTTCTGGGGCCAGGTTGCGCGGGCCACCGCGCGCCGCGGGGCGGCCAGCCACTTCCCGATCCGCGCCACCCGCCACGGCGATCGCGTCGAGCTGGCCGTCGACGCCATCGGCACCGACGACAACTTCCTGACGGGCCTCGACGGACACGTCGAGATCACGGCGGTCGCGGCCGACGGGCGTGAGGTTCAGGTCCGCACGCTGCCGCTGCCCGAGACCGCGCCCGGTCGGTACGAGGCGAGCTTGCAGCCCGACATCGAGGCCGGCGCCCTGATGTTCGCCGCGGCCTTCACGGCGGGGGGCGCCCCGGCCGCCGACGCGACCGGCCGCCTCACCCTCCCCTATGCCCCCGAGCTCACCCCCCGGCCGCCAGGCTCGACCGAGGGCGCGGCCGAGCTGGCCGCCGCGGCCGCGGCGAGCGGCGGGCGCGTCGTCAAGGACCCTCGCGAGGCGCTCGGTCCGGGCCCCGACCGCCGCGAGACGCGGCACCCCCTGCGCACCCCCATCCTGCTCGTCACGCTGGCGCTTTTCGTCGCCGACGTCGCGCTCCGGCGCATCCGCCTCCCGGAGCCTGCGGCAAGGCATTGACTCCCGACGGTAATTTTGGCATGAAGCCGTGCACGCTTCGGGGCGTGGCGCAGTCTGGTAGCGCGTTCGGTTCGGGACCGAAAGGTCGGAGGTTCAAATCCTCTCGCCCCGACAACTCTAAGTCCGCGGGATCGCTTTCCAGCGGTTCCACGTCGACTCGACGGTGCGTGGGCCTTTTCGGGGTCGGGTAGTAAATGGGTAGTAAATGGAGCCGCGAGGCGCAGCGGCGCGGTGGTTTCGGCGGGTGACGGCGGCTCCGAAGCGCCACCCGCCGCGAGCCGGTCGAGCTGCTCCTCGGCCGACGCGGGGATCGATGTCCGGCCGCTGCGGTCCGCCGGCTCGGGCCCGAAACGGAGCCGTTCGACCTGGGAGCGGAGGTAGGTGGTCTGCAGGTGCCCGTAGACCTCCGTCGTGATGCGGGGGTCCTGGTGCCGCATGATCTTCTGTACCGCCGCCAGGTCGGCGCCCTTCATGAGCAGCAGCGACGCCGTCGAGTGGCGCAGGTGGTGGAAGCGGATCTCCCGGACCTGGCCGACGGGGAACAGCCGGAACTCGCACTTCGGGCAGTCGATGGGGTTGGCGTGGGGCGTGGCTTCGTGGTGCCCGCAGCCTTGGCGCCGGCACTTGTGGACGTAGCCCGTCACCAGGCCGGCCCGTCGCATCGCCCGCCGGAGCACGTGCTCGAGCGCCGTGTGCTTCGGCAGCATCGTCCCGTCGTCGTTGGGGAACACCAGCTCGGATGGCGAGGCCGCGATCGCCTTCCTGAGGTACGGCACCAGCTCCTCATTGATCGGCACCGCCTCCACCCGCCCGCCCTTCGGGATGTCGCGGTCGTGCGAGCGGCTGACCATGATGACGCCGGCGTCGAAGTCGACGTCGCCCTTTCGCAGCGCGAACAGCTCGCCCTTGCGCAGCCCCGTGTAGATCGCCGTGGCGAAGAGGGGCTTCCACTTCGGCTTGAGCGCCGCGATCAGGGGCTGCACCTCCTGTGGCCGCAGGTAGTCCGGCAGCCGCTTCACCACCTTCCGCTTCGGCACGTCGGCCACCGGGTTCGGCCGCGGGAACTTCTCCATCCGCCGCGCCATCGTGAACGCCCGGCTCAAGTACCCGCGCAGGTGGTTGATGCTCTTCGCGCTCAGGGCGTCTTCCTTATCGGTCAGGAACAGGTCGATCTTGCCGGCGGTCACCTCGGTGAGCCGCAACCTGCCGAGCCGCGACCCGATGATGTGCTTGCGGATGCTGGACGCGCCCGTGTCCGACGCCGCCCGCTTCATGAACTTGTCGATCCACCACGCCATCATCTCGTCGACCGTCCCACCGCCGTCCTCGAGATCGATCGGGTCGTGCCCGAGACGTTGCCGCTCGAACCGGGCCTCCTCCTTGATCGCGAGCGCCTTCGCCTCCTTCTTCGAGGTGGCCTTCGAGGCCACGCACCGCCGCCGCCCGGCGGCATCGATCACCTGCAGGTACCAGGTGCCCCGCTTCAAGTAGACCGACGCCACAGCTACGTGCCCTCCGCGCCAGCGTCCAGCTCATGGCCCCCCAAGGCCTTCACGTCCATCAGCATCGCTCTGCCGCCCCGCCAGTCAACCGTTCTTTCCCGACGGAGAACGCGGGAATCCGAGCACCTTGGATGGCTGGATCTCCCCCCGGGCGAACGCCCGGACCTTGTCGGGCTCGAAGCGGAGTAGGCCGCCGAGGCGGATGCACGGTAGTTGGCCAGCCTCGGCGCGCTGGTAGACCCAGCTGCGCGAAACCTTCAGATACCGGGCGACGTCGTTCGCGTCCCAGAGTTCGGGCGCCTCGTCTGCCGGCGCGTCCTTCGTGTTCGTCATCGCGGACCTCCGGTACTGAATGGCGGTGCCGCGCTTGATGATGTGACGATCCGCTGGAGACGGTACGGTCGCGTGTCGCAGATCGGCGGGGTGCTTCCGACCAACCTCCTAGCCGTGTACCATCCCAGCGGCGATGGTGGCGTCCGAGCAGAGCTTGAGTCAGCTCGTTGACTTGATCCGGGGGAACATTCCCGAGCCCGCGGCTGCGATCCGGCCGCTTCTCGAAGGGCTTTTCGGCGAGCGGTACCAGAAGCGGCACTTCGCACCGACGATCGTGCGCGACGCCTACTCCCTGGCCGCGGGAGATGCCGAAGACGGTGTGCCGTACGCAGGTCTGATCCACCCGGACAATCCAACCTCCGGCCCCTACGGCGGGACCAGCGTCGTCTGGTTTCCAACGCGAGACGCCGGCAGCTTGATGGGTTTCGGCGTTGGCACCAGGGGACTTGCACCAGACGAGGGCATCCTCACGCGCCCTGGCCACCGCCGCCGAATCGCAGCCTTGCGAAGCGTCCTTTCGAAGGGCGGGATTGAAGCGTGGTCGAAGCCGGATCCCGCGGCACTCGGTGTGGCAATCCCGAAGGTGACTCAGGACCGCTTTCCGGGCTTCCAGAAGACGTTTCAGCGTTACGGACACGAGATGTACTGCATCGCGAAGGTCCCGTCGGACCCGGAGAAAGCTCGTGTCGTCGTCGCAGCCTTCCTCGACCTCTATGCCTACGAGCGCAACTGGCAGGTCCTGAAAGCTGCTGAGTCCGAGGCGGAAGCCCTCCAGTCCTCGCTCCGCGAGGGGCTCTTCCCCGCTGTCGACCCAGTCGAAGTCCATCGCCTCCTTCGGCGGCGACGGTTCGTCGTACTCCAAGGACCACCAGGCACTGGAAAGACCAGGCTGGCCGAGCACGTGCGGAAAGAAGGCTTCGGCGATCACGGCATGACAGTTCAGTTCCATCCGGCTGTCACATACGAGGACTTCGTAGTGGGTCTCTCGCCGGACCCGACGCAGGGCAATCTTCGATTCGACGTCCGTCCCGGATGGCTGCTCCAAGCTGTGCACTCGGCGAAAGAGCGGCCGTTCCTCCTCGTGATCGACGAAGTCAATCGAGCCGATCTCGGCAAGGTGCTCGGCGAAGCGATCTATCTTTTCGAGGCAGGCGAGATCGGCTCGCGAACGGTGAAGCTGCCTCATCAGGTAAACGGAGAGGGGTCGCTTCGGCTGCCCGAGAATCTATTCGTGCTCGCCACGATGAACACCGCCGACCGGAGCATCGCGGGCATGGACCTCGCCGTGAGACGCCGATTCGCGTTCGTCACGCTAATGCCGGAAGCAAGCGTCGTTGAGAAGCAGGGGCTCCCGAACGCTGCAAGGATCTTCCGGAGGCTTCTGGACGTCTTCGTCGAGCACGCGCCTGACGAAGCCCTCGACCTAATTCCAGGGCACGCGTACTTCCTTGCGGACAACGACGAGTCGCTCCGGGAGCGATTCCACTACGAACTGCTGCCCCTCCTGGACGAGTACCTGCGTCAGGGCTTCCTCGGGCCCGCCGGTGTGGAACTCCAGGCGGTCCGAGACGCCGTCCAGGATCTTGTTCGCGGCGGCGAGCTGAGGGACTAGCCAGTGCCGGCTCGCGCCCGACGGCGCCAGACGTTTCGGGTTGCCAGCCGTGCTCCAGAACAGCGACTGCTGTTCCGCGCCACCGACAACTCATCACCCGTCCTGATCGACCCGCGCCCGTTCACCGGCACGCGTGAGAAGGGCTGGGGTCCATTTGCCGAGTCCTTCCTGCGATTCAACGAGGCCGCTCTTCGTGCGATCGACGCCCGCCCCGAATTGGCTACCTCGTCCGATGGCACGGTCCTCCGACTCTTGCCGGGCGGACGGGCCGGCGCGATTCCGCTCCGCTCGGCTCAAACGGGCCACGTAGCTGCCGGGTTCGTTGTCCGGCCACGCTTTGGCTGGGCTGGGATCGGCCGTGTGTTAACCCAGACCGGGTGGGCTGCCGCACCCGAGTTTCTCCAGTTGCCACTCGTCCCGGGATCCGGCCGCGAAGTCCCATCTTGGGTCCTTGCCGGGCCAGTGCTCGCACGCCTGTCCGCACTCGTCCGGCGCCTCCGACGCGGCTACGAGGAACGCGAGGAGGTTCTGAACCATCCACGTGGCCGGATCCTCTGGGGGGAATACCTGTCGCGTTCGTTCGTCCACGGCCAGTGGTCCAGGCTTCCCTGTCGATTCCCTGATCTCGACACTGATCCGCTTCTCCGTCGCGAAATACGCTGGGCCGTGGAGCGTATCCGAGACCAGTTACGCTTGGTCGGCGGGACCGATCTCATCGCTCGACTTCTCGTGCAAATCGCGGAGAGGCTACTCCAACAGCTTGGCGATGTTCCTCCAGCGGCACCTCGCCGCGATCGGCTCCGACGGCTCGTCGGCGATCGCTTCATCGACCATGCCCTCCGCGAGGGGCTCGAAGCGATTGGTTGGGTCGTCGATGAACGCGGCCTCGGCGGCGGCCGCGAGCAAGACGGCCTCGCCTGGCAACTTCCACTCGATCAACTGTGGGAGTCGTACGTCGAAGCGTTCACAAGACGCGAGGCAGCGCTCACGGGCGCGCAGGTTCGTGTAGGCCGCCTCCGAGAAACCGTTTTCCCGCTGCGATGGACCGAGGCTGCCTACGCTTCGCTTGGCCATCTAGTGCCCGACATCGTCGTGCGCCGTGGCCGCTCGGTGCAGATCATCGATGCGAAGTACAAGGCGCATCTCGCGGACCTGGACGATGACGGCTGGCGGCGATTCACTGACGACGCCCAAGCAGCGCATCGGGCTGACGTACACCAGGTGCTCGCATACGCAGCCCTCTACGACGCCGAAGAAACAATCGCCACCCTGGTCTACCCGCTTCGCGGATCAACCTGGGAACTTCTAGCTGCGCGACGTCGGGACATCTGGCGCGCCGATCTACTCCATGGCGGTCGGCGTGTCCGACTGGAGCTGCGAGGGCTGCCCTTCGGGACAACAGGCGTTCAAGGCCCAGGTACCGTGACGCTCGATGAGACACGTCGATGAGCGCAACAGACCCGCGCATCTCACTAATCCGACCCGACAGCCCTCTCGTCGGTGTCGTGGTCGACGAACGCATCCTTGCCTTGCGGCGTTGGAGACGAGAGTCGCCATCAGCGCCCCCGACTGCGGCCGAACGCTTTCAATCGAACCGCGAACTGGTAGCCCTCGTTCTCGACGCTTGCTTTTGGGCAAGCCTAGCCCGCGAGGAGGGACGCCCCGTGCTGTCGAGCGTGACGTTCGCTTCGCCGGACGAAGCGTCGAATCAGTATCGCTTGAAGCGGCCATGCCCCCTGACTCACGAGACTCTTGTGCAGTTCGGCACCATCGCCGGTCGGGACTACAAGCTCGGCGTCGCCGAGTACGGAGGCACGCCGCACATCTGGGGTTTTCTCCGGGCGTCCGCGCCCGACTGGGTCACCGCTCGGTTCGACCGGCCCGGGGTTCTAGCGATCGTTCTCGAAGGCGCGGGACCCTTGTCCGTGTTCGAGCACGGGCGCATTCATCGTCCCGCCGACCACCTCGTCGCCAACCGATGGAACCTCGAAGTGCAGCTGCAGCACCTGCTGGGTAATTTGTTCGCGCCGGGCGTGTCGTTCCTTGCAAACGAAATGTGGCGCCATGGATCTGGAGGCACGCTTCTTGTCGTACCAGAGGACTCTTCTACCTGGGCCAGCGACATCACCATCGCCCACCAACTTGATGAGACGTCGACCTCTGTCCTCCCCGAGCTCCAGTCCCGTCTCAAGGCCGCGCAGAGCCCTGGGCAAGAGGAGCCAAGGGCAGCCCTACTGTTCGAGAGCAGGGAGGCCGCACGGCAACTTACGTCCTTCACTAGGATCGATGGCGCGACGGTGATCAGTCAGAGCTTTCATCTGTTGGCCTTCGGTTCGAAGATCACCACCAAGGACGTACCTGGCGCCCGACCCAACCTTATGAGGCGAACGGTTTACGAGTCTGACTTCTCGGAGGCTGACTGGAACGACCTCGGAGGCACCAGGCATCAGTCCGCCGCCCGCTTCGTCGCTGCGACCAAGCAGTGTGCTGCGTTCGTCTGCTCCCAGGATGGACGACTAAGTGCCCTCGCGTGGAAGAGCGAACCGCCATCAGGACACGTCGAGTGGCTTCAGGGTCTCGAAGGACTTGTCATCCCATAAGGGCGCGCCATGTCCCAACCTACCCGACCGCCGTTTCGATTTCCGAACAAGCGCTACGAGCGCGTGCATGACCTGATCGGGCGCTTGGTGAGCGAGGGACTTGCGCAATTCTTCGCTGACGCAATCGCTCTCTCCCAGGAAAGGCCGCCTTTTCGAACGGCCACACACCTCGTCGGACATCTGATTCGCGACGTGGAGAGCGCGGTTCGTGATGTCCTTCTTATGCTACCTGCCGTAAAGGCGCTCCAGGCAGAGGGCGCGACTCCGCCAAGGGCCCCGAACCCCAACAAGGGCAAGCAAGACGCTCACCTCCGTGAAATCGATCTAATCCTACGCGCACTCGGCCTGGACACTGACGCTGCCGCGTCCACCTGGAAGAGCTTCGCGGGTGACGACGCTTGGGCACGCAACGCCCACCGCGACGACCTGCGGCTGCCGCGACGGCTCGATGCCGACTTCCTGACGCGCCTTGATCGCTTCGTCGATGTATTGGCGATGGTCCTGGACGAAGTTGAAGCGAACTACGCGTCGATCATCGGTGCGGTCGACGCGATCCTGGCGAAATCGACACCAACGGCTGAGGACGTCACGACGCTAGCCAGGTACCTTGCTCCGGGCGTGACAGCCCTCGCGCACGTTTTCGAGCGACTTCCGTCGATGTGGCTCACGCCACTTCGTGAGGCTCGCGTCTTCTCCGAGCCTCCAGATCGTAGAACGCACGACGATGGCTCGACCTCCTTTCCGTCTTGGCCGCAGGCAGCCTATCTGATTCGCATTGCGACCGAAGCTCCGTCCGAAGTCGCGTCTACGATCCTCGGTATCCCGACCGTCGAGAACGAGGAGGTACATCGGCAATTCCTGCAGGCCGCGCTCAGACTCCCTGCAAAGGAAGCTGCCCGCGTCGCGATTCATGAGGCGCACTGGCTCGGCGCGCACCCCCGTTGGCTGAGTGGAACCCTCCTCGCCAGGTCGCTTCAGGACGTGGTGCTGTACCTCCTTGGTAGCGGCGAGATGGAATCGGCGGTCGCTCTTCTACGAAGTGCTCTAAGGCCCCCGCAAAGGGGTAAGGAAGGCCCCCTTCACCTCGATGCCTGGGACTTTTCGCAACTGGCTCGAGCGACATTGGGGAAGTTCGGCAAGGCGGACCCCGTCGCAGCCACATCGCTGCTTTTCGACTTGATCGGCTCGGAACCGGAGGACGGTATGTCGCTTTCGACCGCGATTGACGAATGCGGTCAGGACGCGATGGACGACCCGCGCGACGTCCTAGTTGGCGAGCTTCGTGACCTGCTCGAAGAGGCGGCGAACGCCGGAGGCGAAGGCACCTTACGCGCTACCGTCGAGCAACTTGAGTCGCGACGAGACGGGCTGTCGGATCGACTTGCCTTGCATCTTCTCCGCCGGCACGGACGCCTCGCGCCGGACCTAGTCGTCACGCGCGCCGAAGACCAACAACGCCTGAACTCGACGGGCGCGTTTCACGAAATGGCGTCGATGATCGCAGATCAGTTTCCGGGGCTGCCCCCGGACGGGCAGCAGCGCATCGTCGCTGCCCTTCGAGAGAACACCTCCGTGGACGCATCCGCGGGCCTCTTGGCGGAGGATACGACTGAAGATGGTGACGTCGAAGACGTAGCGCGGTATGCCCGGCTACGCAGACGGCGTTGGTTTGCCATACTTGGAGCGGCTCGCCCCGCCGACGTAGAGGTCGAATATCGAAGCCTCTGTGAGGGCATCGGTGAACCCGAGAACCCCACAAAGCTTTCGTGGACGACTGGGCTTAGAACGGGCCCGAACGCTCCGATCAGCGCGTCCGACATCAGCTCTCTGACGGACGCCGCGCTCCTGGAGTATCTGAAGAGTTGGGTACCCACCAGCGCAGATCCTTTCGAGCCCTCGCGGAACGGCTTGGGCCGCGAGCTCAAGGCCTGCGCAAGCCGCGATCCCGCCCGCTTTAGTCGCCTCGCCCGCGACTTTCGAGGACTCGAGCACTCATATGTCTTCGGCGTCCTCTGGGGACTCCATGAGGGATATCAACTCTCCCAGCCGCGGACCGAATCTGCAGATGCAGCCCAGCCCTTGGACTGGGAGTCGATCCTAGATCTGATCGACTGGACCGCTCGTCCTCATGATCGCCAAGAGCTGAGTGATCAGGACATCATGTCGGACTGGACGTCCGCTCGACAGATGGCGGCCAGAGTCCTCGAGGATGCAGCCTTCGCCGCGTCTGGCCCTGAAGATGGTCGGCGCAAGCGAGCCTGGGAACTCGCGCGAGTCCTGATCAACGACGCCGACCCGACACCAGCTCGATGCAGCCAGAACCAATCGGATGATGCGTCGTTCGCAATCAACACCGTACGAGGAGAAGCCCTCAACGCCGGCGTCACGATGGCAGCGCTCCTTCGGCGGGAAGGGAACCGCGACGCGGATCTAACCGCTTCAATCTTCGCCGAACTCGAACGCCGCTTGGATCCCCGCGCGGAGCCCGCGTTCGCAATTCGGTCAGTCCTCGCTCGTCGATTCGAGAATCTGTTCGTCGCAGATGAGAAGAGAGCGTGTGCGCTTGCCGACATGATGTTTCCCCGCGACGAGTCTGCATCGGAGGAGCGTTTGGCACTGTGGAGGACCTTCGTCAGCGAGAGCAGCGTACGCGCCGACATCTTTGATGCCTTGCAGCCCTTCTATAGGGTCGCCGTAGACTCCGTAACCACGGCTGAATCGTCGTACGCTGCCGATCTCGGCGGCCACATCGTCTGGCCGGTGGTCTGGGGGAAGATAGGCCCAGAGACCGCCGACGGACTCTTGAAGGCCTACGTAGCTCGCGCTTCGACCGCCGCTCGCCATGAAGTCCTCGAAGATGTCGGGCGCGTTCTTCATCGGGAGGAGGGCTCGATCGCAGCCGATGCCCTAGATCGGCTAATGGCGCTCTGGGACTGGTGGTCGGAAGCCGTCGCCCAGAAGGGCGATCCGAAGGACCTCGCTGCCTTCGGCTGGTGGTTTAGCAGTTCATCCATCCGCGACAGCACCTGGCTGCTGAGCCGACTCCGTCGCGCCTTGGAGCTCACGGCGGGTGAACTCGACTGGAGTCACGCGGTTGCGGAGCGTCTAGCCAGCCTCGTCGCAGATGATCCAGGCGCCGTCGCGGCATGCCTGAGTCGGTTTATCGAAGGAGGCGGACAGCACCGCATCCATTTCAGCCGCGACGCGATTCGGAGGGCGCTGGTCGCCCTCCGAGATGGCCCAGAGGCCGCCACGGTCAAAACGATCGCATCGCGACTTTTGGCGAGAGGCTGGTCGGAGTTTCGAGAGCTGGCGGAGCCCTAAGGCGTGATGGAGTCACGCTCAATAGGCCTTCTGACCGCGGGTGAGAAGGAGGAACTCATGTCCCGAGCGAGCAGGAACGTGTCACTTGCTGCCATACGCTTGTCGCCGACGGGACCGTCCGTCATCGCTGGGCGACAGTGCCCATACCGCCCCCGTGACCCACTGTCGCCACCCTCGGCGTCCGGTTAGGTGTCTCGGCGATGGCGGGCTCTTCGAGAGACGGCACGGTCGGTTCGGGATACGACTACCAATGGGATGTCGCCTCGTACCTCCTGCTCATCGTTGCCGCCGACCTCCAGGATAACGACGCACTAGTTGGGCAGGAGTTCCTGCGTCTTGGACCCTGCAGCGCAGTTCATCTAGAGGGAAGCGTCCCGCCTGATGGCGTCGCACAGGAAGACGTGACTTTCATCGGCAGCGACGACCGCGTTCTCCACGTGCAGATAAAGGAGCGAACGGATCCGTCATCTCGGTGGCAGCCCGGCGATGCTGGGTTTGTTTCGTTCATCGAGCGAGCCGCGCGCGCATCCACAGAAGCACGCAGACGATTCCTCTTTTTGAGTAACGTCGACGGTAGCGCGAAGGTTCGGACGCTTATCGCCGGCGCCGAGGCCCTGGGCCGATATCGCGACGAAGTGGTGGCTAACCGGTCCGCGGATGCTGCCAGTCTTCCGGATGCCGCACGGTTTTCTCAGCTGACCGGCGTCCTCGAGCTGCTTCCCTTTTACGAAGCACGAGATGTAAGCGTCGCCAGGCCAACTGGCGTTGGCTCCGCATTGGTGCGCCTGCTCGCACAGTTAGGTGCCGTCGACCCCCAGCCTGTGTCTCAAGCGCTCTCCGCCACCGTGAAGGACTGGTCCATACGTGCGGGCGGTACTCGCCTACTTTTGCCCGATCTGCGACGACGCATCTTCGACATCGTTGGTCTTTCCCCTTCTGGCGTCAGCTCGATCCGCGTAGTCGACCTCGTCGAGGACATGAAGAGGAACCAGACTACGAATCACATTCCTGGTCGCATCACTTGGTCCGACCTAGCGAACGACAGGATCTTCATAGACCACGACCTGGACCTGCGCGCCCGAACACTGCTGGACCAGAACGGCACACTCTTCGTCGTAGGCGCTCGTGGAGCAGGCAAGAGCGTTCTTGTTTCCCACGTAGTGCGCCACCTCTATGGCGAAGGCATCTCCCCCGCTCTTTGGGATTTCGATCGATTCGGTCACACGCTGCCCTCCTCTGCCGATGAATACGTTGGGCGCTGGCTCGCGTATGGCAAGCTCTTCGGAGGCAGGCCGACGGCCATCATCGAAAACGCGCATGTCGCTCCGCGAGTGCTGGAGGAACTCATGATGGCCGCACGTCACTATCGCGACCTCCGTCTCATCGTCACGTCTCGGACTCATTCCCTCCTAGCGGAGCTCGGGACCGATCATCAAGGACGTCTCCAGACCTCACTCTTAGATCTGTCCGCTGACAACGGGACCCGTCACGGGGAACTCATTGTTCAGTGGTATCTCACCACCATCAGACAGCTTGATCGACCGGCGCTTCATCGTGCGTATGCTGCGGTGCCCTGGTCGGCCTACGCCGGTGATCTCCTCGTCCTGCGGTTGGCACTGGAAGCGTTCGATTCAGATCGCTTCCAGCTGTCGCGGTGGGCGATCCACGACCACCTCCGCAACATGATTCGTGCCGCGGCGGCAGGCCATCCTTGGGCACAGCCCCTGCTTATTCTCGCCGCAGCTCTCGGGCGCTCCGGTGTCGGCACCGATTTGCGCGCAGCCGGACGACTGCTCAGGATGAGTATCGAGGAGGCGCGCGCCGCAGCTCGCGCGCTCGCCGAACGGGGAGTCCTCTCCGTCAACAACGACGAGTGCCGATTCTGGCACCAGTCACTTGCCGCCCTCTACTGGGAGGTCCTACACATCGATCGGGGACGTTGGCCCGTGGAGACACGGCAAGCGCTGGGTCTGCTCGCGTGACTGTACCGCCGAGCACGCTCGAAGGACTTGCGGCTGCCGGACCCGCGGTCTGGCTGCGGCTGACGGCCGCGGATTTCGCTGCTGCCACTGTTCCTCCGATAGAACCGGGTGCGCTGAAAGGATTCGTTCAGAGGGTACGCGAATGGTACGACACTCACACTGGCGAGGAAGCGAAGGTAGCGTCTACTTGGATTAGGGCTGTTGTAAACCCCGCGCTGGGACTGATGCCCGAAGCGGCACTCGCGGAGTCCATCTCCGGGGTGACAAGTTTTACTGAGCGGCTCGAGCTGCTCCGATTGCTATTCGAGACTCCGGCGCGGCACAGATTGTCCCGCGCTCTAGAAGCCACCGCCCAAACCCTAACGTTGCCGGAACTCCCACCCTCCGAGCCAGACGAGCGAGCCCGCTGGGGATCGCACATTCGACTACTGGTCGATTTGATCGGGGCCGCTGATCCAGACCGTGCGAGATCGGGGTTCGCCGCGCTTGTCGGTACGATCCCGGCATGGGCGCTCGCCGATGCTCTCGCAACGATCGGCAAGCTGACATTCTTGGAGCTCTACGCCGACGCTCTCGCATTTAGTCTGCTGGAGGGGCCCTCACCGACGACTGCTGAGGCACTCGCCAGTGCGCTGGCGGACCAGCCCTCAGATCGACTACTCGCCCTTTTGCAGTTTCTAGTCGCACCGGAGACACCGATGCACGCGCCCAACCGTCCAATTGCCGTAGCCGTCGATCCTTGGCTAGGAGAGACACTCGCCCGCCTCGGCAAGCGCAATCCTGACGCCGCTCTGCGGGTGCGCGGCGTGCTCGACTCTCGACGTGTTCATCATGCCGACATTGTTTCAGTTTTCCGTGGGTATCTCGACGCCACGCCGCTGAATCACGAAGAACTGTTCGAGTTGTTCTCCTCATACCGAGAAGAGCGTCGACCGGGACCCCTGCCATCTGATTGGGGGATGCCGTCCGTGACCCTCTCTAGCGGAGGGTCCATGCGCCAGCGCGAAGCTGATGACCTAGGCGGCGCCCACGAGACCGAGCCTCCCGACTTCCCGTGGGAGGAAGCGCTTCGGAGCATTGGAATTGACGCGCTCGAATTCGCCGTCCGCGCACAGCCGAGTCCAGCCTTTGCCTTGACCTACCTGGAACTTGCTCGCCGGGCCGGCCATCCGCAGGCGACGGCTGTGTACAACCGCGTAGTCGCGTCGCCCAACTTCCGACGAGCGCTTCTCAGTCTTAGCGGCGGCTCAGCTGTGCGAGTGCTGCTAAAGCTTGCGGACGGAGAGCGGCACGCCCATGCCTCCCCGGAGCCGCTCGACGACGTTCTGCCGACCTTGTTGGCTCGAGTGCCGGCCGGCTCGCTCCAAACCTTGGTGCACCACTACCGTGTCGGCGCGCGGCACGAAGATGCCTTTTCCCTGGCACTTCGGTCTCGTCTCAAGCAGTCACGCACCCTGCCCGAGGCCATTGCCTTGTTCAAGGCAGTCATTGAACACGTCGGCCCCGATGCGACCGACCCATGGTTAGACGAGCTCGACCTTGCCGCTTTGGCACCGCCTGACAGATCGTCGAGTGAAGCCTTCGAACAATGGGTCGGCGAGATCCTCAGCGATGCGCCCGGCCGACTACTAGAACGGCTCTTCGGCAGCCTGTCTACCTCCGACCTTACGCGCATCTACGAAGACCGCCGATTCGGCGTGCAGCCAATCGAGCACCATCGCTTCGATCCAGAAAGGCGGCTCCGGGCGAAGGTCGCCGTCCTTGCCGCGCTCGCGGCAAGTAACCGTGACGAAGCAAGGCGCTGTATTGTCGAACACCAGGAACGCGACTTCCTTCTGTTCAGCGCCTCCACGCTACGGACCAGCCGTTTTGGTGACTATCAGCCATCAGAGGTCGCCTCCCGATGGCTAACCGTTGTGACTGACTTAGATGGCGACAATGCCGCCCGATACATCAACACGCTTCTGTCTCGCATGGTCCTGGTGGTGAGAATGGATCGCGTCGAACCATCCATTCACGACGTTGTGCCATTTTTGGCTCGGTGGATGGTGGGTCGGGATTTGACTGTCGGCGAGTTCCAATGGTCGGCGATCGCAGACCATCTAAAGGAGGTCGGCCCCACTGACTACCAAGGCGCTGCTCTCATCGCTGGAGCAGACCTGCCCTCGGACGAAGCTCCCCGGAGGACTTTCCGTGAGAAGACCGTCGAGGCCGTACGCGAACGCATGCGGCGAGCTTCGGGCATTTCACGCGCCGGTCCACTCGATCAGCTCTACGACCTACTCGCGCGTGAGGCGCCTGATTTGGCCCAGCGACTTTTTGACTACAGCAAGGACCCCTCTCCTTGACGATCGGAGGCGCCGACAAGGCGCGCGCCGCCGAGGGCTGAGTCTTTGATCCGTTCATCGACCACGGTTCTTCCTTCTCGCTTTTCGCTGTTCTCGGCGCCGCTGCCGCTTCTGCCGCTGCTTCTGCCTACTGCCATTCGGCGGACGCGGGTCCGATCTAGTAGGGGGATCGGGATACTCCAACACGCGGGACTGCTGGACCTCGACCGCTTGACCCAGGTTGAAGTGAGCCATGAATTCGCGCGCCTCAGCTTCTAGGGCGTCGTTCCATTCTGGGGGCTCCATCAGCATGAGATCCTCGGAGCTGCGTTCCCCTGCGTGACGCGCAGGTTCCATGGCGATCCCGACGATCCGCTTCACCTGCCTCAGTCTCGAGAACACGCTGAGGCAATAGCCCAGGAGATACTCGCGCCGGGCGTGCCGATAGCCCTCGTAGTCGGGCTTCATAAACTCGAGATACGGGAACTGCACGAAGACATAAGCCAAGTCCACGTCCATGCCCATGAATACCCGCTGCCAAATCTTGTCCGGAGGGGCGCGTTTGATGGCGCCCATGATTGCCTCGGCGTGAACACGTCGTCGAAATCGCGACTCGAGCGCCATCAGGCGCACAGCCTTTTCGATATCGTCGACGCTGGTATCCGCCGAGAGAATCGACGTTCCGGCCAGCAGGTGCCCTGTGAACGCAAAGATCAGGTCGTCCCAGAAGTAGCTGATTCGATCCGCAGCTTTCTTGGCCACAAACTGCGGATTGGCTTGGGCGCTTCGCCACATGCCCTCAACAAGCACAAGGCGTTCTTCCGGAGCCCAGGATTCATCCCCCGATGGAGGCGCGAACCTGT
>Ga0209060_10001406_pt1 | contig 26696 bp, 25 predicted proteins | sample Coa_R1_8_FD_187155 | JGI IMG/M metagenome (GOLD analysis project Ga0209060, IMG submission 187155) | Surface soil microbial communities from Centralia Pennsylvania, which are recovering from an underground coalmine fire - Coalmine... | ecosystem: Environmental > Terrestrial > Soil >...
TCGGATTCTTGCCTATGCCGGTGACGCGCTGGCTATCTTAGCCGTGTTGCTGCTCACACCGACGCTGGCGCAATGGGTGGCGCGCGCGCTGCGGCCGATCCTCAGATGGCTGCGGCCGGTGGAAGGAACACTTGCGGCCGACAGTTTGTTGCAAGCGCCGCGCAGGACATCCGGCGCGGTGGCGGCGCTGATGCTCTCGCTTGCGCTGGTTGTCGCGCTCGGTGGACTCACGCGCGCGAGTTACGATTCGATTTTCCAATGGCTCGGCGTGGCACTGAATCCCGACCTCTTTATATCGCCTTCGCAAAGCTTGACCGCGCGCAGTTTTCGTTTTCCCGGATCAATGGCGGATCAGATTCGGGCGATCCAGGGCGTCGGGGAAGTGCAAAGCGTGCGCGCGGCTCGCATCCAGATCAACGGCGCGCCGGTGATTTTTGTCGCCGCCGATGTGAGGGCGCTGGTGAATCGCGCGACACTTCCGCCGACGGCGGGCGATCCGAAGACGATGTACAAAATTACGGGCCAAGGGAAAGGGATTCTGGCGTCCGATAATTTCGCGCTGTTGCATGGATACAAGCTCGGCGATGTGCTGGATCTTCCGAGTCCGCGCGGCGTGCTGCATTTGCCCATTGTTGGAATTGTGGTCGACTATTCCGATCAGCAGGGCAGCGTGCTGATGGACCGTAGCGTTTACCAGCGCTACTGGAACGACGATACGGTGAACGTTTTCCGAATTTATCTCGCACCGGGCGCGACGGAGGCGGAAGTGAAGCGGCGAATCTTAGAAAAGTTCGGCAGCCAGCGGCGGTTGTTTGTGCTGACGAATCGGGATGTCCGGCAGTACGTGATCCGGCTGACCGATCAATGGTTCGGGATTACGTATGTGCAGATCGCGGTGGCGGTACTCGTGGCTGTTCTGGGAATCGTGAACACGCTAATCGTTTCGATTACGGATCGCCGGCGGGAGCTGGGCGTGCTGCAAGCGGTGGGTGGATTGCGCAATCAGATCCGAGGGACGATTTGGTTGGAGGCGCTGACGATTGGAGCCGTGGGGCTCATTCTCGGGTTGGCGTTCGGGGCACTGCAGCTTTATTACAGCCTGCGGATCACGGGTGAAGATTTGGCGGGCATGCGGTTAAGCTACGAGTATCCGTATCAGATTTGCGTTGCGCTTGTGCCTGTGATCTTGGGGGTCGCGTTTGTTTCCGCGATCGGACCGGCGGAGTCGGCGGTGCGGGGGTCGCTGGTTGAGGCGTTGGAATATGAGTAAAACGTTTCTCGTTTCTGGTTTCTCGTTTCTGGTTGTCAGCACGCTTTTGGCTCAAGACGCTCGGCAGATTGTGTCGGAATCGCAGAAGCGGGGGCAATCGAAGTCGCAGCAGTATGAGGGGACCATCGAAGTCATAGGAGCATCCAACAAGATCAGTTTGAAGCGGTGGATTTTTCAGCGCACCGGGTCTTTTGGAGCTAGCAAGGCGATTCTGCGATTTACTGCGCCGGCGGAGGTGAAAGGCGTGGCGCTGCTGATCGTCAATCATCCGGATCGGGCTTCCGATCAATGGATGTGGACTCCGGCGCTGGAGCGCGACCGGCGCATTGCGCTGCAAGACCGGTCCACGCGGTTTTTCGGGACGGATTTTAGCTTTGAAGATTTGGAAGAGCGGGATGTAAATCAGTTCGATTACAAGTTGATGGGCGAAGACAATTTCGACGGGCAGGCGTGTTGGAAGATCGAATCGAAGCCCAAAGAAAGCAAATCTTCGCAGTATACGTCTTCGGTGTTGCTGATCCGAAAAGACAACTACGTGGTGATTCAGATTGACAACTTCTCGAAGGAGAAGCTTGTCCGGCGGATTCATTACACCGATGTTCAACAGCAGGACGGCATTTGGGCCGGACGCACCATGGAAGTGCAGGATACGAACCGGAACAGCCGCACTGTGATGAAGCTCGAGAAACTGCAGTATAACGTCCCGATGAAGGATGAGAGCTTCACGCTGGAAGCGCTGCGTCGTGGGTAGGGTTCTTGCGGCGCTCATGTTGGGCGGCGCGCTCCTCGGGCAGACTTTCACACAACGCGGATTCATTGAGACCGGGTTGACGCTGTATCCGGAGACTGCGCCGAACGATAGCAGCCACGCGGTGGACGATTCGCTGTTTCGCTACGAGGCGTCTTATAAGGCTCGGCCGTGGTTGCGGATATCCGGCAGTTTCGACGCGGAGTTCGATACGCATGAACAGGTGGAGCGGGCGGCGCATCTCGATTGGCAGGACCGTTCGTTGCGCCGTCCGCTGCTTTCGCTGCGCGAGCTGAAGGCGACGTTGTCGAGAGGCAGACTGACGGCGGAGTTCGGGAAGCAGTTCATCCGCTGGGGCAAGGCGGATCTTCTGAATCCGACGGATCGTTTCGCGCCCAAGGATTTTCTAAGCGTTACCGACACGCGATTTCTGGCGGTGACCGCAGCGCGTGCGATCTATGACACCGGCGCCAATTCCATCGACCTGGTTTGGCAGCCGCGCTTCACGCCCAGCCGCACGCCCCTGATCGATCAACGCTGGACCGTGCTTCCCGAGGGCCTCGCTGGCGTTGCTCTGAACGATCTGGGGTCACGATTCCCCGGACGGTCTTCGTTTGGCGCACGCTGGAATCATATCGGCGCGGGTTACGAGGTTTCGCTCAGCTTCTACGATGGCTTCAATTCGCTGCCCCTGTTTCAGGCGGTCGCGGGGGACAGTTTTCAACGTGCATTTCCGGCGCTCCGTTTGTATGGCGGCGACGCGGCGGTTCCGCTGACGTGGTTCACGGTGAAGGCCGAGGCCGCTTACTATACGTCGCCGGACAAGCAGCAGGATGAGTACGTAATATATGTGATCCAGTTCGAGCGGCAGATCAAAGAGTTCGCCATCGTTGCCGGATACGCGGGCGACGCCGTAACCAGCTATACGCCTGGCTTGCAGTTTTCGCCCGAACTAGGATTCGCGCGCGCGGTGCTGGCGCACACGCAATACACGATTGACTCCACTCGCACGGTTGCGGGCGATGCTGTGGTGAGGCAGAACGGGCAGGGGAGTTTGCTGCGGACGACGTACTCGCAGACTATCGGGCAGCATTGGCGCGTGACAACGGGGTTTGTGTGGATTCGGGGGAATACGAACGATTTCTTGGGCCAATACCATCGCAACTCGTACGGCCTGTTGACACTGCGCTACAGCTTCTAGTAGGCGTGGCGCACGCACGTTGCGTGCCGTGTTCGCACCATCGAAAACACATGTAGGGCGGACCCCCAGGTCCGCAGCCGACGCCCTCGTCGGCTTGTTCGAGGAGCGGGTCCTGGGGGACCCGCGCGGACCAGGGGGTCCGCCCTACAAAGCGTTTTCATCCCTCTGGATGGATCGCCGATTCATCGGAAATAGTCATGCGAACACAAATAAGGAAGAGCTACTTCCAAAGCGTTCCCATGAGTGGGAACGCGGCACGCACGAGTGCGTGCGCCACATCCAAAATTATTTGCCGGCTGTGTCGATTTGGCGCCATGTCAATCGACATACCAGTGAGGCTGACATGCTAACGACATTCGAACCGATGGAAGATTTGCGGAGCGCACAATCCATCCAGCAACATCTGCTGGCGCGGCGGTCCGAGCGGGTCGCTGAAGCCGATTGCAGCGCGTCTTGCAGGCAAATGCACGCGGTCGGCGGTGATTTCTACGAATTGTTGAGCTTGCGCGATGGCGCTCTGGGAATCGCGGTCGGTGATGTAGCGGGCAAGGGCATCGCGGCGGCTTTGCTGGCGGCGAATCTGGAAGCGACGCTGCGCGCCGAAGCCCGCCGCGCGCCATCCGATCTTGCCGAAGTGATCGCGACCGTGAATCAGCAGTTCTATGAAGCCTGTTTTGAAGAAAGCTATGCGACGCTTTTCTACGCTGCATACCAGAACTGCATTCTGCGGTACGTCAATGCCGGACACAATCCGCCGCTGGTGCGGCGCGTCAATGGAACCATCGAGTGGCTGGACACGGGTGGCGCTCCGGTCGGCATGTTTAACGAGTGGATTTACCAGGAAGGCGCAGTGCGGTTGAATCCGGGTGATGTGCTGATCGCTTACACGGACGGAATCGTGGAAGCGCAGAATGAATTCGGCGAGGATTTCGGACTCAGCCGATTACAGCAGGTTGCCGAAGAGTTCAGCCACGAATCCGCCTCCGAAATCAAAGAGCGAATCTGGAATGCTGTCGACGACTTTGTGGGACGAAGCGCACAGCGCGACGACATGACGTTACTGGTCCTGTGCGCCCAATAGTCCGGCCAGCCGGCGCTCCAAAAAATCCCGCTCCACGTGGTTCGTAACCAAGGTCAACGCGCGGCGGTACGCGGCGGCGGCATCTTCCCAGCGATTCATCCTGCGCAGAACATCGGCCCGCGCGGCGTGGAACAGGTAATATTCATTCAAGTCGCCGGACGCGCCGATGGCATCCATACGCCGCAGACCTTCCTCTAATCCCACGCTCATCGCAACAGCAACCGAATGATTGAGCGCGACGATTCTCGAAGGGTTGAACTCCAACAGTTTCGAGTAGAGCGCGGCGATCTGCGCCCAGTCGGTTTCAGCGGGAGTCGCTGCCTGCGCGTGCAGCGCGCCGATGGCGGCCTGCAACTGATACGGACCCAAAGGCCCGCGCCGCAGCGCGCGCTCGATCAGCTCCAAACCTTCGGCGATTTCGGCCCGGTCCCAAAGCGACCGGTCCTGCTCTTCGAGCGTGATGAGTTGCGCGTCGTGTACACGAGCGAAGCGGCGGGAATCGTGCAGCAGCATGAGCGCCAGCAGTCCTAGATTTTCGGATTCATCCGGCATCAAATCGTTCAACGTCCGGCCTAGCCGGATGGCTTCCGCGCAAAGGTCCAGACGCACTAATTGTTGGCCGGATGCAGCGGCGTAGCCTTCGTTGAAAATGAGATAGATCACTGCCTGCACGGATGCGAGGCGCTCGCGCAATCGAGCCGGCGGTGGGACCTCGTACGCGATGCCCGCTTCCTGGATTTTCCGCTTGGCGCGAACCAGCCGCTGCGCTAGCGTGGTTTCGGCGACCAGAAACGCTTTGGCAATTTCGATGGTGGTGAGCCCTCCGAGCGTCCGCAGCGTCAGTGCTACCTGAGCTTCCGGATTCAGCGCCGGATGGCAGCAGGTGAAAATCAATCGCAGGCGATCGTCGGGAAAATGCATGTCCGGTTCATCGGTATAGAACGCTTCCGGCTCGGTGAAAGCATCGGTTTCATAGCGCAGCGATTCCTGTTTGTCGCGTTTCGTCTTCTCGCGCCGGATCTGATCGATCAGTTTGCGATGCGCGGCGGCCGTGATCCACGCGGCTGGATTTAACGGGATGCCGCTTTCCGGCCACGCCGCCACGGCGGAGGCGAAAGCTTCCTGCATGGCTTCCTCGGCGCGGTCGAAGGATCCGGAAATGCGAATGAGCGTGGCGACGATTCGCCCGGACTCCTGGCGGAATACCGATTCCACCGCCGCCCGGGCGTCCAGGCTCAAGGTTTGCGCGTCAATTCGTGAATCGGACGGATTTCGATGCATCCCTTGGCGCCTTTGCAACCCGTCGGGATTCGCTGGGCCCAGTCGATCGCTTCATCCAGGTCTTTGCATTCGAGCATGTAGTAGCCGGCCAGTTGCTCCTTGGTTTCAGCGAATGGACCATCGGTGGTGAGCGCCTGGCCATCGGTCACCCGCACGGTGGTTGCGGTGCTGGTGGGCTTCAGCGCGTCTACGCCGAGCAACACCCCTTTTTCCTTGGCGTCGGACATTACATTCCAGTGCGTGTTCATCAGAGTCTGAGCCTCTTCCGGAGAGAGAGGCTCAGAGCGTTCTTGCGAGTAGATCAGAAACATGTATTTCATAATCGGTTTCGACTACTTCGGGAAATTTGGATCTGCCTTCACTTCGAGGATCTGCTGAGTGTGACGGTCGCTGTGTCCGGCTGCCGCGAGGATCCATTCGTACCCATCTAATGGTCCTAAGACAGGATGGTCCACGACGTGGCCACGCAGATCGTGATCGGTTTTCAGCCAGTCCACCGTTTGTTCGCGGCTGGCGAGAAAGCGTTCCAGATATTCGGCGGGAGTCAAGCTGCGGGTGGGCTCGAGCGGCGGCGGCGCTTTCACTTTGGTGGAACGATCCGGTACGGTTTTAAGAATCAGGAGATCCACCTGCTGGTAGTCGCGGCCGGCCGCGGGCGCGGGAGCTTTTTCAAGCGCGGCGCGGATGCGTGTGGCTACGCTGCCTTCCACGATTGAGATGTGTTCCAGGCATTCGGCTACCGACCACCGGTCAGGCGCTGGTTTGAAGTTGAATTGCGCCTCCGAGAGCCCTTTCACCGCTTCGATCACGCCCGATCGAGTTTCGGCCAGACGCTTTAATCCTTGTTCCCGTTCCATGTTGGTGATGTCCTGGCCAAAGGCCCCGCCCGCGAGGCTGATGGCACCAAAGAGTATCGCTGATTTTGCAGTCAAAGTGTTGTTCATCGGAGTTCTCCTCGAAATGATTTGCTTCCGGAATGTCGACGAATGAGAATTCGCAGATCGACAGGCGCGAGCAACTTTTTTTGGATTTTCTTGTGGCGCACGAGAGTGCGTGCGCCACGGGCGCTACGCGGATTGGAGCGCCTGACAAACTTCGCCCGGATGGGTGGCGGGCTTCACTTTGCGGAAGATGTTCTTGATTTTTCCATCCTTGCCGATCAGGAACGTGCTGCGCTCCACGCCCATGTAGGTGCGGCCGTACATGCTTTTTTCGACCCATGTGCCATAGGCGTTGGCAACGCTGTGGTCCACGTCGGAAAGCAAGGTGAACGGCAGCTTGTACTTCTCTTTGAACTTGGCGAGCGCGGAAGGCTTGTCGGGAGAGATGCCAAGGATTACGACGCCGGCCTTGTCGAACTTCTTGGCGTGCTCACTGAAGCCCTTGGCTTCCGTGGTGCATCCTGGGGTATCGGCCTTGGGATAAAAATAAAGGACGACGTGCTTGCCTTTTAACTTGGCCAAGTCGAAGGGCTGGCCTTGGTCGTCCTCCACATGAATCTCAGGCGCGGTGTCGCCTTCTTTTAGGGGTTTGGGCATATGCGCTAGTTTATCGCGCGCTCGGCGACAACTATCGTGCTTGTCAATAACAGAATTCCTGCGCTCCCTTCGGGGCCGCGAATGCTAATCACAGGCCGCCCGAAATTCTTTCAGCTCCGCGGCGCGCAAGTGATCGGAAACATGCGAGCTGGCCTTCAATGCGCGAAGGCGGACGGCGCTCCGCTCGGTTTCGGAATCCACGACGCTTTCGAGTGTCACCCATTCGTTTTTCACGATGATGTGAAGGCGGAACGGGCGCGGCGCCAAATTTGCCGAGCGGCTGCTTCTCATAAATCTCGCGATAGACGTTCGTTCGCAGGGCGTCGTCGCTCTTGGAAGCCGGCAGCACTTCGATCTGGTTGTCGACGCGTTCAGTGCTGGCCATCCGGCTCACCGTTCGTTCCGCATTACGCTTCAGGCTGTCCTTTACCACGTGGCCGGAAAGTGTCACGGTTCTGCCGGCCACTTCAAACCGGATGGAATCGAAAACTCCATAAGACGGAACCGCCGCGAGTTGCTCGTGGATCGACCACTCGAAGTTGTCGAGCGTCCGTCCTGCCCACTTATCATCCTGCGCGAAGGTGGAAGCCGCGACTAAAAGTGCCTCGCACGCCAACCTGGATATTCGTTTCGTCATTGTTTGTAAACCTTCTGGCTCTGTGAGGGCATGAGCCGTGCCAAACGCAACTCGATCGGCTGAAGCTGAATTCTCACCAGGTTACAACCGGATTGGGTTCATTTTTAAAATGACGAACCGGGATCGCTGACGAACGCTTTCGACACTTTGTGACCTGAAACCACCAGTACTAATAGGTGGATTTGAGCGTTGAAAAGGCGTGAGCCCTGTGCGAACATCGCTATGGACTTTCGGAGGTGCGATGAAACTGGCTGTGTTGCTGGTTGCTTTAGCGAGCCTATCAATGCGGGTCTACGCGAACCCATGCGTGGCTGGCTCGTTGGCTTCTTACGAGGCTCTCGGGGCGGCGGGCTGTACCATTGGTACCAACCTGGTGTCCGCATTTACCTCGTTGCCGGGCACAACGGGCGGAACCGAAATCGACCCGGCGGATATTTCGATCATGCCATCCGGGGGAACGTCCAGCCCGCAGCTCCTGTTTACCCTGTCACAGTCGGCCTCGACATCGTTACTTGAAGCGCTTTTTACTTATCAAATCTCCGGCAATTCCTTTACGCAAAGTGAAATCGATTTGGCGAATGCATCGGAGACAGGCGATGGCGCTGTCACTGATGTTCAGAATCTGTGCGTGGATGGTACATTTTCCGCGGATGGCGTAACCGGTTGTAACGGATCGGCGGCGCTCTCTCAACTCACGCTGGACGGCGCGCTGAATTCCAGTCAAACTGCACTTGCGGCACTTTCGTTTCTGAGCGTAACGGACGATTTCACCATCGACCCGGGAACATTTGGATCGGCCTCCGCTGGAACGTTCACGGATACTTTTACCGCCGGCACAACCACCAGCACGGTGCCCGAGCCGAAATCGACGATTCTCATTGCAGCACTGGCGCTTGGTCTGGCGATTGCCGCCAAACGCCGCTAACTCTTTTTTTGTTCCATTCCAGGTTAGGAGGAAACTACCCATGACTCGTGGGAAAACGGTTTTGAGTACGATTCTCGCCGCATTGATGGCGGTTCCGGTGGTTCCGGCACAAGCCGGCCATCGCGATGCTCCCGGCGTGGCGCTCGATCAGAAAGCGAACGTCACCGATTTTTTCGCATTCGTCAGCTATGACGACCCGACGAAGGTCACATTCATCATGAACGTCGATCCATTCTTAGAGCCCGGGAACGGGCCGAACTATTTTCCATTCGACGATGGCATCCAGTACTCGATTAAGATCGACAACAATAACGACGCAGTGGAAGACATCGTCTTCCAGTTCCAGTTCACTACCGAGATTCGAACGCCGGCTTCGGCATTTGCATTTCTGGGCGCGGGTACCGGGGTTAACGCTCCGGCCAACTCGCCGGCGCCGGTAGCTCCGGGGACGCAGATTATTCCTCCAGCGATCACGGCGCTCGATGGAGCTGGATCGCAGGGCCTCAGCTTGCGGCAGCACTACACCGTCACGATGGTGAAAGGCGGCGTGACTACGCAGCTCATGAACCAAGCGGGCGGCTCTCTGTTTGCGGTCCCGAGCAATATCGGGCCTCGCACCATGCCGAACTATCCGGCGCTCGCAGCGCAGGGAATCTATAGCCTCGGAAATGGCATTCGAGTTTTTGCGGGAACCACGGACGATCCGTCGTTCGGCGATCTTGGGGCGTTTTTCGATACTTTGAATGCCAGAGTGGGAGCGGGCGGTGGCGTTCTCACGGCCGCAGCCGACGCGGACGATCATACGAACACCGCTCCCGATATGTTTTCGGGTTACAACGTTAACACGATCGCCATCGAAGTCCCAATCACGCTGCTGACAAAAACTGGGACGTTGCAGCCGGCCACCAGCACGGCGGCGACGATTGGAGCTTGGGCGACCACTGGCCGGCAACGAACGCTGGTCCGGCGCGCCCCGTTACCCAGCGTAGCCAGCGGAACTTACTCGCAGATTCATCGCATGGGAAATCCTTTCGTCGACGAATTGATGATTCCCACCGGATCGAAGGATCTATGGAGCATGAGCGAGCCGAAAAACGACTCGCAATTCGCTTCGTCGTATTCCGATCCGCAGTTTGCGCGCATCCTGAATTCTATTTATGGAATTGGGATTCCAGTTCCGCCCCGCACCGATCTGTCATTGCTGACCACCTACACTCCACCGATCGCGGCGCCGGGGACAACGGCCGGTCCGGCCGCCGATATGCTGCGGCTCAACACCGGAATCGCGCCGACTCCCATGCCGAGCCGCAGACGGCTGGGCCTGTTGGCAGGTGACTCAGCCGGATTCCCGAATGGCCGGCGCGTTTCCGACGATGTGTCCGACGTTGTGATGAGAACGCTGGATGGGATCTTTGCAGGCCCGACCTTCAATTTTCGGCTGGGCGATGGCGTGAACACCAACGACATCCCGTTCCAGGAGACGTTCCCGTATGTGGCTTGGGCGCAAAGCGGAAGGCAGCGCCGTCACATCGATCCGGGTGAAGCCGGTTGTACGCAAAGCGCCGGCGCTCCGTGTCCGGTGAATTAACGCATCAGATCTCTCCACCGGCCGCATGGACTTGCGGCCGGTACCTGCCGATGGATAGTGGGAAGGCGCTCCCGCGCCGACTGAAGAGAAATTAATGCCCCATAATCCACTGAGTTTGCGTACCGTAGGCCACGCCGCCGTCCAACTGTGTAGAGCCGAGCAACGCTTGGTGATATATTTGAGAAGCACCATCTAGTCCATGCCCTTTCAGATTCAACCGGTTAAGGAGTTTCTGGTCCGGCCCGCCCTTCCGCCCTCTATCTCGCGGATGAGTGAGCTTGCTTACAATCTCCAGTGGAGCTGGAACCACAGTATCCGTTCGATTTTCCGGCGGCTCGATCCGATCCTTTGGAAGCACTCCGGTCACAACCCAGTATTAATGCTGGGCCGGGTGCCGCAAGCGACGTTGGATCGCGCAGCGGCAGATCCGAGATTTTTGGCCGCGTATAAGGGCGCTTGCGAGCGATACGACAGCTACCTTGAACACACCGAGCCGGTGAGCGACCAATTGATCGCGTACTTCTCGATGGAATATGGCTTGGTGGAGTGCATGCCGATCTACTCCGGCGGCTTGGGGGTGCTTTCGGGCGATCATTTGAAAGCTTCGAGCGATGCCGGCATTCCTCTTACAGGCGTAGGATTGCTTTATCAAAAGGGCTATCTGCAGCAGGCGCTCAATCCGGACGGTTGGCAGCAGGAGCGGAATCCGGTCAACGATTTCTACACGCTTCCCGTGCGCCCGGTCCAGAATGCTCAGGGGCAGGACCTGATGGTGCACGTCAACTTGCCCACCGGAAAGACCCACATTAAAGTCTGGTGCATGGATGTCGGACGCGTAAAGCTGTACCTGCTCGATACCAATATTCCGGAAAACGAACAGCAGGAACATCGCGAGATCACCGACCAGTTGTATGGCGGCGACATCTTAACGCGCATCCGGCAGGAGATTGTTTTAGGTATCGGCGGATTGCGCGCGCTGCACGCGTTGAACTTGAAGCCGACCGTGTGGCACATGAATGAAGGCCACTCGGCGTTTCTGGCGCTGGAGCGAATGCGGCTGCTGATCGAAGAGCAAAAGCTGAGCTTCGACGAGGCGTTTGAAGCCTGCCGATCGAATAACGTTTTCACCACGCATACATCGGTCCCCGCTGGGATCGATCTTTTCGATTCCGGCTTGGTTTACGAATATTTCGGAGAGTACTGCCGCGAAAGCGGGATGCCGTTCGATAAGTTCCTCGCGCTGGGCCGATTCCGTCCCGAGAATCATCAGGAACCGTTTTCCATGGCGATTCTGGCCATCAAGTCGGCGGCGTTTCGCAACGCGGTGAGCGGCCTGCACCGCCAGGTTTCCCAGGAAATGTGGCAGGAGTTGTGGCCGAAGCTGCCGGTTTGGGAAGTACCAGTAACCTCCGTCACCAACGGCGTGCATCTTCCCACGTGGCTGAATGGCGACCTGGCGCAACTCTACGATCAGTACTTACAGCCGGATTGGCGGGATCGCTATTCCGATTCGAAGATTTGGGATCTCGTTGAGGATATTCCGATCCCGGAACTTTGGGAAGCGCATCGGCGGCGGAAACGAATTCTCGCGACATTTGTGCGGGAGCGTGTCGTCGCTTCGGCACTGGCTCGGAAAGCGTCGGCTGCCGAGCAGCGCCGCTTGGCGGATGTTCTGGATCCGGACGCGTTCACGATCGGCTTTGCGCGACGATTCGCAACCTACAAGAGAGCCACGCTCCTGTTCCGCGACGCGGAGCGCTTGAAGCGGCTGCTGATGAATCGCGAGCGGCCCGTGCAAATCGTGATCGCCGGTAAAGCGCATCCCAAGGATTTGCCGGGCAAGACGCTGATTCGAGAGATCGTGCAGCTTTCGCGTAACCCGGAAGTCGCCAAGCACATTGTTTTTGTCGAGGATTACAGCATCGAAGTGGCCCGCGAGATGGTGCAAGGTGTAGACCTGTGGATCAACACTCCGCGGCGCGGCGAGGAAGCTTGCGGGACCAGCGGTATGAAAGCCGGCATCAACGGCGTGCTGAATTTCAGCATTCTGGACGGCTGGTTCGATGAAGCATTCGAAATTTCCGGAGGTTGGGCGATCGGCGACCGCGAGCCCTACTCGGATGACCAGGATGAAGTCCACGCCCGGGCCATCTATTCCATGCTGGAAAACGAAATTGTGCCGATGTATTACCAGGATCGTGAAGAAGGCGTCCCAGCCGATTGGGTACGCCGGATGAAACAATCTCTCATCCATCTCAGTCCTCAGTTCAACTGCCAGCGAATGGTGGGGGAATACATGGCGCAGTTGTACGAGCCTGCCCACCAGGCGTATCTGGAAGTCTCAAAGGATCGATTTGACCCAGCCAGAGACCGGGCGCGATGGAACGAGCAGGTGGTGAAGGTGTGGGATAATGTCAATTTCCTGGAGGTCGGTCCCGGTCCGGATGTCTCGGTATTGACGGGCCGCCCAATTCCCATGCGTGCCGTCGTGAACCTTGCCGGGCTCACTCCGCAGGATGTGCGGGTGGAGGCGGTGATCGGCCGTGTGGGAGCGAACGGAAATCTGGAAGAAACACAAGTGATGAGTCTGCCGTCTGTGGAGCAGCAGGGGAATGCGTATGTCTTCCTACGGGAGTTCGTACCCCATCAGACGGGAAGGCTGGGATATTCGCTGAGAATCAGCCCCAACCATTACGATGATCCCCTGACACGGCCTTGCAATGCTTTACTGAAGTGGAGCGCGGATTAGGTTCCGCCTAGGAGAATCACCCGGTTCACCGGGCTGTAACCGGATAGCGACCAAGTTTTCTGTAGCGTCCGGAAGTTTTTCGTGGTAAATAGGTTATGTAGACGCACGCGGGATTCGTCTCACCAAGTGGCCTGCCGGTTCCCGCCGCATTCCCTCGATTGATCCTACGAACGAAACAGCTATGAACCTCGGGCGGCCATCGCAACATGGCGATGGTGCGACAGCACGAATTCCAGGAGTCGATTAGACCACATGGACGACGACCGCAAATACAAACAGCGCGGATATATGGAGAACGGCCGGGAGTCCAGAGACCGCCCGCTCGGAGGCGACCGGCCGAAACCGAACGGCCCGCGTCCGCCGATCGACGTTACCGGGCCGCGCCTTCCGCGGCTATTACAGAACGTCGTTGCAGCGCGCTGCTTCAACTGTTCCACGGCGTTGCCGCCGGGGGTCGATTGGAAAGGCAAGTGTCCCAAGTGCAATGCCGATCTGCATTGCTGTAAACAGTGCGCGAATTTTGAGCCGTCCACGCGGTTCCAGTGCGTGAAGCCGATTCAGGTCCGAATCCCGATCAAGGATAAGGCAAACGACTGCACGCTGTTTGAGCCGCGCGTGACCGTCGCACGCGATTCGGCGCCCATGAACAATAACCACCATCCGGCTGCGGTTCAGCCGGTGCCCCGAAATCCCAACGACGCGCGCGCGGCTTTCGACAATCTATTTAAGAAGCCGGAATAAACTCGCGACATGCTCGTCGCCGAATTGACCAGGCCGCGCCGCTTCGATCTAAGAGACGGCCCGTCGCTGCCAGACCCCTCACCAGGTGAAATTCAAGTTGCAGTGAAAGCGGTCGGCATTTGCGGATCCGATCTGCACTATTTTTCAGAAGGCGGCATTGGCGATGCCCGCTGCCTTTATCCAATGGTGCTCGGCCACGAACCGGCGGGTGTTGTGGTGAAAACCGGCGCGGGCGTTTCGGGTTGGTCCGCCGGAGATCGCGCGATTTTGGAACCGGCGATCTATTGTTACCACTGCGAACTGTGCATGACCGGGCATCACAACGTGTGCGCGAACATCCGGTTCATGAGCATGCCGGCCGATCCGGGGTTTTTTCGCGAGCGCGTAAATTTGCCCGCGAGCAATTTGCTGGCGCTTCCGAATTCTTTGAGCGAGGCGCAGGGCGCACTGGTGGAACCGCTTGCGGTGATCGTGCATTCCCTGCAATTGGCAGCCCCGCGGCCAGGCGAGACGGCGGTCGTGTTCGGCGCCGGTCCCATTGGATTGCTGACCATCGGGATGCTGCGGTTGTCGGGAGTGGGCCGGATTTGGTCCGTGGAACCGGTCGCGGCACGGCGCGAGTTAGCGCGCGCGATGGGTGCCGATGCGACGATTGACCCCTCGGCGTCGGATCCGGTGCACGAAATTTTACAGGATACCGCGAAGCGTGGCGTGGATATCGCGATTGATTGCGCGGCGCAAGGCGACACCATCAATCAATGCGTGTATGCCGCGCGCAACGCGGGGCGAGTGATCGTGACAGGAATCCCGGCGCAGGATCACATCAACCTGGCATTCCACGTCGTGCGGCGCAAAGAGCTGGCGTTCTTGAGCGTGCGCCGGTCCAACCACGATTCAGAAACGGCGCTAAGGCTGCTGGAAAGCGATCCGAAGCGCTTCAGCGAACTATTGACGCACGATCGGCCGGTGTCGGACATCCAATCCGCTTTTGAATTGTGCGAATCCCGCGCCGATGGCGTCGGGAAGATGACCATTCACTTCTAGTTTTTCGTTTCCATGAAATGATACGCGATCATATGGCAAACGATCATATGCGCATCTTCGATCCGGCCCATATGGGGCGAGCCCACGTGAATATTGAGCTGGGCTAGCGTACCAAGTCTTCCACCATCCCGGCCGGTGAGCGCGAGCGTTTTGCAGCCGATGGAATTGGCGTATTCCATGGCGCGCACCACGTTCGGAGAATTGCCCGATCCACTGATGCACATCACCAGGTCGCCCGGCTTCGCGAAATTCTTAAGTTGCTCAACGAAGACGGTATCGTAGCCGGCGTCGTTTCCGTAGGCGGTCAGCGTGGGCAGGGAATCGGTGAGCGAGAGAATCCGAAAGCGCGATTCGCGATTGTGGCTTGCGCCCTTTACCATGTCGCAAGTGAAGTGCGACGCCGTGGAGGCGCTGCCTCCGTTGCCGCAGACAAATATGTGACGCGAGGAGTCACGCGCCTCGCGGAACCAATCGATGGCCTGATGAACGCGTGCCAGGTCGATTTGCGCAATGGCGTCCAGCAGCGCGGTTTTGTAATGCTCGGGAGAACTCATACCAAAAAGAAATCCAGGGCGCGGCCCATGTACTCCTTCAATTCGGCGCGTTTCACAACGCCATCCAGGAATCCGTGCTGCAGCAGGAACTCGCTGGTTTGGAAGCCATCGGGCAGCTTTTGGCGGATCGTTTGTTCGATTACGCGCGGACCCGCGAAACCGATCAGTGCGCCCGGCTCGGCGATGTTCAGATCGCCCAGCATCGCGAAACTAGCGGTGACGCCGCCCGTGGTCGGATCGGTGAGCACGCTGATGTACGGGATTTTGGCTTCATCCAGCCGCATCAACGCGGCCGAGATCTTTCCGAGCTGCATCAGACTTACGGCGCCTTCCTGCATGCGCGCACCACCTGAAGCGGATACGATAATCAACGGAATGCGATGTTCGAGCGACCGCTCGATGGCGCGCGTAATTACTTCGCCCACTACCGTGCCCATGCTGCCGCCGATAAACTTCAACTCAAGCGCGCAAATGTGGGTGCGGCGCCCATTCAGATTTCCGCCTGCCGAGATAATCGCGTCCCGCAGATGCGTGGTCTTTTGCACTCCGGCGAGGCGTGCTTTATAGGTCTTGGAATCGACAAAATGCAGCGGATCGGTGGACGCAAGCTGTGCGTCGAATTCTTCGAAGTGGCCGCCGTCGAACAGGAGCGCCAAACGCGTCCGGGCGTCGATGCGATAATGATGATCGCACTTCGGGCAGACCTGCAGGTTGTCCTCGAGCGCTTTTCGCCAGATGATCTGACCGCAATGTTCGCACTTAAGCCAAAGTCCTTCGGTGCGCACGCGCCGGCCTCCTTCCTCTGGATTCAGGGAGGGTTTGTTACGGGTGAACCAAGCCATGGAAATTCCAGTTTGACACAGGCCAAGCCCAAATCACATCCGCGCGGGCGGGCAAAGAATCGGAATGGCCTCGCGCTTGTTGCGCCGATATACCCGAAAATCTATCTGATCCGTGGTTATAACGACATGCTTCGGATGGAGCTCGCTCATGCGGATAATGCAGAGATCGGCCAGGTCAGGTTGCCGGTGCCGGTACCGCCGGCCAAGTTCTGTAAGTTCTGCCAAGTTTTCAGTGATATCAAACTCTACCCGAAGGAGATCCTCGGTTATCAGAGCGATATGCGCATGACTTCAAGTGGAACGCCGCTTCCGCCAAAACGGCCTCGCATGTTAGGAGGGGTTCGGTAAGTTTGCTTGCAACTTCGAGTGCTGAGTCGTGATGGCTGTCGTCTCGATTTCCGAAAGCGACAATAAAGCCTGTATCGGCGATGGCTTTCACTCGGCGGAGAAGCCCTTACGCTGCGAAAGATCCTTCGGACCGCGAATCTTACCCGCAAGACGCAGGAAACGTTGCTTACCGTCTTCCGCCCTGGCGCGCTCAAGCTGTTGCCGGACGATACGCCCCGCCGGCAATCCCGTTCGTTCCGACGCCTCTGCCAGCCAATCCGCCAACTCTGTTGTAAGACGAATTGTCAGTGTGCGACTCATTTGTCACGAGTGTAACGCAGCATAGTATACGTTGGTCTTGTATAGGAACGCGACGGATCCGCTCCGCTGATGCTTATGAAACAGCCCATCCAGTTCCGACATCATCGGCTCAAAAGCCGCGTCGCCCGGGTGCGGGGCGTAGGAGGAAGAACGAAGGCGGCCGCGGACTCCCTCCAGATCGAACTCCTGCACGTTGGGGAACGTCGCGAGCTTCCAGTTCCCTTCTCCAAAAAAATCGTCCATCTGAGCGCCGCCGATCTGTCGATGGTCCACGCGATGGTAGTCGGGCGCGTAGCGACGCAGCAACTGCTCGTAGCCCGTTAGAAAGCCGCCGGTTACTTCGCGCTCATTCCAAATGAGAGCCACCCATTTCGGATCTCGCAGGATTCGCGCGAATTCCCTGCGTGCTGCGGCTGCATCGAACCAATGGAATGCTTGTCCGGCGGTGACCAGATTCACACTCGCGTCAGCGAGGCCGGATTGCTCGGCGCGGCCATTGATGCTGGTGAATTTCGGATGGCGCGCCAGGAACTGCTCGCCCGCCTCGCGCATTTCTTTGTTCGGCTCTACCCCGATTACACGGCAACCGAACTCGAGGAACAACTTTGCCAGCAAGCCTGTGCCGGCTCCAATGTCCGCTATCGTGGACTCCGCGGTCAGTCCGCATTCATGTTCGAGAAGCGGGACAATTTCAGGCGGATACGAAGGCCGATAGCGCGAATAATCGTCGACCCGCGAAGAGAAACGACCCGTTGGATTAAGATCCGCCACCCGTTACGACGCTAGCGCTTTTACCGCTTCGGCTGCGCGTTCGATTTCGTGACGCGAGTTGTAGATGTGCGGCGAAAATCGCAGGCCTTGCGCGTCGCCCGATGGCGTCATGGCGATCGAAATCCGGTGCTTCTCCCACAGGGTGTCGTAAGCCTGCTTGGTGGGAACTTTCGCGATATCGGCCTTTACCACGCCGCCCGAAAGCTCCGGCTCCAGATTCGTTTTCAACCTCACTCCGCCGATCTGCGACAGTTGTTCCTTCAAAGACGTCGCGAGGAAGCGCATGCGCGACTCCACGGCGTTCATCCCGATCAACTGGACAAAATCGACAGCGGATTCGAGCGCAACAATCCTCGGATCGTCTCGCTGTCCGTAAACTTCGAGCTTGCGCGCGCCTTTCAGATGATCCGTCCATCCGGCGGTGACGATCGAAGGCCAGACACTAGGAATCCTTTCCGCGCGGACGAATAGAACGCCGGCTTCGAGTGGTCCCATCATCCATTTGTGCGCGCTCGCCGAGTACGAATCGCAGCCGATCTCTTTCAGATTGACGTCCAGCGCTCCGAAGGTTTGCGCGCCGTCGAGATGCATCCAGATGCCGCGCTTCCGCGCGATCTCCGCAATGGCGTGCGCGGGATACATGATACCGGTGGTGCTGGTGACATGCGTCACGGCGATCACTGTGGTGCGGGGCGTCACCGCTTTTTCGAATTGCGAAATCAGTTCTTCGCGGCTCGCCGCGGGGACACGAACGGGCAGGCTGGTCACCGTGAATCCTTCGCGCTGCGCCCGCACTTTCCAGGAATCGCTGTTCGAGGGATGATTATGGTCGGTGATCAGGACTTCGTCGCCCGGCTTGAGGTCCACGCCCTTCACGATGATGTTGGTGCCTTCGCTGGTGTTGCGCGTAATGGCGATTTCATCCGCGTTCGCGCGCAGCAGGGCGGCGATTTTCTCGCGCAGCCGCTCGCGCATGGCTTCGTACTTGGCGCGATTTTGGAACGACGGGTTCGATTGGAAATCGCGCATGTATTCAGCGTGCCTATCCAGCACAGGGCGCGACGCCGGACAAACGTTCGCTGCATTCAAATAGAGCAGGTCGTCGGCTAAAGGGAACTGGCGTTTTACGAGTCCCCAATATGCCTCGTTGTCTGGAGAACTGGGCGCGGCTCGGAGCGCGCCGGCGAAAGCCGTCCAGGAGGCAGGCAGCGCAGCGATCGCGGGCAAGGAAAGAAAGAAGCTCCGTCGAGAACTCTCCATCCCCAGATTGTACTTCGCCGGCGGTGATAGCAGCCTGTGGCGGACGTGTGCGTGGCTGGAAAAATGGTGACAGACACGAAATTCCGCAATTGGCGCGCTCGCGTTTCCGTACTTTGATCATGCGGAAATTCGAGTCTGTCACCACATTTCCGAATCGACCAATACGGGTTTATGTACGACGGAACTCGACGGGCGGCGGGGCTAGTTGAGCCGCTCGGTCAGCGTGACTGGATTCTCGATTCGAAAACTGACGCGTGTTTCCACAGGAATCTCGGCGGTTTTCCCACGAGTTGCGGCGGCGCCGATACCACCGGCCGCGGCGCCCGCTCCTGCGCCGATGGCTGCTCCCCTGCCGCCTCCGGCCGCCGCTCCAATTACGGCGCCCAACGCCGCGCCAGCACCGACTTTTGCGGCATCGCCTCCAGCCGAGCTCGCCGCATCTTTGCGATAGTGCTGCGTTCGAATCTGGACACGCTGGCCATCGGAGGTGTAGAGCTTCACAAGTTCGATGGAGACGAAAGATGCCGTGCTTCCGCGTCCTGCATTTTGCGCTTCCGACACGCGGCCTTCCAGGCGCGATCCCTTCTCTGCGATGATGAATCCGTCAATCACGAGAGGACGATCAAGCGTCGCGAGAAAGACATCGCCTGATTGATGGCGGGCTGCTGAAATGGTTTCGCCGATCCGAACTTGCAGCAGCGTCCCCGGGCGAATCGTTACTGTGTTCGGAACGCGCGCTTCGGGCTGCGGCTGCGGTTGAGGAGGCGGGGCTTCTTCCGGTTGCGGAGGGGAAGCTTGAGCCGGTTGCGGCGGTGGAGCTTGTTCCTGAACCACCGGCGCGGGCTCTGGCTCCTTTGGAATTTGCGCTTCGATCGGGGGTTTTGCCTCTGGTACCTGAGGCGTCTGCGCACGCGCCACGGTCGCCGGTTTTTCACGGTGAACGGGCGGAGGCATCGGCGACGGTTTCACGCGAACCGGCGGCGCAACTGGGACCGCGGCAACGGGGGGAGGCGGCGCCGGAACGCTTGCCACGACCGGGCGCGGCGGTTCCGTGGAAACAGGGGGCGCCGCCGACACCGGCGTATCTTTCACCGCAACGTAAACGATCCCCGACGCGATCAGAGCCCCGGCCGTAAAAGCCGCCGGGATTTTCCAATTCATACTTCCCTCAATATTTAAACGCGGCGCTCGCGATTTACGTTTCTACAGGCAAGCCGTTAAAATAGTTCAAGCATGCAATTCCCCAGCGAATTCCGGATCGGGAACATCCGCGTCGCGCCGGCCACCGTGCTGGCTCCGATGGCGGGCGTCACCGACACCGTTTTCCGCCGGCTGATTCGCAACCAGGGCGGCTGCGGACTCATCATGACTGAGTTCACCAGCTCGCACGGCGTCATCGCAACGCTGAAGGCAACTAGCAAAAAGCCGACGCGGACGTTTCGCTATCTCTATTTCGAGCCGGAAGAGCATCCCATCTCGGCGCAGCTTTTCGGATCGGATCCGCAAGTAATGGCGGACGCCGCGCGAGCGTGCCAGGATTTCGGGTTCGACATTGTGGATATCAACTTCGGCTGCCCCGTCAATAAGGTAGTGAAGTGCAACGGCGGTTCCGGACTGCTGCGCGATCTTCCGCTGGTGGAAGACATTTTGCGGAAAGTTCGCGCCGCGATTTCCATTCCACTGACCATGAAGTTCCGCGCCGGCTGGAACGATCAGCAACTGGTCGCGGTCCGGATGGCCCATCTAGCGAAGGAGTGCGGCTTGCAAGCCGTCGCGCTGCATCCCCGCACACGCGAGCAAGGATACAGCGGCAAAGCGGATTGGTCGCGTATCGCGGAAGTGAAGGCCGCCGTCAGCGGAATTCCCGTGATCGGTAACGGCGATATTCTTACGCCGGAGGATGCGGTTCGAATGGTGGCCGAAACCAAATGCGACGCCGTCATGATTGGCCGCGCCGCTTCTTCGAATCCGTGGATTTTCCGGCAGATTCAACAGTATGTCGAGACGGGCGTTTACGATCACCCCGCTGAACGACAGCGCTACGACATCATGCGCACTTACTACGGCATGCTATGCGATCGCGGATTGCCGGACGCGGTGGGCAAAATGAAACAATTCGCGACTTACTTCACGCACGGCGTCCGCAACGGCGCGAAGCTGCGCGTGGATATCTATCGAGCCACGGAAACCGCGCAAATTCTAGACCATGTCGACACTTTTTTCGAGCGAGAGCTCCAGGCCGTCTCTGTCTAACATTGCAATGAAGACCGTTCAGGTAATCACCGATGGGTCGTGTATCGGAAATCCCGGTCCCGGCGGCTGGGCATGCATTCTGCGCTTCGGCGACAAAAAGCGCGAGCTGTACGGATCGGAGCCGAAGACCACCAACAACCGGATGGAGCTGCAAGCCGCCGTCGAAGGACTGCGCGCGCTGAAAGAATCCTGCACGGTGGAGATCATCACCGATTCCAACTACGTGAAAAATGGAATTACGGAATGGATCCACAAGTGGAAACGGAACGGCTGGCAAACGGGCGCGAAGAAACCGGTCGTGAACCAGGATCTTTGGCACGATTTGGATGAACAAGTGTCGCGCCATAAAATCCGCTGGGAGTGGACCAAGGGCCACGCGTCGCACGTGGACAACAATCGCTGCGATGAGCTGGCGCAGGCCGCCGCGCGCGGGCAGTTGAAGAGCGAAGCATGAAATTCCTCGCGCTGGTTCCACTGGTCTCCCTGGTGGCGTTCGCGCAAGACGCGCCCGACGCTCGAGCGCTGCTCAAGGAAACCGCCGACGTCCTGCTTCACCACAAGTCGTACCAGCTCGATCAACAGGCGGTTATCGAAATGGGCGGCTCTGTTCCCACGCGGCTTGAAATGTTGGTGAAGATCGCGGTGTCCTCTCCGGGAAAGCTGCGCATTGAATCCAGCGGCAAGATGGGCGAATCGCTGATCGTCTCCGACGGCGAGAACACGTGGATGTATGTCGGGATGATCAAGCAGTACACAAAAAAAGAGGCGGCGAGCACGCCCGAGAGCCTGGTGAAATCGCTGGTGCCGGGGATGAGCAGCGTGATGGATCAAATGAAGGCCAAGGATCCGTACCTTTCGGCTAAGATCGTCGGCGAAGAGACCATGGAAGTGGAGGGGAAGAAAATCGATTGCTACGTGGTGGAAGGTAGGCTGGACAAAATTTCTCTTCCCGGCATGATCGACATGACGGATGGCGTGCAGAAAGTCTGGGTGGATAAAGTCAGCAAACTTTCGCTGAAACAAACCATGACGGCGACTGTGCAAGGCGGAGCAGTGCGCGAACCGGCGCAGATGACGCAAACATCGACGGTGGTTTCGCAAAAGCTGGATGTACCCGTGCCGGATTCAACCTTCACTTTCACGCCCCCAGAGGGATCGAAGCAGGTGGCGGAGTTTCAAGCGGCTATCAAGGGTGCCGGCGATCTGACCGGCAAATCCGCGCCCGATTTCAAGCTGCCATCGTTGGCCGGAAAAGATGTAGGCTTGCAGGATCTCAAAGGCAAATTTGTGCTGCTCGATTTTTGGGCGACTTGGTGCACGCCTTGCCGGCGCGATCTGCCGGTGATCGAAAAGGTTCACCAGGAGTTTCATCGCAAAGGCCTGGCTGTGATTGGAATCAACGCGGGCGAGGACTCGGAAACCATCAATCAATTCCTTGCCACGTCGAAGTTGAGCTATCCAATCCTGCTGACGGCGGACAGCGGCGTGCTGCCCAGCTACAACGTGACCGCGTTTCCCACCGTGGTGCTGCTGGACGCCGAGGGTAAAGTGGTTTTTTATCACGTCGGCGCGGGCGTGGAAAAAGCTTTGCGGGAGAATCTTGGGAAACTTGGTCTAGAGACCGAACCGGCGCGCTAATGCGGAAGACGTCCGGAATGGATCGCAGACAAGCTATCCAACTCGGCGCCGCGTTTTCTACTTTGTTGACAGATCCCACGGCATTCGCCGGACAAAACAGCAAAGAACCCAGGAGAGAACCCATGACGATTACTTGTTTCATTCGCTATCAAATCGATCCGTTCCAGCGCGACGCGTTCAAACAGTACGCTGAGACGTGGGGCCGCATTATTCCACGCTGCGGCGGACACCTGCTTGGGTATTTTCTTCCCTACGAAGGGACGAATGACGTGGGTTGGGGGTTGATCGCATTTCCCAGCCTGGCTGCTTATGAAACTTACAAGGCGCGCCTGCGGTCGGATCCGGAAGCGCTCGAAAATTTCAAGTTCGCGCAAACCAAGCGATTTATTTTGCGTGAAGAGCGAAATTTTGTCGAAGTGGTGGATGGGACTTTTGAAATCCCCGCGAAGTTGAAGGAGCAGGCGTGAGGACGCAAGCCGAGAAGGGCCGGGCTTTTCGCGCGCTGCATGAGCGCGATCGCGCGTTCATTATTCCAAATCCGTGGGATATCGGGTCCGCCAAGATTCTTGCGCATGAAGGCTTCGAAGCGCTGGCGAGCACCAGCATGGGCTACGCGTTTTCGATCGGAAAGTGCGATGGAGCGGTCGGCCGCAACGACATGATCGCGCATGTCGCGCAAATCGCATCTGCGACGGATCTACCGGTGAGCGCCGATCTGGAAAACGGCTTCGGCGACGCGCCAGAGTTCGCCGCTGAGACGATTCGTTTGGCCGCCGCCGCGGGCGTTGTCGGCGGATCGATTGAAGATTCCAGCGGGCGCGCAGAGGATCCGATTTACGACAAATCTTTCGCGGTGGATCGAGTGCGCGCCGCCGTTGCCGCGGCGCGGTCGCTTCCATTCCCATTCACGTTGACCGCGCGCGCGGAAAATTATTTGCATGGGCGCCCTGATTTGAAAGACACCATCGCGCGATTGCAGGCCTATCAGGACGCCGGCGCGGATGTTCTTTACGCGCCAGGGCTTCAAACTAAAGACGACATTCGCGCCGTGGTCAGTTCGGTGGACCGGCCGGTAAATGTTCTGATGGGCCTGCAGGGCGTGATCCTGACGCTGGATGAACTTTCGGCGCTCGGGGTCAGGCGAATCAGTTTAGGCAGCACGCTCGCGCGCACCGCACTCGGAGCCTTTGTAAGAGCGGCGCGCGAGATGCGCGATCAGGGCACCTTCACTTTTGCCAAGGACGCCGCGCCGTCGCGCGAAATCACGGCCATCTTCCGCGAAAAATCGGGCGCTCACTCGTAGCGCAGGGCTTCGAGCGGATCCACTTTCGCCGCTCGCCGAGTGGGTGCCCAGCAGGCCAGCAACGCCACACCGGCAAACAACAGTCCCACGGCGATCAACGTCACCGGATCGGTGGTTTCCACACCGAATAGGAACGAGCGCAGCACGCGCGATAACACCACGGCCGCGACGATTCCGGAAACCACGCCGCCCGCGATCAAGCGGATTCCTTCGCCCAGGATCAGGTTTCGAATATCGCCTTGCCGTGCGCCCACGGCTGTGCGAATGGCGATCTCGCGGCGCCGCGCGGCCACCGATAGCGACAGCACGCCGTAAATTCCGATCAAGGTCAGCACGCTTCCGACGATGGAAAATCCTACCAGCAATTGCATCGCAAAGGTGCGCGACGCGAGAGAATCGCCGCGGATCTGTTCGAGCGTCTGCACGTTTTCGACAGCGACCGTCGGATCGATCAAACGCAACTCGCGCTGCACCGAGGCCGTGACCGATCGCGGATCGCCCGTGGTTCGGACCACCAGATGTTTCGAGAAAGCGCTCGCCTGCCAGAGCGAAAGGTAGATCTCGGGAGTGGCGGCTAGGGTTAAATCGGAGTTACGGGCGTTGCTCACCACGCCAACCACCTCCATGTTGGGCTGGCTCCGATCGAACCAGATCTTCTTGCCAATGGGATTCGTATTCCGAAAATACTTGTTTACGAAAGCTTGATTGACGATGGCATTCATCACGCCTTTGCCGGAATCCGATGTCCGGAAATCGCGGCCTTCGGTGATGTTCTGTCCCAGCATATGGAAATAGCCGGTGGTTGCGGCGCGCAACTGCAGTGCAGTCCGGTCGCTTTCCTTTGTAGGCGCGGGTTGGCCTTCGATTTCCACCGACGCCGGCCAGCTATTTCCGGTCAGCGGGACGCCCCAGGCGAACGCCGCGTCACGCACTCCGGGCAGACGTGCCACGCGATCCAATGCCTGATGATGAAAGTCCTCCCATTTACCACGCTGCACCGAAGTCACGCTCATGGTGAGAATGTGTCCGGCGTCGAAGCCAGACTGCACATTTGCGAGATTCACCATAGTGCGAATTAGCAATCCAGCGCCGACCAGCAGCGCGAGCGTAAGCGCGGTTTGGACCATCGTCACGCCGCCCAGCAAGCGCCGCTCGCCGCGTCCGGCGCTGCTCTTAGGACCCGCGCTCTTTAACACGCGGATCGGATCCAAACTGGAGGCGCGCAGCGCGGGCATCACGCCGGCCAGCAGCGACGCGACGATCGCGGATAGCAGGCCGCAGACGAGGACTGGCCATCCGGTGGTGACCGAATCCAGACGCGGAATCGCATGTCCGGCGATCACTTTGAAAATTTTCACCACGCCGAATGCGAGTCCAACTCCGAACGCGCCGCCGAGCAGCGCCAGCAACAGGCTTTCGGTGGCCACCTGCCGGAATAACGCCGACCGTGCAATCCCGAGCGCGCTTCGTACCGCATACTCCTGCTGGCGCTGCAAGCCGCGCACCAACAAAAGCGCCGCTACGTTTCCACAGGCGATAAACAACACCAACGCCGCCGCACCTAAGAGCGGCAGCAGGATTCGTTTACCATCGTGATTCAATTCGTCTGTCAGGAGATGCACATGCGGCACCATTCCGGCGAAATCCCGCTCATTCTGGATTTCCTGGTGGTTCAGGACATTCAGCTCGGTTTGCGCCTGCGCCAGCGTAGCGCCATCTCGTAGCCGCGCCACGACATTCCAATCGCGATTCTTCAACCTTTTGGGATCGACGATGGCGGGAATCCAAAAATCCACCGTCGCGTTGACGTTGTAGTTCGGCTCTTTGGCGGTATCCGGCGCGGGAAGAAAACGAACACCCGGCGGCATCACGCCGACCACGGTGGAAGGCGCGTCCTGCCGGCTGATCCGCACTGTTTTTCCGACGATGTTCGGATCCGCGCCGAGCTTGCGCTGCCAGAAATCGTAGCCGAGCATGATCGTCGGCTGCGCGTTTGGTTGGGTTTCTGATTCCACGAAGGAACGTCCCAGCATCGGCTGCACACCGATCACGTCAAAATAATCGCGCGTGACCCACATCCCCTCAATGGACGCACTGCCTTCCTGCAGCACCAGGAAGTTGAACGTCCAACCGTAGCCCGCGATGCTTGCCAAAGTCTTCGATTGCTTCTGCCAGTCCAACCACTGCTGCGCCGGCCATCCTTCGGCATTCGTCATCGGCTGGCCGTCCCCACGAGCGGCCGTAATCAGCGCCAAGCGTCCCGGATCGCGATACGGCGGAGGCGTCAGCAAAACGCCTTGAATCAGGCTGAACACCGCGGCGGTCGCGCCAATGCCTAACGCCAGCGTCAACACAGTGATCACGCTGAACGCGGGCTGTTTCAGGAGCATTCGAGCGCCGAAACGCAGGTCTTGAATCATGGGTTCTCCTTGGCATTGGACGGCCGCGATTTCATCCGGTTAGCCTGCCGGCCCAGCGTCTATATAAGATAGTTTGCATGAAGCCACCCCGAGCCATGCTGCTTCACGCCCTGCTACTCGTGGCTTCCGTTGCTTCCGCGCAAAGCCACTATGTAGAAATCGAAATTTCTCCCGGAATTGTTCCCGAAAAAGTTTTCATCCGCT
>Ga0209060_10001408_pt1 | contig 26669 bp, 23 predicted proteins | sample Coa_R1_8_FD_187155 | JGI IMG/M metagenome (GOLD analysis project Ga0209060, IMG submission 187155) | Surface soil microbial communities from Centralia Pennsylvania, which are recovering from an underground coalmine fire - Coalmine... | ecosystem: Environmental > Terrestrial > Soil >...
AATCGTCGCCCAACTCGACTGGGATCAGAGACCCGGCGCGCCGCCGACGTCGGGCGCGACTTACTATTTTCACGGCGACATCAACGAGTCGACCGACACCGTCACGAACCAGTCGGGCGCGGTTGCGCAGCGCGGCGCGTTCGACGCCTTCGGTCTGCCGCGAAACGCGAATTGGATGCGCGGCTCCTCGGGACCGCCAACGCCCGGGTCTTCCGTGACCCGGGGCTTCGACGACTTGGAGCAGGACGACGCCGGGGGACTCATCAACATGCGAGGTCGCATGTACGACCCGACGTCGAGGCGCTTCGTGTCCGTCGATCCTATCGTGCACTCAATCGGCGCGGGACAGACGATCAACCCTTACAGCTATGTCGCGAACAACCCTCTTACCTTTGTCGATCCGAGCGGCCTGGTCATGGGCGGAACTGCCGAGGACCCGAGCGGAACGACCGCAGACCCGGGCCCCGCAGTGGGGATATTCGCCATGCCAGGACTGGTGGATCCCGAGATCGTCGTGACCGCGGACCCGAATCCGAACGTTCTCGAGACGATCCAGATCAGCCCCGGAGATTCGACCCCGAACGAATACAGGGAGCCGGCGCCCGAAGCACCCGTGGCTCAGGTGATCGACAAGGAGCCGTCGCTGTCCAACCCTCCTCCAGATAGCGCGCCGTGGAATCAGCAGATTCACTTCACGTTCGGAATTCCCGGGCTCTCACTTCAGGCGTTGCCGGGAGTGTACGGCCCGAACGTAGCGGGAAACATGGTCGTTCAGCAGAACAACAACGTTGGCTTTCAATGGAGCGTTGGCTTCGGCGTGGGTCCGAACCTTCCTCTTGACAACGGAAACAGCGCGGGGACTAACGGCACAGCTGTGGAGGCCAACACGCAAGTCGTATACGTTGCGGCCGCGTCGGGCAAGGGGCCCGGGCAAACGCAGTTCCAAATCGTCATCCCGCAAGTGCAGATCGCTCACTTGTTCACAGGAGATCTTGGCAGAGGACGCATAGTCAACCCGGCACTTGATCAAACGCAGGTGTCAATACTGGCCGGAATCGCTATCGCTAGGACCCTAGACAGCGAGCACATAACACTGATACTGCAACTCTTGGCTGGAACGGGGTCGACCTGGACCGGGCCCCTGGGGCTAGTTCACGCTGATACAGACGTGATGGCAACACTAAACCTCATAGTCCAACTCGATGGACAACTAAGGCTTCGGCGGTGACCGGGAGTCTGCTAGCCGGTTAGTCGGAGCGGTTCGTGAAAGCACGGGGCGCTTCTACCGGGAACGATCTACGATCTCCGAAGTCGCTGCAGAGCCTGAGAGGCGCCCGGCGCGACGGGTCAAGTCAGTGAGAAGGAGCATGCCGACCGGCACGGTGCCGACCGTTGACATCTACGTCGGGGGTTGGCTGCGAGGCGCGCATCAAAATGAAGCCCCGCGCCGGATGGCTGGCGCAGCCAGTGGCGGTTGTCGTCATTCAGCGCGAAAATCTCCGGACGGTCACTCGATCGGGAGGGTCACCGTAAACGTCGAACCCTGTCCGGGCTGACTCTCGGCGGTGATGGAGCCGTGAAATGCTTCGACGAGCTTCTTTGTCACGTGGAGCCCACCGGCAAGTCCTCGGAAACGCTGGTCGGCCATGGAGGAGTCAACGACCCGCTCCCAGTCCTCAGGCGAGATTCCGATGCCCCTATCGCGCACGAGCAGCCGGGCCACACCCTCAGCAGTGCTCACCTCCACTTCGATCGGTCGCGCACGCCCGTACTTGATCGCGTTCGATAGCAAGTGGGTGACGATCTGACCCAACCGAATGCGATCCCAATTGCCACGGGTTCCTTCGGTCGCGCGGAGCTGGATAGGCGAACCGCTTTGCTCGGCCGACTCACGCAGAGAATCAACAGCCTCGGCCACGACCGCACTCAAGTCCACGTCCTCGCGCCATAACTGCAGGGGGCCCCGGGCAATGTGCCAAGCATCGAGCAATCGGTCCGACAGCGAACCCAGGCGGGAAACCTGTCTCCGCATGGAGAGCAGTCTCCTCTGCAGGCGCCCGGCGTCCCCATGGCCATCGGGGATGGTGAGTAGTCCATCTAGTACAAGGCCTAGGGTGCTTATCGAGGCTCGCAACTCATGGCTTGTCACCGATAAGAACTGGTCCTGTAAGAGGGTTGCACGCTCGAGATCGTTCTGGCTCTGAATCTGCGCGGTGATCTCGTGCAGGATGAGCGCGGCGAGTTCGGGGCCGTCGGAGATTCGTGGAATGAGGGCTGTGGTGGGCGCCAGCCACCGCTGCTGACTGGGAGTCTTCAAAAGAAAGTGGCGACCCTGAAGCTGCCTGCCGCTCGAATGGGGATCGATGTCTTCGGCGCGCGAGCGACGCGCCTCGTTCGTCTCGGAGAGCTTCGAACAGCGCTGTCTCGCGCAGAAGGATGCCACGTGGCAGCGGACCTCCGTCGAGCGCCACGCAGGCGCGATTCGCGAACCAAATACGCACTCCAGGTTCCAACAAGAGGAGTGGCACCGGTAGAGAGTCGAACAACTGCCCGTACCAGCTCGAAGCGCGCGTGTCGTCGGCGCCGTCGGGCTGCGGGTGAGACGTCATGACTGATTCGCCGGGTGCGTGGTCCTCCGCGAGGCGGTTGCGAGCCAGCTCAGGACGGATTGTATCGTGTCCGATAGCTGCGGCTGGTTTGTGAGGGGCGATGGCATCGTGCTCACCGGAGTCCGCATATGAAGGCTACGATGGTTCCCGCAGTAGTGTTGGCAGACGTTGAGGTAGACAACAAGGCCTTGTCCTGCATGACGAAGTGCCAAGAAAGGGCTGTCGTCCTCGGCAATTCTCAGCATAGCGACGCCGTCGGGCGCCATCAGGAGCCGTTCGAACGACCCGCGGACCGACAAGGAATGTATTGGGAGAGAGAGCTCCGGGTCGGGCGTCGTTCCGGCATGAAAGACGATAGTGCGAACGACATCTTCGTCGAACGACGTTCCAGCATGAATCACTGGCAAGAGCGAGCGCATGGCGAGATCGGCAGCCGCTTCCCAGGCAACCCATGACGTCGCAAATAAAGACCCACCCTGCTGCACGTACGAGATAAGGGCCTCATAAAGTGGCCGGCTCTCTTCCCGCGAATAGTGTTCACCCCGAACGAGGACGACGAGGGAGAAACCGGACAACGGACTCGAGCGATGATCCACATCGCTCCAGTCTTCAAAGTCGGTCGCAAGCGCGACCTCGCAGCCCGCTGCCGCAGCGAGCCGCCCGAGATCCGCGGCGAAGCCAGTTCCATCCGAAATGATGCAAGCGCCGAGCGTGCCCGGAAGAGCCTGGAGGGCGCGACCGACGGTCCACCAGTCGTTACGATCGGTAGTCCGCAGGATCGCGGTCGCTTGGGCGGGTGTCAGGACATGGGAACCCTCGTAGGCTTCAAGGAGAGCACGTCGGATCCATGGGTCGGTTTCCTTGGGTATTCGCTGCAACAGTAGGTCACCCGCGGCGGCGATGGCTCCGAGGAAACGAGCTGTTCCGATGCGTGTGTTCGCGGCGTGATGCGACAGCAGCGGCGCAAAGCGGCGCTCCAGCACATCGCGCGGCGGGGCGTTGAATCGGGTTGCCAGCGGCGCGACGTCGAAGGTCGCCGCCCCGAGCGCGCTGATCGTGCTTTCTACTAGGTAATCCGTTATCCCAGGAGCGAGGCGGTCGATCTCTAAGTGGCGCACTATGTCCCGGACATCCTCCGGTCGCAGCAGATGGGCGGGCGGACGGTCAGCCGTGATCCAGCGGTCGAACCCGAGCGACAAGAGTCGCTGTGCGTGACTCTTGCGCGTCCGGCTGCCTGGAACTGCTGGATGAAAGCGTTCGATGAGTCGCGCCATCGCCAGCTCAAAATCGTCGCTTAGGTCGGCATAGACCTTATCAGCTAGGAACGCAGGAACGTCGCACGGCTCCAAGATGATCGGCACTACGATCACGCGTCGGCCAGCTATTTCCTCGTTAAGGGCGACCTGCACCTCCTTCGCAACCCACGCCGAACCCACGGACGCTTTCGAAAGCAGCACCGCGACGAAGTCGACTTCCCGAATCGCATCTTGGATCTTGGGGATTAAGGAATCACCCGGCAGTAGCTGAGCTTCCGCCAGCCAGACGAAAATCCCTTCGGCCGACAGGCGATCGCAGAGCTTCTTCGCTTCAGCGGCGTCGTGAAATGAGTGGCTTAGGAAAACACTCGGCACGCGGACATAATAGCGAAAAGTGGGCTCGGGTCCTCAATGCCCGCGCCGCACTCCGGTCCGAGCTGTGCCTGACCGGCGCGCTCCCTCGCTCCTGTCATTCTGAAAATGGTCGCTGGCGAACGTCATGATCCCAGCGACGAGCAGTTGGCTGACTCCATCAGAGCGACGGGGTCGGCTGGGACGACCTTCTGCCCATCGCATGTCGCGGCGGAAGAGCAGCGAGGGCCGGCCCTCGGGGCGAGCCATGTGCGCGCTCGCCGAGCCCGGTAGGACACGTGGCTCGGAGCGCGAGGTGAGCGCCCGGTTCGGGGGCCGGAGTCGAACCAATCCGCGCCGATCTATCCCTTGCGCGCCCACCGGTGAAGGCGTTCGACGAGCACACCCTCAGTGATACAAGCCTTCCGCGGGCCTGGCGGCGCGCCGAGAATCCGTCAGTCGCCAGGTCGCGGTATGAGTGGCGGCCAAAGCCAACGCTCGCTTCCCTGTTCCTTGGGCGCATCAAGTGGTGCATAGAAAACGTACGTCGTCGAAAGGGCCGGTTCGGCGATCGCGCTCTTCGCCCTTTCCCAGGTGCCTTGGGGATCCTCTGAGTGAATGGTCAGGATCAGGTGGCCTTTTCCCTGAGCGTGGCCTTGAATCGAATGCTCCGGAGCCAGGACACGAGCAATCGCGCTCTTCAACTCTGTCAGAGCGTCGCGCTCAAGGCCCGCCTTCGCGGGAATGTGAATAACCAGCCGACAAGTCATGAGTCACTACGCTAACTATCACGCTATAGGGCGCGGTAGCCGCGTGAGCGGCCAGCGGGGCGGAGATGGCAAGCGATCGGAAGGCGCTTCCCTCTTATGGATGATTCGACCCGCCTACTACGTACACAAGTCGTGATCACCGAGGAGGCCTGGGATGCCACTTTCGAGCGAACCGCCGCCACGCTTCAGGATGGCCCTTCGCCTGACTGCGCTGGGAGCGCAGGTTGCCTTTACCTTCGCCTTGGCTCTTACCGTCGCCGATGTCGCGGGGCAGTTTGCGCCGCCTCACCGGCAGCAGCTTTGGTTCGCGCTCGCCGGAGGAACGGCGGCCTTGGGGTTCTGGCGGATGTGGGGTTGGATCTGGAACCGGGTGGGCATCCCCTGGTAGGGCGTCGCTCTGCACGAATAGGTGGCCGGCGTCTTGTTGCCTACCTGAGGACCCACGGTCCTAACGGGCAGTCGGGTTCGCGCTACGCCGCGGCTGCGGTGATCGGGGGCGACGCCGCCGGCGCCTGGGCTACCTTGGACGAGGCCTTCTGCGGAGTCCTTTTCGGCGCTTTCGGCCGCGCGACTGGCATCTTCCGGGCGGCCGTCTTCGTGGCTCGATTCAGCATCTTCTTGGGTTTCCGGACGATCTTGGAGCGCTTCTTTTTCTTCGACTTGACGGCCCTCGTCTTCGAAGCGTTCGCGCCGAGCTTGGCAGCACGCCGGGCCTCCCGGTACTTCTTGATCTTGGCTTTCGCCACGCCCTTGTGCTCCGAGCAGACCATTCCGAAGACGGGAGCGGCGAGGTTTTTACAACCGGGGACCGGACAGAACTGCTTCGGGAGCTTCTTCCTCGGGTTTCGGCTCAAGGCGATGGCAGAAACCTTCGGGGCGCGTCCCCCTCTTGTACCGCCGAGCGCGCTCTCGACGGCCTCGCGGGCGCGTTCTAGCGTCTGACTCTCAACCAAAGCCGCGAGCCGGCTCGTGAACTCTTCGACGAAGCTTTCGATGCTGTTCATGGATTCGGCACCCTATCGCAGCCTCTCTGCAGGTCAAGGCGGGCGAGGGTCAAGCCAGTCGACGTTGGACTGGCGAATCGAACTTCCACACACTTGCGGGTACAAGAACCTGAACCCGAATCCATCGATCGTGGCGCGGCTCTGGTCCTCTGAAGGTCGGGGGCTTTTCCAATCAGCCGACCTTCTCGCCGGGGCGTGGCAGCGACCGCTCCAAGCCACCGGTGCAGGTGCCTGTTCGAATTCAAGGTCCCTCTATCGGAATCGATCTCGATAACTCGGATGTGTTTGGAGCGGTTACCACTTGGCGCTCGTTCGCGTCGAGCCTGGCTCGACATCGGGGGCCCGCTCGGGCCACAGAGTCTAGAAGAGGTGACCGGCCGTGAGGCGCCCCTCTCCACGGCTACCTGCCGCGGCTCCTCGGCGGAGTGATCGGCGGCTCCCACCGACGGTGACCACGCGCATGGTCTCCGTCTCCGACTCCACAGATCTCTCCATTCCCGCCGCTGTGATCTCTTCGCGGGCCTCCGGTAAGAACGGGTAGCGCATCGCCGGCATCTGCCCTTAGACTCCAGCTATCCTTCGCTCGGACGGACGATGAGTACGCGGTCGCAGAACTCACGCGCATTCTCAAGCGGATCGCCGGCCACGATGTCGGCTGATGCTACGTCGACTGGTCTCCGAGCCGTCATCTACGCGCGCGTGTCATCTCACGCACAGCGCGACCGACATACGATCGCTTCCCAGCTCACGACGCTGCCTGCGTTCGTCAGTGCGCGGGGCTGGACGCTCGTCAAGCCCGCCGAGACCTACCTGGATGATGGCCGCACGGCTAAGGAAGGGTTTCTCGCCAAGCGAACGGCCTTCACACGCCTCATCCACGATGCCTCTCTGGGCGTGTTCGACGTCGTGGTGGTCGTCGATCTGGACCGGCTGACGAGGTCCGAGGACCTCCGTGAGCGCGGAGAAGTTCTAGGGGCATTCCAGCGCGCGGGTGTCCAACTAGCTGTCTCGTCGACGGGGCAGATGTTGGACCTCCGATCTTCGGTCGGAGATCTTATGTCGAGTCTCGGCACATTCTTCGCCGCCGAGGCCAACCGGAAGCACCGTGAGCGCATCCTTCGCGGAAAGGACGAGGCGATCCGGAGGGGCAAGAAGCCCGCAGGACCAACGCCGTTCGGTTACCTATACGACCGTGAGACCGCGACCTGGACCGTCGATCCCGAGCTCGGTCCCATAGTGGTCGAGATCTTCAAGCGAGTCGGCGACGGCCAGACTTGTGAGGCTATCTCCCGCGACCTGCAGGGTCGCGGTGTTCCCCGGGCACGGCCGAGCAAGTCCGGTCATCGAGCTCCCGGCGTATGGAACCGGGAGCGGGTACACCAGATCGTCCGGGCGCGCACGTACCTGGGCAAGTGGATCGCGAACAAGGCTCGGGCCCAGACGGTCGATGTGCCTCCACTCGTCGACGACGACCTGTACGCTCGGGCAGACGCTGCACTTCTTCGATCAGGTCGCCGCGGACAGCTGCGTTCGCCACATGGCTACCTGCTGCAAGGGCTCTCCACTTGTGGCCTTTGTGGCGGACGGATCGTCTGCATCTCGAGCGGTTCTTGGCGCACGCGTAAGGGCACTCGGCGCAATTTCTTCTATGCCTGCTCACGTCGCCGACGGCCGAAGCCCGACGAGTCCCGGTGTTTCCTGCCTGTGTTCCGATCTGACGAAATAGACAAGAAGGTCTGGGAGGCGATCGTCCATTCCGTCATCCGTGAGGATCTCCTGGAACGGGCGACGGCCGAGGGCGGAGGGGATCGTGATAGAGAGTCGAGGCTGCACGCACTCGCGCGCCTGAAGGCAAGGTCTAAGCACCTCGCGAGGGCAGAGGAGATCGTACTTGAGCGCTTCGGCCGTGGCTTGATCACGGAAGCCTCACTGGACAAAGAGCTCTTGCGTCTGTCGAAGGATCGCAGGGAGGTGGAGAGTTCGATCGCAGCTCTTGGGTCTGCGACGAACGAGCGAGCGACGCGTGAGCAGACCGCCATTGAGCTAAATGCAGCTATCAAAACGCTTAAAAACCGGCTCGGAAGTGCGACAACGGAGGATCGTCGTGATCTCGTGCGGGCGCTGGTCGTCGGGGCAGAACACGCTGTGATATTCGAGCGTTCTGGGCTCCGCGCCAGTCTTTCGATCGCAGCAGCCAGCCCCGCCGTTGGTCAGGTGTACGCAGCTGGTTGATGAAGACGACCGCGGTGTTGTTCTTGGCGGTGGCGGCGGTCAGCTTGCGGAGCGCCTGGCTCATCAGGCGCGCCTGCAGCCCCATGTGGGCGTCGCCCATCTCGCCCTCGATCTCCGCCTTGGGGACCAGCGCGGCGACCGAGTCGATGACGATCAGGTCGACGGCGCCGGTGGCCACCAGCTTGTCGGCGATCTCCAGCGCCTGCTCGCCGTGGTCAGGCTGGGAGACCAGTAGGTCCTCGCTGCGAACCCCCAGCTTGCGCGCGTACCCCACGTCGAGCGCGTGCTCGGCGTCGATGAAGGCGCACACGCCGCCCGCCCGCTGGGCCTGGGCGATTGCCTGCAGCGTGAGCGTCGTCTTGCCCGACGACTCGGGGCCGTAGATCTCGATCACCCGCCCGCGCGGCAGGCCGCCGACGCCGAGCGCCACGTCGAGGCCGACCGAGCCGGTCGGGATGACGTCGACCTCGGTGATCTCGCCGCCGTCGAGCGGCATGATCGCCCCCTTGCCGAACTGCTTCTCGATGGCGGCGATCGCGCCGGCCACCGCCTTCATCTTCTCCTTGATGCTGGACATGTCTGCCTCCTGGGTCAGGTCACGGTTGTTGGTTGATCGAGCACGCGGTACTGGAGCGTTTCGGCGAGGTGACGAGCGCAGACGGCGGCGCTCCCCTCGAGGTCGGCGATCGTGCGGGCCACCCGCCGGACGCGGGTGAGCGCGCGCGCCGAGAGGCCGAGGCGGCTGGCCGCGCGCTCGAGCAGCGCGTGGCCGGCGGCGTCGATGGGCGCCACGCGGGCGAGCGCGGGTGCCGAGAGGCGCGCGTTCCAGCCGCCGCCCCGAGCGCGCTGCCGCTCGCGGGCCGCGGCCACGCGGGCGCGCACGGCCGATGTGGACTCGCCCGGCTCGGTCTCGGCGAGCTGCTGGTAGGGGAGGGCGGGGACGTCGACGTGCAGATCGACACGGTCGACGAGCGGCCCCGAGAGGCGCGCGCGGTAGGCCCCGATCGCGGCGGTCGAACAGGTGCAGGTGCGCACGGCGCTGCCGAGGTAGCCGCACGGGCAGGGGTTGAGCGCGGCGACCAGCATGAAGTCGGTCGGGTAGGTGGCGGCGCGGCGCGCGCGCACGATCGTCACCCGGCGGTCCTCGAGCGGCTGGCGCAGGCTCTCCAGCACCGAGCGCGGGTACTCGAGCAGCTCGTCGAGGAACAGGACGCCGTTGTGGGCGAGCGCGATCTCGCCCGGCCGCACGTTCGGACCGCCGCCGATCATCCCGGCCGGCGAGATGGTGTGGTGAGGGGCGCGGAACGGACGCGCCTCGACCAGCGACGAGCCGCCCAGCAGGCCGGCGATGGAGTACACCATGGTCGTCTCCAGCGCTTCGTCGAAGGTGAGCGGCGGCAGGATGCCGGGCAGCCGCTGGGCGAGCATCGTCTTGCCCGACCCGGGCGCCCCGACGAACAGCAGGTTGTGCCCGCCCGCGGCCGCGATCTCCAGCGCGCGGCGCGGGACCTCCTGCCCGCGTACGTCGCCGAGATCGGGGACCGGACGCGCCGGCGCCGGCATCGGCGCAGGGCGCGGCGGCGCCTCGCCCGCCTCGCCCCGCAGGAGGCCCACCAGCTCGCCCAGGTGGCGTGGGGCGCGAACCTCGCAGCCGCCGCCGACCACCGCCGCCTCGCCGGCGTTCTCGGGCGGGACCACCATCCGCCGCAGCTCGCGGGCGCGCGCCCAGGCGGCGATCGGCAGCACGCCGCGCACCGGGCGCAGGGACCCGTCGAGCGCCAGCTCCCCCACGAACAGCGTCCCCACCAGCGCCTCCGCGTCGACGACGCCCGCCGCGCAGAGCATGCCGACCGCGATGGGGACGTCATAGGCGGCCCCGTCCTTGCGGAGATCGGCCGGGGCCAGGTTGACCGTGATCCGGCGCGGCGGCAGCTTGAACCCGCAGTTCTCCAGCGCGCCCCGGATCCGCACCCGCCCCTCCCGCACGCCGGCGTCCGCCAGCCCGACGATGTTGCAGCAGGGGAGCCCGACGGCGACGTCGACCTCGACGTCGATCGGAGCGGCCTCGATCCCCACCACCGCGGCGGAGGCGACACGCGCGAACATGCCACCCGACATTGCGAAGGGAATGCCAGCGTCTGCGCCCGGTTCTACGGGCTCGGGCCGCCGAACGCGACCGTCTGCCGGTCAGCCGCCGTCCTGCGGCCGGCCAGCCCGGTCGGCCTGCGGCAGGAGAAAAATTTCGCGCATCTTCGAATAGTTTTGGTGTCGAGCCCGTTTCTAGGTGGAGGTACGCGGCGAGTCGCCCGGGGGAGGTGAGGCGTCGCACAGATCCCTTTCATCCAGGAGGCGACCATGAGCATCAAGTCCATCTCTGCACCGCACCTCGGCCCTGGCGGCCGGGTGAAGTTCGGGCGACGCCGGCCCGTCGCGACGGGGCCCCGGCTGAAGCTGACCAACTACTTGCGGGGGACGCTGCCACCCGCGCCGCCCACGGCGGACTACAGCCCGAAGGGGCAGCCGGCGCTGTCGAACGTCTATCTGAACGACAAGCTCGGGGATTGCGTCATCGCCGGCGCCTACCACGTCGTCGCCACCGAGACCGGCAACGCTGGAAACCTGTTCACGGCCAACACCGCCCAGCTGATCAAGGATTACAGCGCCATCGGCGGCTATGATCCGGCGGATCCGAGCACCGACCAGGGATGCGACGAGCCGACGGCCCTCAACTACTGGCTGCAGAACGGCTTCGCCAACGGCACGCGGCCGCTCGGGTGGCTCAGTGTCGACGCCACCAACGCCGACGAGCTGAGGTCCGCGCTCTACCTGTTCGAGAACCTCTACCTCGGCGTCGAGCTTCCGGACGCCTGGGTCAACCCGATGCCGTCGGACAGCAAATTCACCTGGGACGTGGCCGGTCCAGCGGTCCCGGACAATGGCCACTGTGTCATCGCCGTTGGCTACACCGCCGCCGGGGTGACCATCGATACCTGGGGGCTGCTCGGAACCGTGACCTGGAACGCCATGAGCACCTACTTCACGCCGTCCGCGAACGGAGCGGCTTACGTCCTCCTCACCCCGGATCAGCTGGCCAAGGGTCAGACGCGCGCGCCGAACGGGGTGGACTGGGCTTCGCTGATCGCCGACTTCGACGCCATCGGGGGGCACGTGTCACCGCCGGGAGCGCCCCCCTTCAACCTCCAGACCAACGTCGGGATCCAGGAGGCGCTGAACTACCTGAAGGTGGCCAACCCGCCGCTGGTGGTCGATGGGCGCATGGGCCCCAAGACCAAGGCCGCCGTGAAGGCGTTCCAGCAGGCGCACAACCTGGTCGTCGACGGAATCGTGGGCCCCCAGACCCGGGCCGCGCTCGGCGCCGCGCTGACGGCGACCTGACGCGACGGCGGCGGGCCCTGGAAGCGGCGGCGGATTCGAGGACCGGACCGCCGCTTCCGGGCGCCCCACTTCAAGGGCCGGAGATGCGGCCGCGGTCGTTCACGGGTTTGCCTGCACCCGTCCGAAGCCGTCGACCTGGAGGATGTGCCGGGTACGTTGCATGACGGCGCCGCCGTTCGAGTTGTTGCCGACCGAGGTATTGCCCTCGATCGTGGTGAAGACGCCGTTTCCCACGTTCTGCTGGACGATGCCGATGTGGTCCGGCTCGCCACCGTCCCAGTTGAAGATGGCGATGTCCCCGGCTTGCGGGTCGGTGCGGCCGACCCACATGCCGGTCGCGGACAGCCAGTGCTCCGTCGTCGGGACGTAGGCGCACCCCTTCCCGGGCTTCACGCCCGCGCCCGAGAACCCGTCGCAGATGGTGTACCCGGCGCCGACGCTGAAGCAGTAGCTGACGAAGATGTTGCACCAGGGGACGCCGTCCTCGCCGAACCAGACACCGAACGGCGTTCGGTTGGATCCGGGCGGATTCTCGGTGACGCCGAGGTGCCTGGCCGCCTCGGCCAGGGCCGCGACGCCCAGCGAGCTGGCCGGACGGGGCGGACCGGGCGGGGCGGGGCTGGCCTCCAGCGCGGCCAGCGTCTGGGGGCCCACCTTGCCGTCGACGTCGAGGCCGCGGCCGGCCTGGAAGTCCTTCACGGCGGCGGCGGTCGTCGGTCCATACGCCCCGTCGATCGGGCCCGGCGCGTATCCCAGCGCCGCGAGCCGCGTCTGCACCGCGAGCACGTCGTCCCCTCGCATCACCGGACTGGTGACCATCAGATCTCGAGCCATGTGTGCCGTCCCCCACTCCTCGCGTTGCGCCGTCTGGCTGGCGAGGATCACCTCATCAACGGCGAGACTCGAGGTTCTTTCATCCGACCATCGCGAATGAAAGAAGCGGGCCCCGACGTCCGGGGGCTAGAAGCTCAGACGAAGGCCGAGGCGCGCGCTGAACGGATCCTGATAGGCGATCGGCTGGCCGAAGTTCACGTTCTTGGTGATGGGCGCACCGCCGCTGTTCTTGGCGAACTTCAAGTCCTGGACCGTGCCGTTGACGATCGGCGGGGCCGCGTCGAACGTGTAGTTATCATCGGTCTGAAGCGTCGTCTGCTGGTTGAAGATGTTGAAGAGGTCGATGAAGCCCTCCAGCGACATGTTGTGGCCCACCGGCCGCCCGTAGGCGATCTTGCCGTTCAGCTGGGTGACGGTCGGCGTGCGGCCGGCGTCGCCGCGCGGCAGGAGCATCACGATCTGATAGGCGGTCCCCGGCTCCAGGTTGGAGATGTAGTTCCGCGGCATGCCCGAGCGGGCAGTGAAGGACAAGCCCAACGTCAGGCGCCCCTTCCCGATGTCGTGGCGATAGAAGCCGTCCAGGTGGAAGAGGTGCGGGCGGTCGTTGGGCAGCCGGCCGTTCTGGTTGACGAAGAGCTCCGGTGCGTCGTAGGCGTTGTTGCCGTTGGGGGCGATGTAGTTGGTCTCGTTCTGGTAGAGCCCCTCGTAGTTGCCGACCAGGCGCGAGTAGGTGTAGGCCGCGCGCGCCAGCCAGTTCTTGGAGAACCGCTTGTTGACAGAGGCCGTGATGGCGTCGTACGTCCGCTCCGGCTTGGGGGCGGCGTTGAGCTGCTGCAGCGTGGCCAGGACGTACTGCGCCTGCTGGATGGCCGCCTGATTGCCAGAGGCGATCGCCGCGTTGACCTGATCCTGGGCGGCGTTCAGCCCCGTCGAGACGTTGCCCGGGTTGGCCAGGACGCCGGGGCCGAAGCCCGGCCCGTACCCGTCCTCGATGATGTTCCCCAGCCAGCGATGCTGGTAGTCGAGGCGGACGGTCATGTCCTCCATTACCTCGCGCTCGGCGGTGGCCACGACCTCGTTGTAGTACTGGCCCTGCATGTTCTGCTGGGCGAACTCACTGTTGAACAGCGGGTTCGTGCCCAGGGCCGCCGACCCGGGGCACTGCTTGTAGTCGGCGCTGCCGGTCCAGCTGTAGGGGTTCTGCACGGTGGGGGCGCAGGTGTTGAGGAACCCGTACTGCTGGATGGAGTTCTCGCCCGCGAAGTAGCGCGCGGCCACGTCGACGGGCACCTGCTCGTAGTAGCGGCCGTACGAGACCGACACCTTCGAGCGGCCGTCGTTGAACGGATCGTACACGGCGGAGAGCCGGGGCGCCCAGTTGTGGGTGTCGAAGATCGCCGAGCCGTCGTTGCCGTACAGCGACTGCATCTCGTACCGGAGGCCGGCGTTGATGGTCAGGTTGCGCAGCTTGCTGGGGCTGTAGCTGTCCTGCAGGAAGAAGGCGTCGGAGAGGCTCTTCACGAAGGCGTGCAGGCTGTCGACGTAGTCGGGCGGAGCCGTCAGATCGCCGTGCATGGCCGCCGTCTCGTTCGGGCTGAGGCCGAACAGCGTGGTGGTGTTGTAGAAGTTCCCCGGCAGCCCGCTGGCGTTGCCCGGCAGGAAGAGCTGCTCGAAGGCGTGCGAGCCGGGCGCCGGCCCGGAGTACTCGCGGTCGAGATCGAACGTCGCGTACTCCATGTGCCAGCCGTACCTGAGCTCGTGGTGGCCGCCACCCTCGAAGATGTTGGTCGACTTGATCTCGCCCGTCCAGCGGTACGCCGAGTACTTGTCGATCTCGCCGAACCCGCCGGTCTGGTAGAAGGGGGAGACGGGGCAGGGCTGGAACCCGGTGGTCGGATCGGGCGCGCAGCCGGTGGCGCGCTCGAGGTCCCAGAGGTTCGAGCCGCCGTACTGGACCTCGTTCAGGCTGTTGAGGTCGCTGTACGGCGAGCGGGTGTAGAGGTACTCGCTGTGCATGCCGGCCAGCGCCTCGATCTGCCAGCGGCGGTCGTACAGCTTCGAGAGCCAGCGCGCGCTCACGTCGGTGTTCGAGCGCGTCAGGTCCTCGACGGCGGTGCGCGGGTCGGAGGCGATGGCGTTGATGCCGAACTGGTTCTTCAGCTCCTGGTTGAAGCTGGGCGTGCCGTAGATGCTGAGGGTCAGCTTGTTGTCGGGGAGCGGGATCCAGTCCAGCGTCCCGGCGAAGTTGTACGTCCGGTGCGTCTCGGGGATACGCGCCGTCCAGTCGACCTGCTTGGTGACCGGGATTCCGTTGGGATCGAGCAGCGGCTGGCCCGGGTTGTTCGGATCCTGCTGCTGGGCGTACGTCAGGCGCAGCACGTGCGTGTCGGCGATCTGCGGCGCGAAGCCGACCCAGAAGAAGAGCTTGTCCTTGATGATCGGCCCGCCCACCTCGGCGCCCAGCATGTCGCTGAAGTCGAGCTTCCGCTGGCCGGCCAGCGCGTTGTTGACGGAGACGACCACGTTCGGCGTGCCCGAGAGCCAGTAGGGCGACCAGTAGCCGAACACGCTGCCGTGGAACTCGTTCGAGCCCGACTTGAGCACGGTGTTGATGACGCCGCCCATCGCGCCGCCGAACTCGGCCTGGTAGCCGCCGCTGTTGACGTCGATCTGGCTGAGGAACTCGGTGGGGAGATTGGTGCCGCCGCCGATGCCGGAGACGCCGCTCTCCAGGTTGCCGTAGCGGACGCCCGTCGCGTTCATCCCGTTGATGAGGTAGATGTTCTCGAGGCCCGTCGCGCCGCCGATCGAGACGTTGCCGCTGCCGTCGACGAAGGCGCCCGGGGCGCGCTCGATGACGTCGCCGTAGGTGAGGCCGAGCGGGACGTTCTGGGTGAACTGCGAGTCGAACTGGGCGCCGATGCGGGCGCTGCCGATGTCGATGGTGGGCGCCTTGCTGGCGATGAGGTAGGTCTGCTGCGCGGCGGTGGCGCCGGCGCCGGCGATCTTGGCGTTCACGCGCACCATCCGGTCGGCGGCGACCATCACGCCGGACTGCTCGACCTGGGTCGTGGCGTTGGCGGCGTAGAACCGGATCACGTAGGTGCCGATCGGGAGGGCCGTGAAGGTGTAGTCGCCCTTGTCGTTGGTGACGACGGCGTCCTCGCCCTGCGGCCCGACGACGATGACCGTCACCCCGCCCAGCGGCAGGCTGGTGTCCTGATCGGTCACGCGTCCGGTGATGCGCCCCGTTTGCTCCTGCGCCTGAGCCGTGCCGGCGAGCGCCAGCAGAGCGAGTCCCAGGGCCGCTGCACCAATCCGAATCCGGGTCATCTGTCCTCTCTTTCGGTGCGTCAGGGTCAGGGGGTGGTGGACCAGATTGGCGCCAGTCACATCGCGCTCGTGGAGAAGGTCGCCGGGGTCGCGGTGCCCAGGGTGTCGCCGACCAGGTCAGCGGTGGCGGCGTCGACGGTGATCGTGATGTCCGAGCTCGCGGGCCAGGTCGCCTTCGGCGTGATGGTGACGTTGATTCCGTCCATCGAGGCGACGTCGACCGCGACGGGGGTCGGCTGCGTTCCGGCGGCGCTGCCGGTCGGGACCGCGCCCACCGTGATGTGCGTGCCGATCGTCGCCGGGTCGATGAGGTTCGAGAACACGACGGTCGCGGGCGTCATGTCCGGCAGCGGCAGCATCGGGGCGGCGTCGGCCGCGCCCATCGGCGCCGGCGGACCGGCGACCGTCGCGATGAACTTCGTGGTGAAGAACTTGAGCGTGCCGTCGATGAGAGGCCCGGAGCCCGTGAACGGGGTGCGGCCGTCCTTGGCCAGGACCTTGGTCTTGTCGAGCGTGACGGTGATGGTGTTGTTGCTCGGCAGCGTCGGGGCGGCGGCGAAGAGGATGCTCGGACCGTCGGAGCGGAAGTCGCCCAGCAGTGGGAAGACGACCTCGTTGGGCGAGCCGTTCGAGGCGTAGTCGCCCAGCAGCGCCACCGGAGTCGTCGGCTGCGGGTCGAAGGTGCTCATCGAGAGATCGCTGACGGTGCCCGAATCGCCGGGCTCGAGCGGCGGCGTGTAGAGCAGGCGATCGAAGACGTAGAGGACGGTCGCGGTGGGCGCGAACGAGCAGCTCCAGGCCCCGTCGAACTTCGGCGTGGCAGCGGCGTCGGACATGCCGGCGTCGGCGGCGCCGGCGTCGGCCGCGCCCGCGTCGGCGGGCGTCGTCGTCGTCGTCGGGGTGGCGCCGGCCACGCAGTGACAGAGGATGTTGGTGGTCAGCTGCTGGCAGGCGGGGTCCGCGCTGGCGCAGCCGACCCCGTCCGTGGTGCCGGCCGGGCAGCCCGACGTCATGGCCGTGACGGTGGTGATGTTGTAGCCGCCATTTTCGACCACTTCCATCTCCATGAGGACCGGCGCGCCAGGCTGGACCGAGTTGTTGGGCGTGCAGGCGACGCCGACGAGCGCGACGGTGAGGCCCAGGACCTCAAACCGAGGGAACGGCCGTTTCATTAGGGCTCCTTGTGGCCAGTGGGATCGACTCGAGCGCGTGAGACGGAACACGGAGTGGGCGCATCGTAACAGTGATATGACTCCCTGTGAATTCGGCGGCTCCCGTGGTTTCTTGACCCACACCGCCTGCGACCCGTCGGTTGCGCGTCGTTGGGAGGCGTACTTTTCGCGGCGCAGTTGACGGAACCGCCGTCAGTTGACGGAATCCTGGCGGCGCCGCTCAGCGCTCGTCCTTGGTGACGATTCCCAGCGTCTTGGCGCCGGCGCCCTTGCACAGGTCCATCACCTGCACGGCCCGGCCGTAGCTGGCGTCGTCCGAGATCTTGAAGAAGACCACCTTCTGGCGATCGTGCGCCAGCCGATCGGCCACCTTGGCGCCCAGCGCCTCGGGGGCCACCGGCTCGCCGTTGAGCGCCAGCTGGTCCTGGGCGCCCAGCTCGACGACGATCGTCGACTCGCCGGGGGGCAGCGGGACGTTCTCGGTCTGCTTCTGCGGCACCTTGGCCACCAGCTCCTTGAGCATCACCGGCGTCATCACCATGAAGATGATGAGCAGCACCAGCACCACGTCGATGAGCGGCGTGACGTTGATGTCCGCCTGGGGGCCGCGCTTGCCGTTGCCGACCGCGAACGCCATCAGCGCGCCTTTTGCTCCTCGGTGCCCAGCTGGACGTCCTCGATGCCGGCGCGGTGAATCGACTCCATCACCTCGCGCGCGGCGCCGTAACGAATGCGTCGGTCGGCTTTGACGAACACGCCCTTGTCGGGATAACGGCGGCGCTCTTCGGCCACCGCGGCCGTCAACTGTCCCAGCGGGACCTTGTCGGCGTTGAGGAAGACGTCGCCGCTCGCGTTGATTGAAACGATCAGATCTTTGTTGTCGTCGTTCTTGCGGTCGTGGTGGCTGGTGATCGGCAGCTCGACGCTCACGCCGCGGACGATCATCGGCGTCACCACCATGAAGATGATGAGCAGCACCAGCGTCACGTCGACCAGCGGGGTCACGTTGATCTCGGCCCGCACCTGCCCCTTGGGGTGGCGCTTCATCGAGAGGTGCCGGCGCCGGCGCGGCGGTGCGGGAACCCTCCCAGGGCTCCCGAGCTTGTCGTCCTCGGTCACACGGCGCCCCCGCGCAGGATGGTGTCGACCAGCTCGCTGGCGGTCTCGTCGATGTCGATGGTCAGGTCGTCGATGCGCGCGGTGAAGTAGTTGTAGAACCAGACGGCGATGATGGCCACGCCCAGGCCGACCGCCGTGGTGATGAGCGCCTCGGCGATGCCGGCGGAGACGGTGCCGATCCCGCCGCCCCCCTTGGTCGGATCGGCCAGCTTCTGGAAGGCGGTGATGATCCCGCCGACCGTGCCGAACAGACCGACGAACGGAGCCGAGGAGGCGACCGTCGCCAGCACCGGCATCCCGCGCCGCAGCCCGGCCAGCTCGCGCTCCTTGCTGCGCTCCATCACCCGGTTGACGATCTCCGCCACGTCGAAGGGCGCGGGGGCGGACGCGCCGGCTGGGCGGTCCAGGCCGCGGGCGTATTCGTGGAGACCGGCGCCGATCACCTTGGCCACGGGGCTGCCGACGTACCTCTTGTCGAGGCCGACCGCCTCGCGCAGCCGGCCGGCCGCCTCGACCAGCGGCGCCAGCGCCTCGACGTACCCGCGCGACAGGCGCCGCCCGCGCCGGAACACCAGCAGCCGATCGCCGGCGATCGCCAGCGCGTAGAGCGACATCACGATCAACACCACGACGACCGCGCGGGCGGTGAAGCCCATCTCGTTCCAGAGGCCAACCAGCGTGAAGTCCATGTCTCTATCTCCGTCGACGGGTGCTCACTCGTTCCTGAACTCGAAGTTCCACACGAAGCAGAAGGGGACGGGCGTGCCCGCGCCGGTCAGCTTCTGTCGGAATCGCCAGGTCTTGACCTTTTCGCTCACGGCCTGTCCCAGGCCGGGGTCGTCGCCGTGGAGCACCTTCGCGCCGTCGACGCCGCCCGAGGCGCTCACGCAGATCTGCAGCAGCACGTGGTAGACGCCCGCCCCTCGGCTCGCCAGGTAGGCCGGGAGCCTGGGATCGTCGCCGCTCAGCTTGCGCTGCCACCCGAAGGCCGGCGCCTCGAAGTCGGGCTTGTGGGTGCCCGTGCCGCCGACGGTGCCGCCGATGACGCCCCCTTTGACGCCGCCGATCTGGCCGCCGATGGTGCCGCCGGTCGTCCCCCCGATGGTGCCGCCGATGACGCCCCCCTTGACCCCGCCGCGCTCGCCGGGGCCGTCGCTCGGGGCGGGCTTCTCCTTGGGCGTCTCCTCCGGCGTGTCGCGCGGCTGGACGAGCTCGGCCACCCTGGTGGGCGTCTTCGGCTTGACGACCACCTTCTTGCGAGCCCCACCGCCGCCGCCCGCCGGCGGTGGTGGCGGCGGAGGCGGCGGCGCCGCCGACAGGAACGTCACCTTCACCGACGGCGGTGTCAGCTCGTCCACGTGCCAGAACGAGTACGCGACCCCCGCCGTGAGCAGCACGGCGTGAAAGGCGATCGACGCCACGATCATCACCCGTCCGCGCCGCGGGCGCGCCTGGGACTGCGCGCGGTACGCCTCGAACGCCACGGTCAGAACCTCCCGGCGTTGGCGTGCAGCTCGCCCTGGCGGGAACCGTCATGGAAGGGGCCGCCGGAGAGCTCGCCGGCCTTCTGCTGCCAGGCGTCGGCCTGGTCGACCGCCCCCTGCCAGGCGATCGGGTCGTCGAAGAAGGCGAAGGACTTCTGCCGCCAGAGCAGCGCCAGGTACGTCACCGCCTGCGGGTAGTGCGGCCGGCGCCCGAGCGCCTTCTCGAGGTAGGCGATGCCCTGATCGGCCAGCGCCACGCGCGCGTCGCCGGTGATGTCGCCGGGGGCGGCGGCCGGCGCGGCGGCGAAAGCCACGCCCAGGCCGGGACTGGGCGCCGAGCGGGCCGAGACCTCGGGCCAGGGGCTGTAGCCGGCGGCGGCCGCGCCCCCGCCGTGCGTGGAGAGGATCTGCCACACGAACGTCCCGACGCCGTACTGCGCCTCGGCGTCGTCCGGGCGCAGGTCGGCGGCCCGCCGCGACCAGGTCAGCGCTTCGGGCCACTTGCCCCACTTGAAGTAGACGTCTTGCAGCCCGCGGACGGGGTCCAGATCGCCGGGCGACCTGCCATGCCTGGCCAGATAGATCGCCTCCAGCGACGGGTAGTCGCCCACGTCGAACCAGGTCTGGAGCGTCAGCTCGGTGGCCCGCGGATCGTTCGGCGCCAGCTCGCCGAGGCGGCGGAAGGCCTGGAGCGCGCAGTCGGCGGCGCGCCGGCTCTCGGCGTCACGCCCGCCGGGCGCGATCAGCTGCCGGCAGGTGTACCCCTCGTTGAGCCACAGCGTCGGCAGCCCGGGCACCAGCGCCTCGGCCTCCTTGTACAGCGCCACCGCCTCGGCGTACTTGCCGCGGCGGTAAAGCTCGTTCGCGTCCTGGATCCGCTTGCGGCCGCGGACCTGCGAGCAGGAGGGAGAGAGCGCGATGGCCAGCGCCAGCGCGAGCGCGCTAGTGCAGCTCGAAAACCTGCAGCTCATCCCCCCCCCGGGCGAAGCTCTTGAACCGCTTGAGCACCACCAGCGTCTCGGCGCGGACGCGGTAGGTCACCGGGCGAGGGGTGAAGATCCGGCCGCGCGCCTTGACCATGCCGTCGGCGGTATCGGCCGCGTAGAGGTCGAGCATCGGCATCGCCGCCTTCTGCCGCTTCACGGCGTCGGGGTTCAGCGGATCGACCGCGATCCCGAACGTCAGGCGGTCGGGCGCCGGACCCTCCTCGACGAGGAGGGTCTTGGGATCGTAGAGGCGGAACGGGACCGAAAGCGCGGCCGGGACCTTTTTCCCCATCGCATCGATGACATCGACACCCGAGCCGTCCTGATTGAGGTCGACGAACAGCGACTGGCCCGGGTGGTCGCGGCGCAGCTGGCCGGTGACGGCCCAGCCGACGGGGTCGGTGATGTCGGCCTCGGTGAGCGTCTTGCCGGAGAGCGCGTCGACGACGGCCCGCTTGGGGTGGCCTCGCACGTCGGCCGACTTGTCGTACGCCTCGGCGCGCTCGCCCAGGATCCGGGTGTATCCCTCGTAGAAACCGATGAGGCGGACCAGCGGCGTCTTCAGCTCGCCGGCGACGTTGGTGTGGTAGGCGCGCGCCTTGCCCGCCGGGGCCAGGGTCGCCAGCGTGTAGGGGGTGACGGTGTAGGTGCCCTCGGCGCCGTGCCCCGAGAGCTTGCGGTCGAACGCCACCAGCATCGCCGCGCGCGCCGAGCCGTCCAGCGGGGGGCGGGCGAACGCCGTCGCCGGGCCGACCTTGGTCGTGACCTTGCCGCCCGCGTCGATCAGGTAGGCGGTGAGCGGCGCGCTGTCGTCCGGCTTGTCGCGCCCGACGAGGACCAGCCCCTTGCCGGGGCCCAGGACCTCGATGCGCGTGACGATCAGGTTCTTGTTCGGCAGCTCGAACGAGCCGGTCAGCTTGGGCGGGTTGGCGCCCAGGTCGTAGCTCTCGACCTTGGCGAAGGTCGCGCCGTCGGTGCGGATGGCGGCCAGGGTCTTTCCGGCGTCGTCGATCCCGAACACCTCGTCGAAGTACCCCTCACCGCCTTGCGGCTTGATCGACGCCGCGGGCTCGAGCGGCGTCGGATCCGGGCTGTCGCCGCGGGCGAACACCGGCGCGGCGAAGGCCGAAAGAAGCACCAGGGCGGCGGCCGAAACGCGGCAAACCATGCGCGGGTAACTTAGATCGAGCCCGCCGCTCTCGTAAATGGGGCTGTCGGCGCTAGGTGCGGCTGAGCTCTTCCAGCAGGACCTCCAGCTGGTCCAGGGTCTGGCGCATCCCCCGCTCCATCCCCGAGGCGATGGCCCCGTCCAGCACCTCCTTCGAGGGGTAGAGCTCCCGCTGGACCAGCCGGGTCCCCCCGGGGACGGCCTCGAAGGTGGCGGTCACCAGCCCCTCGCCCGCCTCGCGCATCGGCTCGAAGATCTGCGTGTAGACGAGGCGGGCGGCCGCGACCACCTCCCGGTAGACGCCGCTGAAGGCCATCGGCGGCCTGCCCGGGTGCCCGAAGACGAAGCGGTAGGTGCCGCCGACCCGCGCGTCGGCGTGGCACTCGAAGAGCTCCACGCCCAGGGCGCGCGGCGCCCACCAGCGGCGGAGCAACTCGGGGCGGGTCATGGCGTCGAACAGCGTGGCGGGGCGCGCCTTGAAGGTGCGCCGCAGGATCAGCTCGCGGTCCGAGGCACGCTCGACCGCCGTGGCGCTCCCGGCGGCCCGATTACCTTCGTTTGCTGCGTCGTTCATGGCTGTTTTCCTTTCGTGTCTGGCCCGGTTTCTCCGGCCTGCCGGCGCCGGTCGCCGCCTCGAGCTCGACCAGGAGCTCGTCCAGCGCCCCGAAGCGCGCGTCCCACAGCGCGCGGTAGCCCTCGAGCCAGTCGTGGAGCTGCCGCAGCGGCTGCGCGCGCAGCTCGTAGACCCGCTGCTGCGCGCGGGCCTCCGCCTCGACCAGGCCGGTCTCCTTGAGCACCCGGAGGTGCTTGGAGACCTGCGGCTGGTTCAGCTGCAGCCGCTCGCCGATCTCGTTGACGCTGAGGGCCCCCGCGCGGAGCAGCTCCACGATGCGGAAGCGGTTGGGCTCGGCCAGGGCGGCGAACGTCTGGGTCACGGAAACAAATATGCCCGCATCGGAATATTCCCGTCAAGGAATATTAAAGCGCGGACCGCACGGGCTCAGGCGCCGGCGCGGGCCAGGCAGCGGGCGCCGCTCAGGCGCCGGCGCGGGCCAGGAACGCGTCGATCTTCGCGCGCGCCTCGTCGCCGAGGTTGGTGAACTTGACGCCCATGCGCAGCTCCTCGGGCGCGGCGGCCGAGACGATCTCGCCGGTCACCTCGATCGGGGCCTTGTCGCCGGGCAGCGTGAAGGTGAGGTTCACCTGGGTGCCGATCGGCAACGGGATGGTGTGCTCGAGACGCAGGCCGCCGCGCGACAGGTTCCCGGCGCGCCGGAAGTAGCGCTCCGACCCGGTCGTCTCCTCGACCCACATCTCGATCGGGATCCTCGGCCCTCCGCGGCGTTCCTCGGCGACTTCGGCCATGGGCCCGATGGTATCACGGGCCGGGGGAGGCGCCAGTTCGGGTTGGCCGTCCGAACTATCCGTCAACTTTGCGATATTCGCCCCCCGGGGTATGAAGTCCCGATGCAGCGTCAGCGAATCCTGGTCAGCGGGGGGTCCGGGTTCCTCGGCTCGCACCTGTGCGAGCGCCTCCTCAAGGAGGGGCACGAGGTGGTCTGCCTGGACAACTTCTTCACCGGCTCGCGCACCAACATCGAGCACCTCCTCGACGACCACCGGTTCGAGCTGGTTCGGCACGACGTCACCGAGCCGCTGACGATGGAGGTCGATCAGGTCTATCACCTCGCTTGCCCCGCCTCGCCGATTCACTACCAGCGCAACCCGGTGCGCACGATCCGGACCGCGGTCGAGGGGACGCTCAACATGCTCGATCTGGCGCGCGAGGTGAAGGCGCGCATCCTCATCGCCTCCACCTCGGAGGTCTACGGCGATCCGATCGAGCACCCGCAGACGGAGTCCTACTGGGGCAACGTCAACCCGATCGGCCCGCGGGCCTGCTACGACGAGGGGAAGCGCTGCGCCGAGGCGCTGGCCGTCTCCTACGCGCGGCAGTACTCGGTCGAGGTGCGCATCGCGCGCATCTTCAACACCTACGGGCCGCGCATGCACGAGAACGACGGCCGCGTGGTCTCGAACTTCGTGGTGCAGGCGCTGCGCGACGAGCCGATCACGGTCTACGGCGAGGGGCAGCAGACCCGCTCGTTCTGCTACGCGACCGACCTCATCGAGGGGTTCACGCGCCTGATGGCCAGCGAGCACGGCGCCGACCCGGTCAACCTGGGGAACCCGCGCGAGACGACGGTGCTCGAGCTGGCGGAGATCATCCGGCGGCTGGCCAAGTCCAAGGCGGAGATCATCCGGGCGCCGCTCCCCAAGGACGATCCGACCCGCCGCAAGCCGGACATCTCGCGCGCCGAGAAGCTGCTGGGCGGGTGGGGCCCCAAGGTCTCGCTCGAGGAGGGGCTGGCGGCCACCATCGCCGACTTCAAGAAGCGGCTAGGGGCCTGACGGCGGGATCGGGCGCGGCGCTGTCGAGCGCCTCGCCGGTCACCGGGTGGCGCAGGCCGGGCGCGGCGACGTCGGCCAGGGGGATGCGCACGAAGGGGCGGCCGGGCAGCCGCGGGTGGGGCACCACCAGCGCGGGCGGCTGGTCGACGACGGCCGCGCCGTAGAGCAGGAGATCGACGTCGATCTCGCGCGGCGCCGAGGTCCGCCCCGCGGGACGCCGGCGGCCGAGCGCCTGCTCGACCTCCAGGCAGGCCGCCAGCAGTGCCTGCGGCGAGAGCGCCGTCTCGGCGCGCACGACGGCGTTGAGGTAAAGCGGCTGCGGATCGGGCGTCACCGGATCGGTCTCGTACAGCGGCGAGCGCGCCAGCACCCGGACGCCGCGCCCGCCCAGGAGGTCGATCGCCCGGGCGATCGCGCCCGCGCGGTCGCCCAGGTTCGATCCCAGGCCCAGGTAGACGGTCGTCAGCGCGCCCGGCGTCGCCATCGCCGCCATTGTGCTCTGTTCCTGCTCGATAGGTGCGGGTCTATAGTTGCCACCTTGGGCACCGGCACCCTCCCAGCTGCGCTCTCGGGCCTCTGCACCAGCCTCGGCGCGCTCCCGTTCCTGTTCCTCCGCGATCTGCCGCGGCGGACCTACGACGGGATCCTGGGCCTGGGGGCGGGGCTGATGCTGGCGGCGGCGACGCTGGGCCTCTGCGCCGAGGCGCTGGCCGGCGTCAACGACGCCGCCGGGTTTCACCCCGGCCAGTTCGCGCTGGTCATCTCGGGGTTCGTCGTCGGTGCCGGGATCGCCTTCGGGATGGACCGCCTCATCCCCCACCAGCACGCCGGCGGCCACCACCAGCACCTGGGCCACGCCCCCGGTCACGACGTGCACGACCGCCACGACGACGATCACGAGGCGCCCCACCCGCGGCGGGCCTACGCGGTCGTCGGCGCGCTCAGCCTGCACCGCATCCCGGAGGGGCTGGCGATCGGTGCCGGGTTCGCCGCCCCGCGCACCTCGCACCTGGGGATCGTGCTGGCCGTGGCGATCGGCGTGCAGAACGTCTGCGAGGGGATCGTGATGTCGGCGCCGCTGCGCCACGAGGGGGTGGGGCGCTGGCGCGGCTTCCTGATCGTCGCCCTCACCGGGCTGGTGATCCCGGCGGCGGCGGTCCTGGGCGAGGTGACCGCCGGCGTGGCGGTGGCGACCATGCCGTTCGTGCTGGCGCTGGCCGGCGGCACGCTGACCTACGTCACCTCGAACGAGATCATCCCCGAGTCGCACAGCCACGGGAACGAGGGGACCGCCTCCGCCGGCCTGGTGGCCGGCTTCCTGTTGACGATGGCCCTCGAGGCCGTCCTCCGCTAGCTGAACATGATGGTCGCCGCCGGCAGGGGCGCGCCGTTCATCGGGAAGCTGGCGAGGCGGTGCGCTTCTTCCTTCAGCTCGCGGCCGAAGAGCTCGGTCACCAGCGGGCCGGCAGCGGCGGCACCCGCGCGGGCGGCGGCCTCCAGATCGGCCGCCATCTCGCGGGCGTTCGCGTAGCGGCGCGAGAGCTCGGTCTCGGTGGCGCGCTGGACGACGGCCGCGATCGGGGCGGGAAGCTGCTGGATGGCCGTGCGCGCGTCGCCCGACGGCCCGGCGCCGGCCTGCATGAGGAGGCCATAGGTCGTGTGCGCGGCGTAGAGCGGGTGTCCGGTGCAGCAGAAGTACATGACCAGCGCGAGCGAGAAGAGGTCGGCGCGCCCGTCGACGTCGAGGCCGCGCGCCTGCTCGGGGGACATGTACGTCACGTTCCCCTTGACCACCCCCATCTCGGTCTTGGTCACGCGCCCCTCGGCCGCCTTCACGACGCCGAAGTCGAGCAGCTTCACCTCGCCGGTCGGCGAGACGACGATGTTTTCGGGCGAGACGTCGCGGTGGACGATCCCCATCGGCCGCCCCTGGTCATTCTCCAGGCGGTGGGCGTAGTCGAGCGCCTTCAGGATCTCGTAGGCTACGTGGGCGACGATCTCCGGCGGCATCGCCCGCTGCGCGCGCGCGATCGACTGGGCGACGATCCGGCCCAGGTCGCGCCCCGGGACGTACTCCTCGGCCAGGAAGAACTGATCCTGCCAGCGGCCGAAGTCGTGCACGGCGACGATGTTGGGGTGGTGGAACGCGGCCAGCAGGTTGGCCTCGTCGCAGAACTGCCCGACCGCGTTCGGATCGCTGGCCAGCTCGGGGCGCAGCCGCTTGATCACCACCGGCCGGCGGAAGCTCCCCTCGCCGGCGGTGACGGCGGCATAGATCTCGGCCATGCCCCCGAGTCCGATGCGGTTCACCAGCAAGTAGCGGCCGACGACCGTGAGCGACTCGGCGGTCGTCCGCTCGAAGATCGGCGCCTCGGTCGGTCGCCGCGCCAGCAGGAGGAAGGTGCCGAGGCCCAGCGCAATCCCGATCGCGGCGATGGCGAGCACGACCCCGGGGACGGGCAGCGCCCCCGGCGCGGGCGCCGGCGCGACCATACCGGCGAGGATCCGCAGCCCGCCGGCCAGCGGCAGCGCGGCCACCGCTG
>Ga0209060_10001409_pt1 | contig 26634 bp, 28 predicted proteins | sample Coa_R1_8_FD_187155 | JGI IMG/M metagenome (GOLD analysis project Ga0209060, IMG submission 187155) | Surface soil microbial communities from Centralia Pennsylvania, which are recovering from an underground coalmine fire - Coalmine... | ecosystem: Environmental > Terrestrial > Soil >...
ATATCCTGATGGACTTCGACTCCCTGAAAAACGCCGGGACCGGCTTGGGCACTGCTGCCGTAATCGTCATGGACAAGACGACGGACATCGTTCGGGCCATCGAAAGGCTCTCGTATTTCTACAAGCACGAGAGTTGCGGCCAATGCACGCCCTGCCGCGAAGGCACGGGCTGGATGTGGCGGGTGATGACGCGCCTCAGGACGGGAAACGCCCGACCGGAGGAGATCGATCTGTTACTCGAAGTGACGAAAGAGGTGGAAGGCCACACCATCTGCGCATTGGGCGATGCAGCGGCTTGGCCAATCCAGGGCCTCATTCGCCATTTCCGCCCTGAACTCGAGCGCCGCATGGCGGAACGGCGTTCGTCGCAAGCGCTTGCCGCGGAGTAAGGGCATGGCTCGCAAGCTCATCATCAATGACAGGGAAATCGAAGCGGATGACAATCTCACCTTGCTTCAAGCGTGCGAACTCGCCGGCGCGGAGATTCCGCGCTTCTGCTATCACGAGCGACTTTCCGTCGCCGGCAACTGCCGGATGTGCCTCGTGGAGTGGGTGGGAGCACCAAAACCACAGGCAAGCTGTGCGCTTCAGGTGCGCGACATCTTTCCAAATCGCGATGGAACGCCGGCGCGGATCAATACGAACTCGCCGGTAGCACGCAAGGCGCGCGAAGGCGTGATGGAATTCCTGCTCATCAATCATCCCTTGGACTGTCCGATCTGCGATCAGGGCGGCGAATGCGATCTTCAGGACCAGGCGATGGGCTATGGTCGCGCTGCGTTTCATCGCTACAACGAGAACAAGCGCGCCGTCGAAGACAAATATATGGGGCCGCTCGTCAAGACGATCATGACGCGCTGCATCCAGTGCACGCGCTGTGTCCGCTTCGCGACCGAAGTGGCGGGCGTGCCCGACCTCGGTGCAACGGGACGCGGCGAAGAGATGGAGATTACAACCTATCTCGAAAAAGCCTTCGCCTCGGAGCTCTCGGGGAATGTCGTCGATCTCTGTCCGGTCGGCGCTCTGACCTCCAAGCCCTACGCCTTTGTCGCGCGCCCCTGGGAGCTCAGGAAGACGCCCTCGATCGATGTCATGGACGCACAGGGCTGCAATATTCGGGTCGATGCGCGCGGCGCGGAGGTTCTTCGGGTCCTTCCGCGCGTCAACGATGAGATCAACGAGGAGTGGATTTCGGACAAGGCGCGGCACGCCTGCGATGGACTGCGGCGGCAGCGCCTAGACCGGCCGTTCGTCCGCCGGAATGGGAAGCTCCAGGAAGCGAGTTGGGCTGAGGCTTTTGGCGCCATCGCGGAACAGGTCCGTTCGACCAGGCCGGAGGCGATGGCGGCTGTCGTCGGTGATCTGGCTGCCGCCGAGGAGATCAAGGCCCTCAAAGATCTGATGCTGTCTCTCGGTGCAACAAGCATCGATTGCCGGCAGGACGGAGCGAAAATCGGGGCCGGCCCTCGGCCGTCCTGGCTGTTCAATTCCACAATCGCCGGGGTTGATGCTGCCGACTCTATTCTTCTCGTCGGGACCAATCCGCGCTGGGAAGCGCCGGTACTGAATGCACGGATGCGCAAGGCCTGGCTCAACAGCCGGCTTAGGATCGCCAATATCGGGGCGCCCTACGATCTCACCTATCCGGTCGAACAACTCGGGGCATCCCCGAACGCACTCGCGCAGCTCGCGGACGGAAAAAACGCGTTCCTCGACGTTCTGAAGGACGCGAAGCGGCCGATGATCATTATCGGCCCCGGTGCGCTTGCACGTCCGGATGGTGCGTCGATCCTGAAACGCGCGGCCGGGATCGCGCGCGATACCGGCGTGATCGGCCCTGCTGGGAGCGTCGCCGAAGGCGGCTGGAACGGGTTCAATGTGCTCCATGCAGCGGCCTCGCGCGTTGCCGGACTCGATCTTGGATTTCTGCCGCGTGACGGTGGGCGCGATGTTGCTGCGATCATCGACGGCGCACAGAAAGGGCAGATCGGGTTCCTTTATCTTCTGGGCGCCGACGAACTCGATGTGGCGCATTTGGGCCGTGCGTTCGTCGTTTACCAGGGAAGCCACGGCGACCGCGGCGCGCACTATGCCGATGTTGTCCTGCCCGGCGCTGCCTACACGGAAAAGGATGGCCTTTACGTCAACTTCGAGGGTCGCGTGCAGCAGGCGTTGCGCGCGTCCTTTCCGCCTGGCGAAGCGAAAGAGGACTGGGCCATTCTGCGCGCGCTCTCGGATGTCGTGGGCAAGCCGCTGCCTTACGATGATCTTGATGGCGTGCGGCAGGCCATCACCGGCGAGGCTCCTCATTTCGCGCAACTCGGTCTGTCCCCCCGGAATCCCGGGGCCGATCCTGCAATCTGGGATCACGTTGGCGCCGAGGGCGCACTCGACAACGGCGCTCCACTTGCGAGCCCGATCGATGACTTTTATCTCACCAACCCCATCGCGCGTGCGAGCGAAACCATGGCCGAGTGCAGCCGGATTTTCGTGACCGGTGCGGCAAAACTGGCGGCAGAGTAGGCCTCACCGATGATCCTCGCTCGCCTCCTTCAGGAAGCCTTTGGCTGGCCCTATTCGTGGGCCTGGGCGATCGGCAATGGCATCATCTTCTTCGTCGCGCAGTTCCTGATGCTGCTGACCGTCGCGGCCTTCATCCTCGCTGACCGGAAGATCTGGGCCGCCGTCGGCATGCGCCGCGGTCCCAATGTCGTGGGAGCTTTCGGTCTGCTTCAGACCATCGCCGACGCGCTCAAATTCCTGTTCAAGGAAGTGATCATCCCTGCGAGTGCCAACAAGGTCGTATTTCTGCTCGCGCCCCTCGTAACAGCCACGCTCGCATTCGCGGGCTGGGCTGTAATTCCGCTCGCACCCGGCTGGGTCGCAGCAAACATCAATGTCGGCATTCTCTATCTCTTCGCGATGTCGTCGCTCGGCGTCTACGGAATCATCATGGCCGGCTGGGCGTCCAATTCCAAATACCCGTTCCTGTCCGCGCTCCGGGCCGCAGCCCAGATGGTTTCTTACGAAGTCTCAATCGGCTTCGTCATCATCACGGTTCTCCTGTTCGCCGGTTCGCTGAACCTGTCGGACATCGTCCGTGCGCAGGAGCACCGCTGGTTCGTCTTTTCAATCCTGTTTCCCATGCTGCCGATTTTCTTCATCTCGGCTCTCGCGGAGACAAACCGGACGCCGTTCGACCTCATCGAGGCGGAGTCGGAACTCGTCGCGGGATTCTTCGTCGAGTATTCCGCAACGCCTTTCCTCCTCTTCTTCCTGGGTGAGTATGTGAGCGTGATCCTGATGTGCGCCATGTGCTCCATTTTCTTTCTGGGAGGCTGGCTGCCGCCAATCTTCTGGCCGCTCTCCGTGATTCCCGGAGTTGCCACTGTCTTGATAGCCGTGCCCCCGATCATCTGGTTCCTTGTCAAGATCCTGTTCTTCTTCTTTCTGTTCGCACTGGTCCGCGCGCTGGTCCCGCGCTTCCGCTATGACCAGCTAATGCGCCTTGGCTGGAAGGTCTTTCTCCCGTTCTCGATTCTGTGGGTTGTCGTGACTGCAGCCTGGGTGATGCTGTTTCCGGGGCACTTCTGATGGCATCGCTCAACCGTACTGCCCGCGCGCTGTTGTTCTGGGAGTTTCTGAAGGCGTTCGCCCTGGGCATGCGCTATTTCTTTGCGCCCAAGGCGACGCTCAATTACCCCTTCGAGAAGGGGAAACTGTCACCGCGGTTCCGGGGCGAGCATGCGCTACGCCGCTACCCGAACGGAGAGGAGCGTTGCATCGCCTGCAAACTCTGCGAAGCGGTTTGCCCGGCGGTCTGCATTACGATCGAAGCCGAACCCCGCGACGATGGCAGCCGCAGGACGACGCGCTACGACATCGACATGGTGAAGTGCATCTATTGCGGCTATTGCCAGGAGGCTTGTCCCGTGGATGCCATCGTGCTCGGTCCCAATTTCGAATTCTCGACTGAGAGCCGGGAAGAACTTTATTACGACAAGGCAAGGCTGCTCGCGAACGGTGACCGCTGGGAGCGGGAGATCGCGCGCAATCTCGAACTGGACGCACCATACCGATGAGAGCGGGCCTATAGATGTCGCTTGCAGCGATCGAAGCGCGCGCTCGTTCGAAAGCGGGAGCTGCGAGTACTCGCGAGCGTGCGAGGCGATACACCGAGGCGGAAAAGGCGCGCCGCGTCGCTAACCTGAAGGCCGAGGGCTTCGTCGTGCCGCTATCCGAATGGCTCGGCCACAACAATGGACCAGCCTGGGACGAGTGGGAGCGCTACCTTGAATGGTGCTGGACGAAGGCGCACGCGCGTGCGTTCGCAGCGCCCACGCAGGAGACCGGCGTTCGCCGCGCCCGGAAAGCGGAGAGGCTGGGCGTCAGCTACCGGCAGTATGTGCTCGAGATTCTCGAACGTGGCCGCTATCTAGATGAAGAAGGCGCAACCCTCCTGAAATCGCAGGAGCGGTGATGCTACTCGAGACGATCGCCTTCTATCTCTTTTCAGCGGTGATGATCCTCGCAGCATTGGCTGTCGTTGTCGCGCGCAACCCCGTGCACTCGGTCCTCTTCCTGATCCTGACCTTCTTTAACGCTGCCGCTTTGTTCGTACTCCTCGGCGCGGAATTTCTCGCGATGATTCTGATTGTTGTGTACGTCGGCGCGGTTGCCGTGTTGTTTCTCTTCGTCGTCATGATGCTCGACATTGACTTCGCGGAGATGAAGCGCGGAACATTGCAGGTATTACCGGTCGGCGGCGGCGTTGGCATCTTGCTCGCGCTTGAGCTTGTCGGATTGGTGAGCCTGCGTTGGCAGCTTGGCGCCGTCGCGCGCAACCATCTCGGGGCGGTTACGCCGGCGCATCTCACCAACACAGCGGCGATCGGGCGGGTTCTTTACACCGACTATGTCTATTATTTTCAGATCGCCGGGCTTGTGCTGCTGGTCGCCATGATCGGCGCCATTGTTCTGACGCTTCGCCACAGGCCTGGCGTCCGGCGCCAGTCGATTCCACGCCAGAATGCCCGAACTCCCGCGATGGCAGTCGAGATGATCGAGATCAAGCCGGGTGAGGGGGCGTTGCCGTGAGCGTCGGCCTTGGCCCTTATCTGGCGGTCGCTGCGATCCTCTTCACGATTGGAGTGGTCGGTATTTTTCTCAACCGCAAGAACGTCATCATTATCCTGATGTCGATCGAGCTCATTCTGCTCGCCGTCAACATCAACCTGGTTTCGTTCTCGGCATTTCTTGGCGATCTGGTAGGCCAGATCTTTGCGCTCTTCGTGTTGACGGTCGCCGCTGCCGAGGCAGCGATCGGCCTTGCCATTCTCGTCGTTTATTACCGCAACCGCGGCACCATTGCGGTCGAAGACGTGAATTTGATGAAGGGCTGAAATTTGTACCAGGCGATCGTTTTCCTTCCCATCATTGCCTCGGCCATTGCCGGGCTCTTTGGCCGTTTTATTGGCAGCCGCGCGTCGGAGCTCGTCACGACCCTTGCTTTGTTCGCCTCTGCGGCCCTGTCGGTATTTGTGTTCTACGATGTTTGCTATCTCGGCCATTCGCATCTCGTATCCTTGGCGACCTGGATTTCGTCCGGCGACCTGCAGGTATCCTGGAGCATCCGCGTCGACAGCCTGACCGCCGTGATGCTGGTGGTAGTCACGGGCGTCTCCTCGCTCGTCCACTTCTATTCGATCGGCTACATGCGGGAGGATCCTCACAGGCCGCGCTTTTTCTCGTATCTCTCGCTCTTCACCTTCGCGATGCTGATGCTGGTGACGTCGAACAATTTTCTCCAGTTGTTCTTCGGCTGGGAAGGCGTGGGACTCGCCTCCTATTTGCTAATTGGATTCTGGTACGAACGCCCCTCGGCCAACGCGGCCGCGATCAAGGCGTTCATCGTCAATAGGGTGGGAGATTTCGGCTTCGCGCTCGGGATTTTTGGTGTCTATTTCATCTTTCATACACTCGATTTCGATGCCGTTTTTCAGGCCGCCCCCTCCTTTGTCGGAAAGACGTTTCTGTTCGCGGGTCAGCATGTCGATGTCCTGACGACGCTGTGCCTGCTGCTGTTTGTGGGTGCGATGGGCAAGTCGGCGCAGATCGGCCTTCACACCTGGCTCCCCGATGCAATGGAAGGCCCGACTCCCGTCTCCGCTCTCATCCACGCCGCGACAATGGTGACGGCGGGCGTGTTCCTCGTGTGCCGCTGTTCACCGCTTTATGAGCATGCGCCCGTCGCGCTTTCCTTTGTCACCTTCATCGGAGCGACGACCGCCTTCTTTGCAGCGACGGTCGGTCTGTTCCAGAACGACATCAAGCGGGTGATCGCATATTCGACATGTTCGCAATTGGGCTACATGTTCGTCGCGGCCGGCGTCTCTGCCTATGGCGCCGCGATGTTCCATCTCTTCACCCATGCCTTCTTCAAGGCGCTGCTTTTTCTCTCTGCGGGCGCCGTCATCGACGCCATGCATCACGAGCAGGATATGCGGAAGATGGGCGGTCTGGCGCGCGCCATCCCGTTCACCTGGGCAATGATGCTGATTGGAAATCTCGCTCTCACCGGCGTGGGCATGCCGGTTCTTCATGTCGGCACTGCCGGCTTTTACTCGAAGGACTCGATTATCGACGCCGCCTATCAGTCGTCTTCCTCCATGGCCGGTTACGCGTTCCTGTTGACCCTCGTCGCGGCGGGGCTGACATCCTTTTATTCCTGGCGTCAGTTTCTCATGACCTTCCACGGACGCTATCGCGGCGCCGACGATCCGAAGCCCGGTCATGCGGACGCGAATGCGCATGCACACGATGAGCCGGTGGAGGACCACGCCCATGGTGGAAAGCTGGAGCTTTCCGATGTGCATGAGGCGCCTGCGACGATGCTTGCCCCGCTTGCCGTGCTTTCAATCGGGGCTGTGCTGGCCGGCTTTCTGTTTGTCGGCGTCTTCATCGGACCGGCTTCGAGTCACTTCTGGCATGGTGCGATCGCTGCGATCGCCGGGTTCGGTCTGTCGCCGCAACCGGAGCACATTCCACTCTGGGTCGAAATTGCGCCGATGGTCCTCACCGTCCTCGGCTTCGCCATCGCTTATTACTATTACATCGTGCGGCCTGAACTTCCGGCGCAGCTCGCGGCGCGACGGGGCCTCGTCTACACGTTTGTCTACAACAAGTGGTATTTCGACGAGCTCTACGATTTTCTGTTTGTTCGCCCGGCTTTGTGGCTTGGCCGCAAGTTTTGGAAGATCGGCGACGGCGCCATCATCGACGGACTGGGACCGGACGGTATTGCCGCACGGGTTCTGGATGCCACGCGCGGCGCCGTGCGCCTGCAGTCCGGCTATGTCTACCACTACGCCTTTGCCATGCTGATCGGCGTGGTAGCCCTCATGACTTGGTTCATCGTCAGGGGCGCGATGCCATGAACGGATTTCCGATCCTCTCGTCGGTGACGTTCCTGCCGCTTGTCGGCGCCCTTGGAATTCTTGCGGTTGCGCGGGGCAGGGCTCAAAAGGCTGCAACAAGAGCCCGTTGGATCGCGCTCGTCACCACACTCGTGAATCTGGCGCTTTCGATCCTGATCTGGGTCAAGTTCGATGGCACCACAGCGGCCTTCCAGTTCGTCGAGCAGGCCAACTGGCTCGGCAGCGGTATCACCTATCGCATGGGCGTCGACGGGATTTCGATGCTCTTCATCGTGCTGACGGCGGGACTGATGCCGTTCTGCATTCTTGCCAGCTGGGAGTCGATCCAAAACCGCGTCGCCGAATATATGGTCGCCTTCCTCATCCTCGAGACTTTGATGATCGGCGTCTTCTGCGCGCTGGATCTCGTGCTGTTCTATCTGTTCTTCGAAGGCGGCCTCATCCCGATGTTCCTGATCATCGGGATCTGGGGCGGGCAGAGGCGTGTCTACGCAAGTTTCAAGTTCTTCCTCTACACGCTTCTCGGTTCGGTGTTGATGCTGCTCGCTATTCTCGCGATGTACATCTATGCCGGCACAACCGATATCGAAACGATCCTGCACACGGTCCATTTCCCGGTCGCGATGCAGACATTCCTATGGCTCGCCTTCTTCGCGTCCTTTGCGGTGAAGATGCCGATGTGGCCGGTTCACACCTGGTTGCCGGACGCGCATGTCGAGGCGCCGACCGCAGGATCGGTGATCCTTGCGGGGATTCTTCTGAAAATGGGCGGCTACGGCTTCCTGCGCTTCTCGCTGCCGATGTTTGCCAGTGCATCGGCGACCTTCACACCCTTCGTCTTTGTCCTCTCCATCGTGGCCATCATTTACACCTCCCTCGTGGCGCTGGCGCAGGAGGACATGAAGAAGCTCATTGCATACTCGTCGGTTGCCCACATGGGCTTTGTGACGATGGGTTTGTTCACGCTCACGCGCCAGGGGCTCGACGGCGGCATCTTTCAGATGCTGAGCCATGGCGTGGTCTCGGGCGCGCTGTTTCTCTGTGTCGGCGTCCTTTACGACCGGATGCATACGCGCGCGATCGATGCGTATGGCGGGCTCGTCAACCGAATGCCGATGTATGCAGCCGTTTTCATGGTCTTCACGCTCGCCAATGTCGGCTTGCCGGGCACCAGCGGCTTCGTCGGCGAATTCCTGACGCTCCTGAGCGCCTTCCAGGTGAACACCTGGGTCGCTATTTTTGCCGCGACGGGAACGATCCTTTCGGCCGCGTATGCCCTCTGGCTTTACCGCCGGATCATCTTCGGAAAGCTGGTCAAACCGAGTCTGCAGCTCATCAGTGATTTGAGCGTCCGCGAATTCGCGATCATGGCGCCCCTCGTGGTGGTGACGCTCCTGATCGGGATTTATCCGAAACCGATCTTCGACGTCACGGGCGCATCCGTCCAGAACCTGATTGACCAAAACAAGGCGTCATTGGCGCGGGAGGGAAGTGCGCACTCATTCGCCAGTGTCAGCGGACGAACCGTGGCAAACCTATCCGCCGGAGCTGGGACGCTTCGCACATCGGCTCTGAGGGACGAACACGCAAGATGATGCTCGGTCATGACATTGGCGTCCTGGCGCCCGAGCTGGTGATGGCCTGCGGCGCGATGGTGCTTCTGATTTTCGGTGCGATTTCCGGAAACCGGAGCACGAATCTGATCTCGGCCTTGTCCATCGTCGTGATGCTCGCCGCCGGCGTGCTGGTCGTCTGGAGCAAAGGTACGCTCTCTGCCTTCGGCGGCGCTTTTCAGGTCGATGGCTTCTCCCGCTACATGAAGCTCCTCATCGTTCTTGGCTCCGCGGTTACCCTTGTGATGGCCGGGCCGTTTTTCGACCGCGAGGGTGACGCGCGGTTCGAGTTTCCCGTCCTCGTTCTCCTCGCCACGCTGGGCATGTTGCTGATGGTCTCGGCGACAAGCTTCATCTCCCTTTATCTCGGCCTCGAACTCCAGAGCCTCGCGCTTTACGTGCTTGCGGCGTTCAATCGGGATTCGCTTCGTTCGACCGAAGCAGGCCTCAAGTATTTTGTGCTTGGTGCTCTGTCGTCCGGCATGCTGCTTTACGGAATTTCGCTGATCTACGGCTTTACGGGGACAACGGTTTTCGCCGAAGTGCAGAATGCCGTCGCTCAAGCGAATGTGGGGATCGGGCTTGTTTTCGGTCTCGTCTTTTTGACGGCCGGGTTGGCGTTCAAGATCGGGGCGGTGCCCTTTCATATGTGGACGCCAGACGTCTACGAAGGCTCGCCGACTCCGATCACGGCATTTTTCACGACCGCGGCGAAAGTCGCTGCCTTCGCGCTCTTCATCCGTGCGATCCTGGTTCCTTTCCCGCACGCAATCGTTGCCTGGCGCCAGATCATCATTGCGATTTCCGTGCTTTCGACGGCGCTCGGCGCGGTTGCTGCGATCGGCCAAACCAATATCAAGCGGCTCCTCGCGTACAGTTCCATTGGCCATGTCGGCTACGCCCTTCTCGGGCTCGCAGCCGGAACCGCCATGGGCGTGCAGGGAATGCTCGTCTATTTGAGCTATTACCTCATTACCAATCTCGGCGTGTTTGCCTGCATCCTTGCGATGAGGCGCGACGGCGAGATGGTCGAAGATATTGGACAGCTCGCAGGACTTGCGCGTACGCAGCCGATGTTTGCGTTTGCGCTCGGCGCGCTCATGTTCAGCCTCGCCGGCCTGCCGCCTCTGCTCGGCATCGCTGCGAAAATCTATGTTTTTATGGCGGCCATAGGGACGCATCTCTTGCCCATGTACGTCGCCGCCGTGATCAATATCGTGATCAGCGTGATTGGCGCCTACTATTATCTTCGTATCGTGAAGATCATGTATTTCGATGAACCGGTGCGGCCATTCGATGCCCCGATCGGCGCAGGTCTTTCGCTCACCATGGGCGCCACCACAGCCCTCTCGGTACTGTTCTTCTTATATCCGGCACCCCTGATCGCGAGCGCAGGCGTGGCGGCGGCAACGCTCTTCCGGTGACAGATTCTTCGATCTGGCCGGAAGGCTATCGTCGCATTCACTTTACAACGATCGATTCGACCAACGAGGAAGCGCGCCGGCGGGCCGCAGCCGGCGAGGCGGGGCCGCTGTGGATCACGTCCGACGAGCAGAGCGCAGGACGCGGCCGCCGGGGGCGAAGCTGGGTCAGTCCTCGCGGCAACCTCGCAGCCACGCTCCTTCTTCGTCCGAAGAGGAGTGCCGAGGAATGCGCGCAGCTTTCCTTCGTGGCGGCGCTCGGGGCGGTTGACGCTATCTGCGCACTCGCGCCCCAAATCCGTTTCGCACTGAAATGGCCGAACGATGTGCTCGCTTCCGGCCGGAAGGTCGCGGGTATTCTCCTGGAATCGGCAAGCAATACGAGCGAGCCGCTCTCGTGGGTCGCGATCGGAATCGGCATCAATCTTGCGCACCATCCCGAGGAAACGGAGTTTCCGGCCACCTCATTGGCAGCGCTCGGTGTCGACGTTTCCAAAGAGCATGCAATAGCCATGCTCGCTGCCTCTTTCGCCAAATGGTATGAGACCTGGAACAGACGCGGCTTTCCGGACGTTCGGGATGCCTGGCTTGCGCGCGCGGCCGGGCTTGGTTCGCGCATCCGCGCAAGGCTGCAAAGTGAGGAGACGTCCGGCGTGTTCGAAGGGATCGATGAGCATGGCGCGCTCATCCTTCGCGAATCGGAAGGGCGGCACCGGATCATCGCGGCCGGCGACGTGTTCTGGTGAAGCGAATAGTGGAATTTGACGCTGCATGCTTCTAGCCATCGACGCCGGTAACACGAACATCGTTTTTGCCGTTCATGACGGGACCGAAATCCGCGCCGAATGGCGCGCGGTGACGGAAACTACACGTACGGCTGACGAATGGGCGGTCATGCTGGGGCCACTCCTGCAACTGAACGGATTGAGCTTCGCCGATATCGACGGCGCCATAATTGCAACGGTCGTTCCTGCAGCGCTCTTCGATCTCAGGCTTCTCTGCCGGCGATATGTGAAATGCGAACCGCTCGTCGTTGGTGATCTCGACCTCGATCTCGGAATAAGGATTCAGACCGACCATCCCGAGGCGGTCGGTGCCGATCGCCTGGTGAATACAGTTGCCGCCCATGCGCGCTACAAGGGCGCCCTGATCGTGGTTGATTTTGGCACCGCAACTACCTTTGACGTCGTCGCAGAAAATGGCGATTACGAGGGCGGGGTCATTGCACCCGGCGCGAACCTTTCCGCGCAGGCTCTTCACCAGGCAGCCGCCATGCTGCCGCGCGTGGCCATATCCCGCACCCAGAGCGTAATCGGCAAGGACACCGTTCCCGCCATGCAGTCGGGTTTGTATTGGGGATATATCGGACTGGTCGAGGGAATCGTGGCGCGGATCCGCGAGGAATATGGGCGTCCGATGACCGTGATCGGGACGGGCGGGCTCGCCAATCTCTTTTTCCGGCAAACGCCCGTCATCGAGCACCTCGACCCGGATCTCACGATCAGGGGATTGGTGCTCATCTACAAGCGGAACGCCGCGAAGGCGAAATCCGCGCCCAAGTCCTGATGGCATTAAATCCGGGCGCGTTGGTTCTTCTCCCGCTCGGCGGCGCCGGCGAAATCGGCATGAATTTCAACGCCTACGGCTTCGGACCGGAAACGGACCGCAAATGGATTGTCGTGGATTGCGGCGTGCTTTTTGGGCGCGAGACTTCGACGCCAGGCGTCGACGTCATCATGCCGGATATCCGCTATCTCGCCGAACGCAGAGACGATGTGCTTGCGATCGTCCTCACGCACGCGCATGAAGATCATATTGGCGCGATCGGTCATCTGTGGCCGGTCCTCAGATGCCCCATCTATGCCACGCCTTTTACGGCGCACCTGATCGAAGGAAAGTTGCAGGAAGCGGGCCTTTCGGAGCGGGTCCGGGTTCGCCGGGTTGCGCTCGGAGGACATCTCGACCTCGCGCCATTTGCCATCGACTTCATTTCCATCACGCATTCGATCCCAGAGCCAAATGCGCTCGCGATCCGGACGCCTCTCGGCACGATCGTGCACACCGGAGACTGGAAGATCGATCCGGAGCCGCTGCTTGGGCAGGCGACGGACTCGAATGCGCTGCAAAAACTGGGCGACGAAGGCGTGTTGGCACTCGTATGTGACTCCACCAATGCGCTCGTAGCAGGCACATCCGGATCCGAGTCCCATGTGAAGGAGTCGCTGGGACGGCTCATCGGCGAGCAACAGGGGCGTGTCGCGGTGACGGCGTTCGCGTCCAATGTGGCGCGCCTCGAAACCGTCGCCCACGCCGCGCGAAAGCACGACCGCGAGGTGGTTCTTGTCGGCCGCGCGATGCACAAGATGGTCGATGCCGCGAAGGCGAGCGGATATCTCGAAGATTTTCCGGGTACGGTCCGGGACGAGGAGGCCGCGCGGATCCCGGCACGGCACGTTCTTTATCTTTGTACGGGCAGCCAGGGGGAATCGCGAGCGGCGTTGTCTCGTATCGCCGCCAACGACCATCCGAATGTGAGCTTGGGGCCCGGCGACACCGTGATTTTTTCCTCGCGCGTGATCCCTGGGAACGAGCTTGCGATTTTCGAACTGCACAACCGCCTCGCCGGTCTCGGCGTTGAGGTGATCTCGGCCGAAGATCACGACGTTCATGTTTCGGGTCATCCGGCGCGCGAGGAGCTCGCGCAGATGTATCGCTGGACGCGGCCACGGATCGCCGTTCCCGTTCACGGTGAACTCCGCCACCTGACAGAACACGCCAGGCTCGCGCGCTCGCTGCAGGTGCCAGAGGCAGTGGTGGTCGAGAACGGGCACATGCTGCGGCTGGCGCCGGGGCCGGCGCAGGTGATCGATGAGACTCCGTCCGGCCGCGTTCATCTCGACGGACGGATCATGGTTGCCGATGGCGAGGGATTCGCGCGAACGCGGCGCGCGCTCGGCTTCGCGGGGATAATAGCCGTCACCATCGTGCTTGATTCCAAGGGACGTGTCGGCGCCGATCCTTCCTTCGTCTTTGAGGGCATTCCGGAACCGGTTCATGAGGCGGTCCGGCGAGCAGTCGATGAAGCCACGCGGCGCCAGGCCGCGAGACGGCAGGACGCGGACGAGTTGCGTGAGAACGTCCGCAGGGCGGCACGCCGGGCGGCCGCCGATGTCTGGGGCAAGAAGCCGCTGACCCGTGTCGAAATCGTTGCCCTATGAAACTGCGCGCGGCATGGAGATTGTGCTAATTCGAGGGACATCGCGCCGGGGCCGGAGAGAGAGAAGATGATAGGCAGGCTTAATCACGTCGCCATCGCGACGACCGATCTGAAGAAAGCCGCGAGCGTGTATCGCGAGACTCTGGGAGCGAAAGTCTCCGAGCCGGTTCCGCAACCCGATCATGGCGTGACGACCGTTTTCGTCGAGCTTCCGAACACGAAGATAGAGCTACTCGAGCCGCTTGGCGAAAATTCGCCGATTGCGAACTTCCTGAAGAAGAACCCCGGCGGCGGAATGCACCACGTTTGTTACGAGGTCGATGACATCTACAAGGCGCGCGACCAGATGCGTGCGATGGGCGCGACGATCACAGGCACGGGCGAGCCGCGCATCGGCGCCCATGGAAAGCCGGTGGTTTTCCTCCACCCCAAGGATTTCGTAGGCACACTGGTTGAACTCGAGCAGGCTTGAGGTCTGCCCGTGATTGTCCACGGTGCCGTCCTCGTCAGCGCCTTTCTGATCCTCTGGTTTCTGGCAATCTTCTGTCTTCTGCCGATGGGACTGGGCGCAGGCCACGATCCTGAATCCGGGGCGCCACTCCATCCGCTGCTCGCACGCAAAATCCTGCTTGCGACGGCGATCGCAAGTATTCTTTGGGTCGGCTTTTACGCGCTCATCGCGTTTCGGGTGGTAGATCTCTAGCCCGACGTCCTCCGGTGGCGGGCGATGCTGCGGCGCGCCATCCGGCGCAAACCACCAACCCTGCGTCCAATCAGTCACTTACGCGCTCTATTGCCCACCTGTGAACGGCTGTTCCAGACGAGCATCGATAGGACACTTGACTTGTGCAGAGGGGGACCGGAGCGTCGCAAGAGGGAGGTTTGCATGCGTTGGGTTCTTGCGTCTGCTCTTGTTGCGGCATTGGTACTGAGCAGTCCGTTTGCGTTTGCCCGTTCGGCCTGGGTCATCAAAAAGGACCACTGGTCCGATCTCGACGAGCAGGGTTTTGGCAAATTCGTCGCTGCCCTAGGAGAGACGAACTGCAGTTCGTCCGAAAGTTGTTTTCGCAATCCCGCCAATCCCTACCGGGACAGCGATCAGGACTTCAAGGATATCGATTCCGATTGCGCCAAGTGGCCGTATCTCCTGCGCGCGTATTTCGCCTGGAAAAACAACCTCCCATTCTCCTACGTGAGCAGCGTCTCCGGCGGCAAGGGCGACCGGCGCTTCAACGGCACATCGAACAAGCCCGCTTCGCGCTTCGACCTTGTCGATCATGGCCATGGCATCGACGCTCCCCGCGCAATTCAGACGATGATGTCGAGCGTCTTTTCAGGCACGTACCGGACCGACATGAGCCAGAACGGCGGGATTCTGTCGGACTATTACTCGCCCAAATTCCAACCCGGTTCGATCCATCCCGGCACGGTCATTTACGACATCAATGGTCATGTCGGGATTGTCTACAAAATCGACGAAGATGGACGCATCTACTACATGGATGCGCATCCCGACTTCACGATCACGCGCAGCGTCTATGGCGCACAATTCGGCCAAAGCCCGGTAACCCTGGGCGGAGGGATCAAGAACTTCCGCCCTTTCCGCCTCGTCGGTGCGCATCCAGATCAGCGCGGCGACCTGATCGGCGGTCACATGGTGTTCGCCGAAAATTCGCAGATCCCGGATTTCTCCCTGGTTCAGTACTACGGGACCGAGCCGAACCCGAGCCACGACGTGACCAAGGCGAAGTTCGCCTATAACGGCGCGCAGCTTGGCTTCTATGAATATGTGCGCGTGGCGACGTCGGGCGGACGCATGTCGTTCAACCCCGTTTACGAATTGCAGGCGACGATGCAAACGCTGTGCAACGATCTCAAGGACCGCGCGCAATATGTGGACAATGCGATCTCCGAGCGCATTCAGGATCGCGCGCACCCGGATCGGCTGCCCGACAATATCTATCAGGCGAGCAATGCCGACTGGGAGGCCTATTCGACACCCTCGCGCGACGCGCGAATCAAGGCCGCCTGGACGCAGTTCTACAAGGATCTGTCAGAGATGATCGATCTGTGGGTCAAGCGCGACCCGCGTGTCGTCTACGACGGGCAATTTCTCAAGAAGGATCTCGAGGACGCTTATCAGCGACAGTCGGAGGCCTGCACGATCACGTATCTGAATTCAGAAAAGAGACCGGTGACAATGAACTTCGACGATATGATGCACCGGCTCTATGGAATGTCCTTTGATCCCTACAATTGCATCGAACTTCGCTGGGGCGCGACTGGTCCGGAGCGCGAGTCCTGTCCGGATTCCAGCGACAAGATCCATTGGTACCAGGCGGAGCAGCGGCTTCGGAACCAGCCCGAGCGGACTTATGGCACCCCGATGAGTTTCTCGCTCGCCGAGCTCAACCACCATGTCCAGGGCAGCGGCATCGATGTTGCGCCGCCAATCGATGTGAAGTCGCTGATCGACCAGACGCCGTCACAGGTTGGCTTCACGCCGATGGCGCCTGTCGGAGATTGACCCGCTGGAGTCGGCCTCTCCAATTCTTCCGCTCACGTCGCGACTGCCGCCGCGCGGAGGTTGATCCGGCGTATCTGCAGCACCAGAAGAAACAGGCCAAGTCCGTTGAGGAAGGCCGCTAGCAGGAAGGCAGCTCCGGGGAAGTAAGGCGACGCGCCCGGTGCGGTGAAATGAGCGAGGGTCTGCGTCATGGCGGATGGCCCGACGATCGAAGCGATGCTCGAGAGCGAAGCGAGCGCGCCTTGCAATTCTCCCTGGCGCGTTTCCGGAACCTGGTGGGTCGCAAGCGCGGTGAGTGACGGAAATGCAACCGCCTGCAGACCGCCAACAAAGGAAATCGGAAAGACGAGCCAGCCGAATGGGATGGAGATGTAAGCGAGGCAATTGGCGGTCGCGAAGACGAGGCCGAAGATCGCGGTTCGTCGCTCGCCGAAGCGCGCCACCATGCGGCCGGTAAGAAAAGCCTGGGTCAGAACCATTCCGATTCCCGTCGCTGCCAGGGACAGCCCGATCATGTAGGAGGGCCAGCCGAAGCGCGCTGTGATGAAGAACGCCCAGGTGCTGGGATACACGTTGTTTCCCAACAGATTGAGCAGCAAGACAAACGCAAGTCCTATCAGTGCGGGGAACTGCGCGAGCGCGAGCGCTGCGCCGAGCGGGTTCGCGCGTTTCCAGTCGAATGTCCGGCGCCGCTCCGGCGGAAGCGACTCCACGAGCACGAAGATTCCGAATATCAGATTTGCGATCGCGAGCGCGGACGCCCCGAAAAATGGCGCTCTTGGGCCTAGCTCGCCGAGCAAGCCTCCGATCACCGGACCAAGGATGAAGCCGAATCCGAAGGCGGCTCCCATAAACCCGTATGCCTTCGCGCGTTCGGCTGGCGGTGTGATATCCGCGACATAGGCGTTGGCAGGCACGAACACTGCGCCCGCGATTCCTGCGACTGCTCGCCCGAGAAAGAGCCATCCGATGCTGGGCGCAAATCCCATCAGGAGATAGTCGAAGCCGAAAGCAAAAAGGGAAAAGAGGATGATGGGCCGCCGGCCGAAACGATCGCTGAGATTGCCGACGATCGGACCGCATACGAACTGGCAGAGAGCATAGAGAGCCAGCAGATAACCCGCCGTTCGGGTTGCGGCGGCCACGTTCGGCGAGCCCATGCTCAGAAGCAGTCTCGGCAGGACCGGCATGACAATCCCGAAGCCGATGGCATCGATGACCCTGGTCACGAAGATGAAGGCAAACCGCGCAGATTTTCCGCCGCCGGACGAGGGCCGAAGGGCGCTTGTCAGCGGCACCTGTCCGGCTTCGGCGGGCTCTATTTGATCCATTGTGCGATATGCCGCCCGAAAGCCCGGAAAACCAAGGGTTTTGGCTATTGACCCCTTGAATCGCGCCTTCTATATAGCGCCACCTTTCAGGCAACAGGCTGTCGGCGGGACCGCCGAAACGCTGTCAGAAAGCCAGTTTTTGAGCGTCGAACCGCGCGACTTCGGGCAATTCATCCGAAGTCCTCCGCGATTGGCCGGGTGGGCCCAAGGCCTGCCCCGAAGCTGTTTTGGGGTCTCGTTTGCGGTGGTCCGGCGGTGCCGGGCGCCAGGGAAGTGCGAAAAGGAACCGGATGCCGACGATCAACCAGCTGATTGCGAAGGGCCGCCGCCCGAAGCCGAGGCGCAACAAGGTGCCGGCGCTTACCCATTGTCCGCAGAAGCGCGGGGTCTGCACGCGCGTGTACACGACGACACCGAAGAAGCCGAACTCGGCGCTGCGCAAGGTCGCCAAGGTCCGCCTCACGAACGGCTATGAAGTCGTGAGCTACATCCCGGGCGAGGGCCACAATCTGCAGGAGCATTCGGTGGTTCTGCTGCGCGGGGGCCGCGTGAAGGACCTTCCGGGCGTTCGCTACCACATCATTCGCGGCGTCCTCGATACGCAAGGCGTGAAGGATCGCAAGCAGCGGCGCTCGCTCTATGGCGCCAAGCGCCCGAAATAGGCCGGGAGAGAGAAGAGATGTCGCGCCGCCGCCGAGCAGAAAAAAGAGACGTGATCCCGGACGCCAAGTACGGCGATCTCGTCGTAGCGAAATTCATGAACAGCCTGATGTATGACGGGAAGAAGGCGGCTGCCGAAGGCATTGTCTATGGCGCCTTCGATGCCATCCAGTCCCGCACCAAGCAGGATCCGCTCGGCGTGTTTCACGAAGCCCTGCGCAATGTCGCGCCTGCCATCGAAGTGAAATCGCGTCGTGTCGGCGGCGCAACCTATCAGGTTCCGACGGAAGTGCGTTCCGACCGCTCGCGCGCGCTTGCAATCCGCTGGCTGATCTCGGCCGCGCGCGGCCGCAACGAACCGACCATGATGGCGCGTCTTTCCGGGGAGCTGATGGACGCAGCCAACAACAGGGGCAGTGCCGTCAAGAAGCGGGAGGATACCCACCGGATGGCGGAAGCCAATCGCGCCTTCTCCCACTATCGCTGGTGAGCGCTTAGAGAAAAATCATGCCCCGCAGCACGCCCCTCGAACGTTATCGCAATATCGGCATTGCCGCGCATATCGACGCCGGCAAGACAACGACGACCGAACGCATTCTCTATTACACGGGCAAGAGCCACAAAATCGGTGAGGTGCACGACGGCGCTGCGACCATGGATTTCATGGAGCAGGAGCAAGAACGCGGAATTACCATCACTTCTGCGGCGACCACCTGTTTCTGGCGTGACCATCGCATCAACATCATCGATACGCCCGGCCACGTGGACTTCACGATCGAGGTCGAGCGCTCGATGCGGGTGCTCGATGGCGCGATTGCGGTGTTCGACGCGGTTGCCGGGGTCGAACCCCAATCGGAAACGGTCTGGCGCCAGGCCGACAAGTACCGCGTCCCACGCATTTGCTTCGTCAACAAGATGGACCGCACCGGCGCCGACTTTCCCCGCTGCATCCAGATGATGATCGATCGCCTTGGGACCAAGCCGATGGTCATCGCCTGGCCGATCGGTACCGAAGCCGACTTCAAGGGCATCGTCGATATCGTGCAGATGAAAGCGATGATCTGGCACGAAGAGCAGCTCGGCGCGAAGTACGATACGGTCGAGATTCCCGAAGATCTCAAGGCGAAGGCAAGTGAGCTGCATACGCAGCTCGTCGAAACGGCCGTCGAGGAGGATGAAAAGCTCCTTGAGGCTTATCTCGAAGGCAAGATGCCGAGCGTGGACGAGCTGAAGCGCTGCATCCGCAAAGGCGCGACATCCTTCCGCTTTGTGCCTGTCATGTGCGGCTCGGCGTTCAAAAACAAGGGCGTGCAGCCGCTGCTGGATGCGGTCGTCGATTATCTTCCGTCGCCGCTCGACATTCCGGCGGTCAAAGGCACGATCCCGGGTACAGACAAGGAAGAAGAACGTCCGGCAGACGACAAGGCGCCGTTCTCCGGTCTTGCCTTCAAGATCATGGACGACCCGTTTGTCGGCTCGATTACCTTCGTTCGTATCTATTCCGGCACAGTTACGAGCGGCACGGGGGTACTCAATTCCGTTAAGGACAAGAACGAACGCGTGGGACGCATGCTGCTCATGCATGCGAATTCCCGCGAGGACATCAAGGAAGCGAACGCCGGCGATATCGTTGCGCTTGCGGGTCTGAAGTTCACGACCACGGGTGAAACGCTCTGCGATCCCAACAAGCCGATCGTGCTCGAGCGCATGGAATTCCCCGATCCCGTCATCGAGCAAGCGATCGAACCGAAGACGAAGGCCGACCAGGAGAAAATGGGCGTAGCGTTGATGCGCCTCGTCCAGGAGGATCCGTCATTCCGGGTTCAAACGGATCCTGAGTCCGGTCAGACGATCATGAAGGGGATGGGCGAGCTCCATCTCGAGATCAAGGTCGACATTCTGAAGCGCACCTACAAGGTGGACGCCAATATCGGCGCCCCACAAGTCGCCTATCGCGAAACACTCGTGAAGCCGGTGACGATCGATTACACCCACAAGAAGCAGACCGGCGGCGCGGGCCAGTTCGCGCGCGTTAAGATTGAATTCAAGCCTCTTCCACCGGGCTCCGGCTTTGTGTTCGAAAATGAAGTCGTAGGCGGATCGATTCCGAAGGAATTCATCCCGGCTGTCGAGAAGGGCCTCAAAGCACAGAAGGAAAGCGGACTTCTGGCCGGCTTTCCGGTAATCGACTTCCAGGCCGATCTCATCGATGGCGCCTATCACGAGGTGGACTCGAACGCGCTCACGTTCGAAATCGCAGCGCGTGCTGCCTTTCGCGAGCTTTCAGAGAAGCGTGCGGTGAAGCTTCTCGAACCGATCATGAAGGTCGAGGTGGTGACTCCGGAAGAATTCCTGGGCGGAGTGATCGGCGATCTCAATTCACGGCGCGGTCAGGTACAGGGAACGGATTCGCGCGGCAATGCGCAGGTGGTAACCGCGATGGTGCCGCTCGCGAATATGTTCGGTTACATCTCGCAGCTGCGCTCGATGAGTCAGGGCCGCGCGCAGTACACGATGCAGTTCGATCACTACGATCAGGTGCCGCCTTCGATCGCGGACGAGATCAAGTCCAAATACGCGTCCTGATCGGGCAAGTACGAGGAGACGGAGAAACAGACGATGGCGAAAGCGAAATTTGAGCGGACGAAGCCGCACTGCAACATCGGGACGATTGGCCATGTTGATCATGGCAAGACGACGTTGACGGCGGCGATTACGAAGGTTCTTGCGGAGTCTGGCGGAGCGACGTTTACGGCTTACGACCAGATTGACAAGGCGCCGGAAGAGAAGGCGCGCGGGATCACGATTTCGACGGCGCATGTGGAATACGAGACCAAGGCGCGGCACTACGCCCATGTCGATTGCCCGGGTCATGCGGACTACGTGAAGAACATGATCACGGGGGCAGCGCAGATGGACGGCGCCATCCTTGTGGTCTCGGCTGCGGACGGGCCGATGCCGCAGACCCGCGAGCACATTCTTCTGGCGCGGCAGGTGGGCGTGCCGGCGCTGGTGGTATTCCTGAACAAGGTCGACATGGTGGACGACCCTGAACTCCTGGACCTCGTCGAACTTGAGGTGCGCGAGCTTCTGACGTCCTACGAGTTTCCGGGAGACAAGATTCCGATCATCCGCGGCTCGGCCCTGATGGCGCTCGAAGGCAAGGAGCCGAAGCTCGGCCATGACGCGATCATGGAACTGATGAAGGCGGTGGACGCGTACATCCCCCAGCCGGAGCGTCCTGTGGACCAGCCATTCATGATGGCGATCGAGGACGTGTTCTCGATCTCCGGCCGCGGCACGGTGGTGACGGGCCGTATCGACCGGGGCGTGGTCAAGGTCGGCGAGGAAGTGGAGATCGTGGGTATCCGCCCGACCTCGCGGACGGTGGTCACGGGCGTGGAGATGTTCCGAAAGCTGCTCGACCAGGGCCAGGCCGGCGACAATGTGGGCTGCCTGCTGCGTGGCATCGAGCGCGACGGGGTGGAGCGAGGCCAGGTTCTGGCCAAGCCCGGTTCGATCACGCCGCACACGAACTTCAAGGCGGAAGTCTATGTGCTGACGAAGGACGAGGGCGGCCGTCACACGCCGTTCTTCACGAACTATCGTCCGCAGTTCTACTTCCGGACGACGGACGTGACCGGGATCGTAAAGCTGCCGGAAGGCACCGAAATGGTGATGCCGGGCGACAACGTCTCGATCGAAGTCGAACTGATCGTCCCCATCGCGATGGAAGAGAAGCTTCGCTTCGCCATCCGCGAAGGCGGACGCACCGTCGGCTCCGGCGTCGTCGCAAGCATCGTGAAGTAGGACGGAGATCGCTCGGTCCTCGGGCCGGTTCGGAGAACAAAATGCAAGGTCAGAATATCCGCATACGGCTCAAGGCCTTCGATCACCGCATTCTCGACAATTCGACGCGGGAGATCGTCAATACGGCCAAGCGCACCGGCGCACAGGTGCGCGGGCCGATTCCTCTGCCGACGAATATCGAGCGATTTACGGTGAACCGCTCACCGCATATCGACAAGAAGAGCCGCGAGCAGTTCGAGATCCGTACACACAAGCGCCTGCTCGATATCATCGATCCCACGCCACAAACCGTCGACGCTCTGATGAAGCTGAGCCTCGCCGCGGGTGTGGACGTCGAGATCAAGCTTTAGGGAGAAGCGCGCGATGCGCACAGGCGTCATCACGCAGAAGGTCGGGATGACCAGATTGTTTCTGGCCGACGGCACACATGTGCCGGTGACGGTTCTGAAACTGGACGGTTGCCAGGTCGTTGCCCGCAGGACCGCGGACAAGGACGGCTATACGGCAGTGCAGCTGGGCACGGGTTTCGCGAAGGTGAAACGTCTCGGGCGCGCCGACCGTGGAAATTTTGCCAAGGCCGGTGTCGAGCCGAAGCGCAAACTCGCCGAGTTCCGCGTGGACGAGAAGAACCTTCTCGAGGTGGGTGACTTCATCCAGGCCGATCACTTCGTGGCCGGTCAGAAGGTCGACGTCACAGGCGTCACGATCGGCCGCGGTTTCACCGGTGCGATGAAGCGCTGGAATTTCCGCGGACTCGAGGCGAGCCACGGCGTTTCGATCTCGCATCGCTCGCTCGGCGGCACCGGCGGCCGGCAAGACCCGGGCAAGACGTTCAAGAACAAGAAAATGCACGGCCACTACGGCGTCGACAACGTGACCACCCAGAATCTCGAGATCGCGAAAGTCGATGTGGAGCGCGGGCTGATCATGGTTCGCGGAGCGGTGCCCGGTCACAAGGGCGGATGGGTCATGGTGCGCGATGCGGTCAAGCGCGCCCTCCCCAAGGAAGCGCCCGTGCCGGCATCGGTGCGCAAGCCGGAAACGGCAAACGGGCCGAAGGCGCCAGAGGACAAGGCTTCCACATCCGAAAAGGCGGAGGCCTGAAGCCATGAAAGCCAAGCTGCTCGACCTCGACAACAAGGCCAAAGGCGAAATCGAGCTCAAGGACGAGATCTTCGGGCTCGACCCGCGCGTCGATCTCATCCAGCGCGTGGTTGTCTGGCAATTGGCGAAGCGGCGCGCCGGAACGCACAAGGTGCTGACCCGCGGCGAAGTCAATCGCACCAAGAAAAAGCTCTACAAGCAGAAGGGAACCGGCCAGGCGCGGCACGGCGCCCGTTCAGCACCTCTTTTTGTCGGCGGCGCGAAGGCGATGGGGCCGGTCAACCATAGCCACGCTTTCGATCTTCCGAAAAAGGTCCGCGCGCTTGGCCTCAAGCACGCTCTCTCCGCGAAAGCGAAGGATGGCGCCATCGTCGTGATCGAAGAGGCAAAGGCTGCTGCGATCAAAACGTCCGACCTCGCGAACCGTTTCGACAAGCTCGGACTCGTGAACGCACTGGTCGTCGATGGCGAGTTCGATCGGAATTTTGCGCTTTCAGCGCGCAATCTTTCCCGGGTCGCCCTTCTGCCGGCGGCCGGCATCAACGTCTACGACATCATGAACAGGGACAAGCTCGTGCTCACGCGCGCGGCCGTGAAGGCGATCGAGGAGCGCTTCGCATGACCACGAAGTACGACGTCATCCTTTCGCCCTTGATCACGGAAAAGGGAACGAAGCTCACCGAAGCGAACCAGGTCATTTTCCGGGTTGCTCTCGACGCGACCAAACCTTCGATCGCAAGCGCGGTCGAGGCTCTGTTCAAGGTGAAGGTGAAGGCCGTCAACACCATCGTCGTGAAAGGCAAGAAAAAGGCTTTCCGCGGGCGGCCATTCACGAAGAGCGATTTCAAGAAGGCAATCGTGACCCTCGAAGAAGGTCACCAGATCGACATCACGACGGGGCTCTAGGCGATGGCACTCAAGCAATACAAGCCGACGACGCCCGGACAGCGCCAACTGGTGCTGGTCGATAGGACCGGCTTGCACAAGGGCGGACCCGTCAAGGCGCTCACGCAAGGCAAGCATTCTCACGGCGGCCGCAACAATACCGGCCGCATCGTCGTGCGATGGCAGGGTGGCGGCCACAAGCAGCGTTACCGGCTGATCGACTTCAAGCGGCGCAAATTCGACATGCCCGCGACCGTCGAGCGCCTCGAATACGATCCCAACAGGACGTCCTTCATTGCGCTCCTGAAATACAAGGACGGCGAACTCTCCTACATCCTTGCGCCTCAGCGTTTGCAGGCGGGCGATCAGGTGATCTCGGGTGACCGCGTCGACGTCAAACCAGGCAACGCGATGAAACTGTCGTCGATGCCGGTGGGTACGATCGTCCACAACATCGAACTGAAGCCGGGCCGCGGCGGCCAGATCGCGCGGTCTGCCGGTACGTATGCTCAGTACCTCGGGCGCGACGCGGGCTATGCGCTTCTGAGACTGAATTCGACCGAGGTCCGGCGCGTGCGCCTCGACTGCATGGCGACGGTTGGCGCCGTCTCCAATCCGGATCACATGAACGAAGTGATTTCCAAGGCGGGAAGAAACGTCTGGAAGGGGCGCCGGCCCAGCGTTCGCGGCACGGCGATGAACCCCATCGATCATCCACACGGCGGCGGCGAAGGCCGCACCAAGGGTGGCCGCCATCCGGTCACACCATGGGGTAAGCCGACGAAGGGCGCCAAGACGCGCAAGAACAAGCGGACCACAAAGTTCATTGCGCGTTCGCGCAAGGGAAAGGTGCAAGGGTAACGAGGCATGTCGCGGTCGGTTTGGAAAGGTCCGTTCGTGGACGGCTACCTCCTCAAGAAGGCGGAGGCCGTCAGGAGCAGCGGGCGCAAGGAGGTCGTGAAGACCTGGAGCAGGCGTTCGACAATCCTGCCCCAGTTCGTCGGCATCACCTTCGGTGTGTACAACGGTCGCAAGCACATTCCGGTGCTCGTAACCGAAGACATGGTCGGCCACAAACTCGGCGAATTCGCGCCGACGCGCACGTTCTTCGGCCACTCCGCGGGCGACAAGAAAGCAAAGCGAGCCGAATGATGGGCAAAGAAGCTTTCCCTCGCGTGCTCGCAGAAAACCAGGCGCAGGCGATCGGCCGCATGATTCGCATCAGTCCGCGCAAGCTCAACCTTGTGGCGCAATCGATCCGCGGGTTGTCGGCGGAACGCGCGCTGAATGAACTTTCGTTCTCGCGAAAGCGCATTGCCGGAACGGTGAAAAAGGTTCTGCAATCCGCGATCGCCAACGCCGAAAACAACCATGATCTCGATGTCGATGATCTCGTGGTCACCCAGGCGAGTGTTGGAAAAGGCATGGTGATGCGCCGCTTTCATGCGCGGGCGCGCGGCCATGCCGGCCGGATCGAGAAGTTCTTCTCCCAGATCACCATCGTGGTCGAAGAGAAGCGCGAAAAAGAGAAGAAGAAGAGCCGCCCGAGCGGCGCGAAGAAGCCACGCAAAACGGCAGGCAAGAAGAGCAAGCCCGCCACAGAGGAGCAGGATTGATGGGTCAGAAGGTCAATCCGATCGGTTTTCGGCTCGGCGTCAATCGCACCTGGGACTCGCGCTGGTATGCGGGAAAGAAGGAGTACGGACGGCTCCTCCAGGAAGACATCGCGATCCGGAATCATTTGAGCGAACGGCTGAAGCAGGCCGGCGTGTCGCGCATTGTGATCGAGCGCCCGCACAAGACGTGCCGGATCACCATTCATTCGGCGCGGCCCGGCGTCGTCATCGGAAAGAAGGGTGCCGACATCGAGAAGCTGAAGAACGATGTCCAGAAATTCACGAGCGACGAAGTCCATCTGAACATCGTCGAGATCCGCAAACCGGAAATCGATGCGAAACTCGTGGCCGAGAATATCGCCCAGCAGCTCGAGCGGCGCGTCGCGTTCCGGCGCGTGATGAAGCGCGCACAGCAGTCGGCGATGCGTCTCGGGGCACTCGGCATCCGCATCAACTGCAGCGGCCGGCTCGGCGGCGCCGAAATTGCTCGCATGGAGTGGTACAAGGAAGGCAAGGTCCCGCTGCACACGCTTCGCGCGGACGTCGACTATGGCGTCGCGACGGCGAAAACCACCTACGGCACCTGCGGCGTCAAGGTCTGGATCTACAAGGGCGAGATCATGGAGCACGATCCGTTTGCCGTGGAGAAGCGGCAGGCAGAAGGCGCCGATCAGAATCGCGGCGGCCCGCAGCGCGCACCGATTCCGGCTGCGGCGCCGTAAGAGAGAACGATCATGCTTCAGCCAGCACGCACCAAGTTCCGCAAACAGCACAAGGGCCGGATTCACGGATCGGCCAAGTCGGGCACGATCCTGAATTTCGGCGCCTATGGCCTCAAGGCCCTCGAACCGAACCGGCTGACGGCGCGGGAAATCGAGGCTGCGCGCCGTGCCATCACCCGTGAGATGAAGCGTGCCGGACGCGTCTGGATCCGCATTTTTCCCGACGTGCCGGTGTCGAAGAAGCCTGCCGAGGTTCGCATGGGCTCCGGCAAGGGCGCACCGGAATACTGGG
>Ga0209060_10001410_pt1 | contig 26620 bp, 23 predicted proteins | sample Coa_R1_8_FD_187155 | JGI IMG/M metagenome (GOLD analysis project Ga0209060, IMG submission 187155) | Surface soil microbial communities from Centralia Pennsylvania, which are recovering from an underground coalmine fire - Coalmine... | ecosystem: Environmental > Terrestrial > Soil >...
AGCGCCTTCATCGGATTGTCCCGGGTGTACGACAGAACGCTGTCGCTCACATCGGACACGGACGAGCGCATCGTGCGGGTCGCTTCGCTGAGGGAGTCCATGGTCTTTCCGACTGCGGACCGGGCCTGATCTTTGGTCTTGGAAATGTATGCGCCTGCATTGTCGCGAGCGTCTTCAATGGTGTTGCTCAAGTGGTCGGCAGCCTTGTTGGCCGTGCCCCGGGCACTCGAGAGGGTGCTTTGAGCTCGGTCTGCCGCCTTATCGGCCAGATCCTGCCCCTGCTTTGCGGTATTTCCTATCGAATCCATGAAAGCCTCCTTTAAAACGAGATTGAAACGGTGCGTTGCTTAAATGCGTCGCCGGCCATGCATGATGAACGTAACGATCGCGCCGATGAGAAAGATCACAAACAAGACCTTCGCTATACCGGCTGCGCCGGCGGCAATTCCGCCGAAACCTAAGAACGCCGCGATCAAGGCAACGACTAGAAATACGATTGCGTAATGAAGCACTGTACTTACTCCCTATAACTTATGAGCTTCCCTGCGTGTACGCACGCTGGGTCAGCGCAGTAGACCGTAATTCGGTCGTGAGCGCTGTAGGCTGGGGCTCCGGCTTGTCACCGGGTATCGCCTACGGGGCACCCCCTTGATAGGAGTCCGACCGGGGGGCCCTCGGGGATCCTTCGGCAAATCAAGCGATCATCAGAAGTTAAGCCTCCGCCCCTCAGATTGTGGGCCGCCAGCGACGATCGCGCCTGACAGGCTTCATGTGAATTGATGCGCCTCGAGGTCCGATGCCGAGTACTACGCTCCGCGAGGGCGTTCTCCGGCGGTCGACTTCATGCCCGACCAAGATTGTTCAATTGGAAGGCCGATTGCTGGCGCCTTGAGTCGTGGGCTAGCTTGACCCGCCGGTGGGACGATCTTGTAAAGGGGGCGGCCCTTGATCAAGGACCAACGGGAATTCGATCGGCTGGCGGAGTTAATCGACAGGGTCTATGGGGCGGCCCTTGATGAGGATGAGTGGGGCGGTATTGCGGATGACATCGCGCGCACTTTCGATTCTACGAGCGCGACCCTACAGATCCAGCGCAGCGATTCGGCACACATTCTGTCCATGACGCACAACGTCCGTACCGGTCTCGACGGATACCGCTCTTACTTCTGGCAGAAGGATATTTGGGTGGAGCGCGCCCGGACACGACTCGGCCCATCGCGAGTGGGAAGCAGCGGGGATATGGTCAGCGACGCGGAATTTCAAGAAAGCGAGTTTTACCGCGACTGGTGCCGACATCTCGGTGTGTTTTATGTGGTCGGCGCTCTTTTCCCGTCGGGTGCCGGCGACCTAGGAGTGTTGGGAATACATCGGCCCCGTGCCGCAGGAAACTACGATGAAGCGGACAAGTGGTGTGTTTCTCGGTTCCTGCCCCATCTGCAGCGCGCAATGCGGGTGCGCAATCAGCTGAGACACGCGGCGCTCGAACGACGCATGTCACTGCACGTGCTGGAACGAGCCGAAACTGCACTATTTCTTTTGGCCGATGACGCGTCAATCGTGTTTGCCAATCCACTTGCCGAAGCGTTGATGACACGGCGCGCTGGAGTTTGCTGCTCAAAGGGCCGGCTCGCGGCGGCAGACCCCACGGATGCTCCCCGCCTTACGGCTTGCATTCGGGCAGCATGCATCTCAGGTTGCGGTGACGCCGCTGAAGGGATGACGACCCTCCAGCGAGGCAGCAAGCACCCGCTGACGGTTCTGGTGGCACCATTTCGGCAGAGTTTGCCCGGCACGCCGCCTGTGAGTGCGATCATGTTCATCCGAGATCCGTGCAAGGCGGTATCGGCCACCCACAGCCTTCGCTTGCTCTTTCAACTGACGGTGGCCGAAGCCCGCATTGCGGAAGCCCTGATCAATGGCAAGTCAGCGGCGGAGATCGCGCAGGCGAGCGGGGCGCGCATACAGACGGTGCGCAAGCAAATCAAAAGCATACTTGCGAAGACGGGGACCCGTCGGCAAGCGGACTGTGCAGCGCTGATCTTGCGCACGGTCGCGCCGCTGTCGGCTCAGTCCTGATCAGGCAATTGCAAAAATCACCCCCCAAATTGGGGGCGAAGCACGCTCAGCGCCGCCTGTAGCGTTATGGCCGGCAAAAACTGATTAGCCACATCGTTCGGCCAGGTTTCGCGACGCGACGGGGGATGGATCATGAAGAAAACATGGGGCAAGTGCTGCGCTGCTTCAATGACCGGACTGGTTGCCGTGGCGAGCGCCGCCGGGGCGCCACACGCAGAAGATAGATTCTCAGTGCTTTACACGTTTGAGGTCGCCGATCCAAGCACGGGTGCGAGTCCTCTCGGCTCTCAGCCGGATACCCGACCTGCGCTCGGGCCGCACGACTCGGTGTTCGGAATGACCTATACCGGAGGCGCGAATGGGAACGGGGTGATCTATCGATATGATCTGAAGACGCATTCTTATCGTTTGATGCATACCTTTGGGGCCTTAGACGCCAACGGGACGAATCAGGATGGGGCCAACCCAGGCGTTGCATTGACACGTGGGCCGGACGATGCGTTCTATGGGGTGGCCCAATACGGTGGCAAAAACGGCACTGGAACCGTATTCAAAATCACGGCTGCTGGCGACTTCACCGTGCTGCATGCCTTTGGTGCCTTGGATTCCGCGGCTCACAATGAGGATGGAGCTAACCCGCTTCGCACGGTGATCTTTGGCGAAAATGGCAATCTTTACGGAACGACGAGACTGGGCGGGGAGAACACCTGTGGAACCGCACCAGCGGTGAACTCGTGCGGGGTGGCGTGGGTGATGCATCCGTCGGGAAGCAACTTCCGCGTCCTCCACCAGTTCACCCCGAGCGAAGGACACGCAGCCTCATTGACCTGGTCGCGCGACGGCTTTCTCTACGGCTGCGCGGTCTGGCCGCGGCCTGCGTTGGGTTCGGGGATACTGTATCGCATGGCCCCGTCCGGCAGCCAGTTCGAGGTATTGCATCGCTTCAGTGCCGTCAACAGTGAGGGTTATAACTCGGACGGAGCGGAATGCTTCGAGCCCTTGATCGAGACTGAGCGCGGCGTCTTCTATGGTAGCGCCTACTACGGCGGCTCGAACGGCAACGGCGTCGTGTTCCGCTTTCATTCCTCAGGCGGCACACATCTGCAGATCATTCACACATTCAGTGCGACGAATGCATCGGGTGACAATTGGGACGGTGCCAATCCGTATGCCAGACTGGCGCCCGGCCGCGACGGCTGGCTGTACTCGACCGCCTCCTATGGCGGAAAGTTTGGCGATGGGGTCGTCTATCGGCTCCGACACCAGGGTGAGTTCGAAGTCTTGCATACCTTCAGCGCGGTGGATCCGACGACCGGCAGCAATGTCGATGGCGCCGATCCGGACTATGGAGTAGTCCTGGACGAGGATGAGGACCGCCTCATCGGTATCGCCGATTATGGCGGCGCGGGCAGCGTGGCCGGCTCTACAGGCAACGGAACTTTATACGAGATCAAGCTGAGGCATCGGCGATGGTAGCGCCGTTGCAATCGACGCCGCAATAAGGCCAAAGTCGAGCAAGCGCTGTGTATCCGACCTCCCTGCGCCTTGCACACCTGTCAGCGAGGCGCTTGACACCCCGAGCGGTGATGCGGCTCGCGGCAAAGAGGCGTTAGCCGGCGTCGGCACAGCCGGCTCATCGCTGTACAAGCGCGGAAGCCGGGAGGGTATTCTTCTTGCGAAAATAGACTGAGGAATTGCCATGCGGACAGGCCGGTGTTTATGCGGTGCCGTACGTTACGCGCTGAGCGGCGGCCCTTTCATCGTACTGGAATGCCACTGCTCGATGTGCCGCCGGGAGAGCGGTGCAGCGAGCCTCGTCTATGCCGGTTACCGTCGTACCGAAGTGGTGATGTCGGGATCGCTTAAGTACTACCGCGCCTCGGCAAAGGCGCGGCGCGGCTTTTGTCCAAGCTGCGGAAGCCCGGTCAGTTACGAGGATGATGGACAAGCTGACGTCATATGGCTGACTGCTGGAACACACGATGATGCCGGCTCGCTGCCGTCCCGCGAGTATGTGTACGTCAGCGATAAGCTAAGCTGGGTCGAGCTTGCCCAAAACATTCCGCAATGGCCGGGTGAGCGGGGAATAAATTGAGTGATCTCAGGCGCCTCGAGATGCGCATAGTCGCTGGACAGGTGGTGGACACGCCCCAATTTTCTGACCCGCGCTTGACGCCCTAGGCAGAGGGGGCAATTCGGCAACGACGGCCGCGACACCACAGTCGGCGGCAATCGCTTGAATGACGTCCCCGGGTATGGTGCCGGTCCGGGCTGGGATCCGATCGGTGCCCGGCGCAGGGACAGGTGTCGGTGAAGGCTGATGCAGATCTGGGTGCAGTGCCCGCTTCTGTGCATCCCGCGCGGAAGATGTAATCGACGCGTTAATTGCTGGCCATCCGGGGGCAGGCAGCCCGGGTGGGCAGCCTTTGGCGTTCCCCGCCCCCTTGCAGGTGAGTGCGCACATGCTCAAAACACAGGCACCAGATAAGCCCCCCGAATTACCCCTCCGCTTCGGCGGGGCGAACGCTGATCCCAGTCGACGAACAGGGAAGTTCCGGAATGCGGCACACGCGGCGCTCGAACGCATGTCATTTTCATGATGAGAAGCCCAAAGCGCGCCTGATGAAATCGAGTCCGTACGATTGGTGGCAAACAGGGGTGATCTACCAGGTCTATCCGCGATCCTTTCAGGACACAGACGGTGACGGTATCGGAGACTTGAACGGGATCGCGCAACGGCTTCCGTACCTCATCGAGCTCGGCATCGATGCAGTTTGGATATCACCGATTTTCCCGTCCCCGATGCGAGATTTCGGTTACGACATCAGCGATTACTGTGACATCAGTCCTATATTTGGCACGCTCTCGGACTTCGATGCATTGCTCGCAACCGCTCATGCGGCGGGGATCAAGATCATTCTGGACTTCGTGCCCAATCACACCTCCGACCAGCATCCCTGGTTCCTCGACAGCCGATCATCAAAACGCAGTGCGAAGCGAGACTGGTATGTTTGGCGGGACGGGAAGGCCGACGGTTCCGAGCCTAACAACTGGGAAAGCGAATTCGGCGGCTCCGCTTGGACCTTCGATGAGCTCACCGGCCAGTATTACTACCACGCTTACCTCAAGGAGCAACCTGACTTAAATTGGCGAAATCCAGAAGTCGAGCGGGCGATGTGCGATGTGCTTCGGTTCTGGTTCGATCGAGGTGTAGACGGGTTTCGCGTTGATGCAATTCACCATCTCCTCGAAGACGAGGAGGGGCGCGACAACCCGCCCAACCCGCGTTGGCAGCCAGGGATGCCGCCGAACGAGCGCTGGCTGCAAATCAGGACGATCGATCAGCCTGCAGTGCACGCATGCATCGCAGCGATGCGCCGCGTATCCGACGCCTATTCAGGCCGAGTGATGATAGGCGAGGCATATCTGCCGATCGACCGACTCATGTCCTATTACGGTACGGATCTGTCGGGCTTCCATCTGCCGTTCAACTTCCACCTCATATCCACTCCGTGGCACCCCAAGTCCATTGCGTCCCTCATTCAGGCGTATGAGGCGGCGTTGCCGATGGGCGGGTGGCCCAACTGGGTGCTGGGCAACCATGATCGTCCGCGTGTCGCGAGCCGCATCGGCTCCGCACAGACGCGCGTCGCCGCCATGCTGCTGCTGACGTTGCGCGGAACGCCCACGATCTACCAAGGGGAGGAGATCGGGATGCAGGATGTGGTCGTTCCTGCTGATCAGGTGCAGGACCCGTTTGAGCTGAACGTTCCCGGATTTGGCTTGGGGCGCGACCCGGTGCGCACCCCGATGCCCTGGACATCCCAACCGCACGGCGGCTTCACCGAAGGTCGTCCGTGGCTGCCGCTCAACGCGGATGTGCGTGTGTTGAACGTCTCGGTCCAAAGCGCCGACCCACGGTCGATGCTGTCGCTGTACAGGGAACTCATCCGGCTCCGTCGGCAGAGCGATGTCCTCTCGGTGGGAGCGTTCCGGCTGCTGGCTGCGGAAGGTGGGGTGCTCGCGTACGCGCGGCAACTGCGGGAGAAGCAAATGCTGATAGCGCTCAATATGACCGATCGCTCGCAAGTCTTGCGGGTCGAGCGGCCCCTCCGCGACGCACTGCTTTCGACCTATCTGGACCACCCCGTCGCCGCGAACGGCGGTGAGATCCACCTGCGCGCGAATGAAGGCTTGGTGTTCGGCATGCTGCCAGCGGTCTCTAAGTGAATGTATGGCTGCATCAGCGTCGCCATTTCATGCGGTGGAGAGGAAATGAAAACGCCCATTAGCCCACCGCGCGTCCACGGCGGCGGCCGAGACGAACTGCCCGCCTACGTCGCCAACGGCGTGATAGGACTGCGCGTGCGCGAAATGCCCTTGATCGGAGGACTCACCCTGATCAGCGGTTACACGGGGGAGCATCCGGAACGCCGGATCGAGGCCATTGCGGTCGCGCCATACCCCCTCGCGGGCGACATCGAGCTTGCGGGCGTGTGGCTGTCGGATTCGCCCCATGGCGTGACCGTCATCGACCAGGTTTACGATTTCGAGGCGGGTGAATTACGGAGCCGTTTCAAATTTACGGCAAACGGCTGCACGGCGAGCATTGAGGTGCGGCTTTTCTGCAGTCGCGATGAACCGAGCCTCGTTTGCCAGGACATCGCCGTCAAGGTGAATCGCGGTGTCGACCTTTCCTTAAAGGCGCTGGTCGATGGACGCCATGTGGACGGACGCGTGCTGCGGTGCCTGCGCGATACGCCGGGCGAGGACGAGCCTGCATGCGACGGCGCGGCATTATGGGAAAGCGCCGGCGCGCTTTCGACCTGCGGCATCGCCTACATCACCGAGATGGTGGGCATACACGCGGACCCTGAAAAGCCGCCGCTCGAAAATCGCACGTTGTCCACCCGCTACGCCTTCAAGGCCGCGGCCCGGCGAACCTATCAGCTACGGCAAATCGCGAGCCTCATACCGAGCGTGACCCATGCGCAACCGGATTTTCAGGCGGTCCGGCAGGTGGCGCTGGCTCGCAAGCGAGGCTTCGATGCCCTACGGGCGGCGAACCGGGACGTGTGGCGCGACTTATGGAAAGGGCGGATCAAGATCGTCGGAGCAGACCGACGGTGGCAGGCCTTAGCCGATGCGGCTCTTTTCTATCTGTTCAGCTCGACGCATGTCGCCTCGCCCGCGTCGACCTCGATTTTCGGTCTCGCGACCTGGCACAACTACCATTATTACTATGGTCATGTCATGTGGGATATCGAAACATTCGTGGTGCCCGCGCTCAGTCTCCTGCAGCCGCACGTCGCGGAGAGCATTCTCGATTACCGAAGCCGAAAGATAGCGGGCGCATCCAGCAACGCCCGTCTGCGCGGCCGGCGAGGACTTCAGTTCCCCTGGGAGAGCGCGCCGTCCTCAGGAGAAGAATCGGTTCCCATGCCGGGCTCGGCTTCATGGCACGAGGATCACGTGTCCCTGGATGTGGCGCGGGCATTCGCGTTGCATTTTTATGTAACCGGCGACGTTGAGTACCTGCGGGGGAAGTGCTGGCCCATTCTGTCGGGCGTTGCGAACTGGATTTTGAGTCGGGTTACAAAAACGGATCGCGGCTACGAGATCAAGGCTGCCATGGGCATTGCCGAACGCGAGGAGGCAGCCGACAATGCAGCCTTCACCAACATGGCCGCGGTAACCGTTCTTCGCGACGCCATTAATGCCGCCCACACCTTGGGTCGGCCCGCAAATCCCTGTTGGGCCGAGGTCGCCGCCCATATCGTCCTTCCAAAAAAGGGGCAGGTGATCATTTCGCACGATGGCTTCAAACCGAAAGAGGAGAAAGGGGGGACCCCGGATCCGCTCATGGGTATCTTCCCACTGGGATTCGCCATGGGTCCGGAATCAGAAGCTGCGACCTTGAGGTTCTACCTTGGCCTCAGGAAGGGCTACATCGGGAGCCCGATGCTCTCTGCGCTCTATGGTGTGTGGGCTGCCTATGCGGGCGACCGCCGGCTGTCGGCACAATTGATGGACGAAGGGTACGGCCAGTTCTGCGTGGGACGCTTCGAACAGACATTGGAATACCGGCCCGACGTCTTCCCTGAGCAGCCACGGGCCGGCCCATTCTTCGCCAATCTTGGCGGGTTCTTGATGGGTCTGTTAACCGGCTTTCCGGGACTGATACCCTCGTCGGGCGATGTTAAGAATTGGATGAAGCGACCAGTCGTTCTGCCGGAAGGCTGGACCCGCATCGAGGTGGAGCGTGTGTGGGTGCGCGGGGTCCCTTACAAGCTGGTCGCCCGGCAAGGGGCAGACCAGGCGGAACTCACACCTGCTGAACGGTAAGGGTCAGTGCGGATGGGATCGACCTCGAGTTTCCCGCGATCTGTGCTGTGAATGACGAACGCCCTCCGGATGACCGTCGCGACCGCCCCGGGGTCGCGTGATTTGAGCCTAAGTTGAGAATGACCGACAGCGCCCCCATCTCCCGTTCATGATCCCTTTATCCGTCCTTGATCTCTCGCCCATCACTCAGGGTAGCGATGCCGCTCACTCGTTCAGGAACACGCTTGACCTGGCACGCCATGCCGAGCGTTGGGGCTATAAGCGATTTTGGTTGGCCGAGCATCACGGGATGCCGGGAATCGCGAGTGCTGCGACCGCCGTGCTGATCGGTCATGTGGCGGGCGGCACCTCCACGATTCGCGTCGGCGCCGGCGGCATCATGCTGCCTAACCATTCCCCGCTCATTATTGCCGAGCAGTTCGGCACGCTTGAATCGCTTTACCCCGGGCGCATCGATCTGGGCCTTGGTCGGGCACCCGGATCCGACCAGCGAACGGCGCAGGCACTGCGCCGTAATTTGATCTCGGACCCGGACGAGTTTCCGCGCGATGTACAGGAACTCACCGATTATTTCTCCGATTCGCCCCGCCAAGCGGTGCGCGCGGTCCCCGGGACTGGGCTCAAGGTGCCGCTGTGGATCTTGGGCTCTAGCCTCTTTGGTGCGCAGGTTGCCGCAGCATTTGGGCTTCCGTATGCGTTTGCCTCGCATTTTTCGCCGGCGCAGATGATGGCCGCCATCGAGCTGTACCGCAGAGAGTTTCGGCCCTCGCGAGATCTCGCCAAACCCTACGTCATGCTTGGCTTTAACGTGTTCGCCGCCGATTCAATGGAGGAGGCGAAATTCCGGGCCACCTCGATGCAGCAGGCGTTCGTGAATCTACGCAGCGGCCGTCCTTCGCAGCTGCCGCCGCCGGTTGCGGGGTACACAGAGCGCCTGGCGCCGCAGGAGCGCGCAATCCTCGACCAGGTGCTGTCGTGTGCCTCAATCGGCACTCCCGATTTGGTACGCGCGGATCTACGCAATTTCGTCAAGAGAACCGGCGCGGACGAGCTGATGATCACCTCTCAAATGTTTGATCATGCCGCACGTCTGCGCTCTTTTGAGATCGCGGCGAACGCGTTGACCGATGTGCCGCTGGATCGGACCGCGTAAGACGGCCAAGGCGACCGTCCGGTTTCAGGCCCGCCCAATCGAACCTGGTAAGTCCGCTTAGTGACCCTGCGCATTAGGGGCCGCGGCCATCCCCGAAATGATTTGCCACTGGTGATTTGCGCCGGCCCGCCATGTATGGATCACCCGAAGGCCACCCGGCTTCGCCGCGCCACTCTTATCGACCCACGTCATACGAACACGATAGGCGACGGTGACGTACTCCCTGCTGGCCGACGCCGCGAGGCGCTCTAGATCGAAGGTTTTGAGCGTTTCACCGACGCTGGTATGCGCGGTGATCCAGTCCGTTATGTGATCCTTATGCACCGGTTCAGGGCTGGCTAAGGGCCAACCCAGAAAATCGCTCCTCCACAGGGTGCGGTAATGCTCGAGGTCATTGGTCTGCACATAGCGCCAGTACTGATCCTCCAGCGACCAGACCTCCTTCTCGCTGGCAGCGGACTGCGCGGCGAAGAGAGGCACTGGGAGCATTAGGGCGACGATTGTTGCAACTAAGATTCGATTCATTGTCTGGCTTCCTTACCTTACGGCCGTAGCTGACGGCTATTGAGAAAAGTATCTCACGATCCACTGAGCCGCGTCGTGGCGGGTGGCCAGTTCCCCGGCAATGGACATGGGTCCCTCGGCGTGGAGGCGCGGCCGGGCGGGTGGGGCCGTCCAGCCGGTTGCTAACGTGGAGTAAAGAGTCTTCCATCGAGCGGGGACTCGGCGGTTCGCCGCTGTCGCCCCCGCAATCAGCGTTGGGGTAAGCACTGCGTTGGTTGCTACGTTCGGGCATCACGTTCCAGACGATCCTCTGCGTCCATCCACGCCCGCGATCGATGATCGCGAGTCAGTGAGTTTGCGGCGGTGCGAATTTGATGTAGATGAATGTCGAAGAGGGTTGTGCGACGCGATGCCATCGCGGATGCATCGAATTGCCTGCGCTGGTGGTGTACGCTGCGATCACTTGAGCTCTCCGCTCAATGACAGCTATCACAACGTCAAAAGGGGATTTCAATGATGATGACGGGCGTGCGTCCATGCTTTGCCGTTCTTCTGTTTATTCTCTCGGGCTTCGCCTTGGCCGCCGGTCCCGCCGGATCTCCAACGCTGCGATAAGAATTACTGAGCCGGTCGATGATACGAACCTGGTAAGCGCAGGAGGCGTTCTTAAATTAGCGGCGGGAAGCATCGACGAGGGACCGGTCTCCGACAGCCTGCCGATGAACCATCTGTTTCTGCAATTACGCCGCTCTGACGCCGACGAACGGGCGCTGGAGAGCATGCTTAAGCAGATTCATAGCCAAGGCTCGAGCGAATATCACCGATGGATCACGGCGGAGACCCTTGGCGAGCGCTTTGGGCCCGCTCGCGACGACGTCGCCACCGTCGTGCAATGGCTATCCACGAATGGCTTCACGGTCCACGCAGTATCCAAAAGTGGACTAACGATCGACTTCTCGGGTACCGCGGGCGAGGTGCGCGAAGCGTTCCATACGGAGATCCATCGCTATAGCGTGAATGGCAAACACCACATTGCCAACTCCAGCGCACCGAAGATTCCTGCAGCCCTGGCATCCGTCGTCGCCGGTGTCGTCTCCTTGCACGACTTCATGCCGAAGCTGCTATTGATCAAGCCCAAATTCAACTTCTCGTTCAAGTGCAAGGGTTGCCCTGATGGGTTCAACAACACTGAGCAATACGACGAGGCGCCGGCGGATCTCGCGACAATCTACAACGTCACCCCGCTGTACAAAGAGAAAAACCCCATCACTGGGAAAGGCGTCACGGTCGTTGTCCTGGAAGATACCGACATACAGAGCAAGGATGTGGCGACCTTTCGCAAGGCGTTTGGCCTTTCCTCTTACTCAGGTACCTTCAAGCAGATTCATCCCGGGCCCGGCTGCGCCGACCCGGGCAAGAACAGCGCCGAAGGCGAGGCGGCGCTCGATGCGGAATGGGCCGGCGCCGTGGCGCCGGATGCGACGGTCCATCTCGCATCCTGCGCGGATACAACCACAAATTTTGGCGCCTTCATCGCCGCGCAGAATCTGCTCGATTCGACCACGCCCCCCGACGTGATGAGCTTGAGCTATCTTGCATGCGAGGCGCAAATTGGCCCAGGGCCGAGTGGCAACGGCTACATCAATGCACTCTGGCAGCAAGCGGCGGCCGAGGGCGTGTCCGTGTTCGTCGCGGCCGGAGACAATGGGCCCGCGGGCTGCGACAATTTTGATACGGCCTTGTATGCGGTGGGCGGTATCGCGGCCAATGGGCTCGCGTCCACACCCTACAACGTCGCGACGGGAGGCACGGATTTCTTGGACACCTCCGAAAACGCCAACAAAAAATACTGGACTACCAGCAATACGGCGGATGGAAAGTCAGCGAAATCGTACATTCCCGAGACGCCCTGGAACGATTCATGCGCGGGCAGCGTGCTCTATACATTCTTCGGATACACCGATCCCATCACGTTCTGCAATAGCACCGATGGGGCCGGATTTCTCAATATAGTGGCGGCAAGTGGTGCACCGAGCTTTGTATACCCTAAGCCGTATTGGCAGAACGGCACCTTCGGCATGCCGAACGATGGCGTGCGCGATCTTCCGGACGTGTCATTGTTCGCATCCAACGGATTCTGGAATCATGCGATTCTCTTTTGCATGTCGGATAAGGCTCAGGGCGGGTCACCGTGCGATTACAGCAATCCGGTCGATATCTTCAACAACAGTGCCGGCGGAACGTCGTTCACCGCCCCGCAGTTTGCGAGCATTCAGGCGCTCATCGATCAAAAGGCGGGCGGTCCACAGGGTAATCCCGATCCGGTGCTCTACGACATTGCACGAAAGCAATATGGAAGCGCAGCGAGCCCGAAGTCCGGGATGATTGCCTCATGCAATTCCTCCAACGGCACCGGCGAATCGAGTTCTTGCATCTTCCATGACGTGACGGTCGGCAATAACGACGTGCCGTGCTACGGGCCCGTAAATTGCTATGACCCGTCTCCCGGTGGCTATGGTGTGTTATCCACCTCAGATGCCAAGCTGAAGATCGCCTATCCAGCGGCGCCAGGTTGGGATTTTGCGACTGGATTGGGAAGTGTGAATGTCACCAATCTGGTGAACGCGTGGCCATAGAGATGTCTTGAACCTCGATCCGGGGCTCCCCGCGGGGGGCCGCATCTCGTCGAAGTGGCGAGGTGCGGCCCCATCGATGGCCACGTCCGGAAGCGGCGGCATGGAGGAGGTGGATACGTCCCCCGGGGGGCAATCCCGGCCGCTCCTTTACGAGCCGGGGGTTCGCAGGATGGGCAAAGGCGCCGTCACATTCTTGGCTTGGTTCTGCGTCATGGGCGCTGCGCTGTTCGTGCCTGCCGGCACCATCGACTGGCGTGGGGGCTGGGTTTTCCTAGGGGAAATGGTGCTGTTGAGCGGTGCCACGGTCGCCTGGCTGGCGAAGTACGATCCGGGCCTCCTGAAAGAGCGCCTGGGTAACCCGATCCAGAAAGGCCAGGCGAAGGTGGACAGGGCTTTCATCATGGCGATGATCGTGATCTGGCATGGATGGCTCGTGTTGATGGCGCTCGACGGGAAGCGCTGGCACCTCTCCGAGGCGCCGGACTGGGCGATGTATACGGGCGCAGCGTTGATCCTCCTGGGATTTTTCGCGGTGCTCAGAATCTTTCGCGAGAATAGTTTCGCGGCACCGGTCGTCAAGATCCAAGGGGAGCGTGGCCACCGGGTGATCGAGAGCGGACCCTACGCCCTCGTGCGCCATCCGATGTATGCCGCAGCGTTCCTCTATGTGCTCGGCACGCCCCTCGTCCTCGGATCGTGGACCGGACTCTTGCTGGTGCCCTTCGTGATGGGCCTTCTCATCGTGCGGATCTTCATTGAGGAGGCGGAGTTGCGCAAAGGTCTCCCCGGCTACGACGAGTATACGAAGCGAGTACGGTACCGGCTGGTGCCGCGGATATGGTGAGCCGGGCCTCAAAATGTCATGGCTTCCAGTCCCGCATGTGATCAAAGAGGTCGCCCTCGGCTTCGATGGGCCCCAGTTTGCCAAAGACCTTATGTGTTCCGAGGACCGCTTGAAAATCCTATGGTGTGCGACGGCGGTCTGTGCCTCTTAACCGTATTGCCTCTCCAGCGCCAATGTAAGAACTCCGCCCGCTTATGATTCGATGTGTTGACACGGATTTTGACTTTTTAGAAGCTTCGAGGCCGGGGTATCTTTCGAGTCGAGAAATCTATGGTTGGTCAATTGCGTGCGGATACAGCGGCGGCGATTCGGGTTCTAGCGCACGAAATTCTTTTGGAGATCGGCGTGCCTGATTCCGAAGATATGGCTTCAAAACTCACCCTGCGTCTCCAAGAAGCCGTAAATCAATTTCTGTACCGCGAACGCGAGCGATGTGTAGCCATCTGCAAGAGCCGAGCGGCCTTGTGGAGTAACACAGCGATGGCATCTTCGCCATCGGGGCGTGAGGAGAGCCGTGCGCGAACCAATGAGGCCACTTATATCGCCGATGCGATCAGAGCTGGCTCTGCATAGACCTACGCACTGAACGGAATCGTGGATCGACACGATGGTCGGCCATGGACGCCCGGATGAAGGTGTCGCTCACCGGGCGGTGTGGTGCGGAACAGCGCTTAGGGCTGCAGGTAGCGCTTGAAGAACGCCATCTCCCGCTTCCAGAAATCGGCGAGCGCCGCGCCCGTGAAGCCGTGCCCTTGATCACGGTACCTGAGTAAAGTTACCTCGTCGCCTGCGCTCCTTAGCCCGTTGTACATCTCGATGGTGTCGAGCAGGAAGTCGCCGTCATTGTCGCCGTCGGCGAGCAACATCGGGGTCTTCACCCGGTTCAAGCGGAACATGGCGGATAGCTGGATATAAGCGTTCGGGTCGTCACGCAGAGGAACCCCGGCCCATTGTGCGAGCATCTGATCCTGGCCAGTGTTGAGCAGCGCGGGCCTTACCCAGTCGGCGAGGGCGCCCGCCACCGAAACGGCACACTTGAACCGGTTGGTTTGAGTGACGAGGTAATCGACGACCCCGCCGCCGTTGCTGAACCCGTAGAGACACATACGGTCCGCATCGACCTCGCCGCGACGGATCAAGGCATCGACCCCCGACAGGATGTCATCCTGCGTCAGGTCCCAACCGCCGGGCCCTTTGGCCACGGCGCTCGAGGCTTCCGATTTCCAGGAGTTCATCCACACGTGCGGCGCGCGGGCGCTGGGGCGAAAGACGATATAACCGCTCGAGGCCCAGGCCTGATTGCCCAGCATGGGATTGGTCCAGTCGGCGCCCCCCACCAATGGGTAAGCATCGACGATGAGCGGGTAGCGCTGGGCTGCTACGGGTCCTGGGGGCTTGAGCAGTGTGCCTTCGAGGGCATCGCCGTGCGCGTTCCGCCAGTGGATGATCTCGACTGCACCCAGCCGCCAGCTCTGCACCTGCGGCTGCAGATCGATCAGCATCAGCGGGCGAGCGGCACCGGGCGCCAGGAGCTGGATGCTCGACGGATGCGCGGGGTCTTGCTGAGTCCAGGCGATGCTCCCGGCTTTCGAGACCGTGAGACCACGAACTACGATCGGTGAGCCGGCGTTCGGACCGGGCGCGATGGGCTGGGCGTCGCCGGATGCAAGCTCGATGCGGCTGAGCGCCTGGGACAGCCCGTCCTGATACACCGCCAGAATGGAGCGGCCCTCGGCTGACCAAGCGAAGTCCTCAACTTCCCGATCGAGCGCTGCCGCGATGTCGCGCGGGTTGCTCCCATCGGCTTGCGCCACGCGCAGGGCCGGACGACTGACGAACTGGCTGCTCTCGAAGTAGGCGACCCTGCGCCCGTCGGGAGGCAAGGAGGGCCTCGAGCGCACGCCTTCTCCGTGAGCGAGGTTTCGGGTCTGGCCGCTCTGCACATCGACGGCGACGACATCGATGTCATTGGTCCCAAAGAGAGGACCCGGTGCGCTGCTCGCCGCGCAAAGGATTTCCGTGCCCTGCGAGGAGAACTGGGGATTGAGATAGTTGCGCTCATCGAGCGTCGCTCTGCGAAGCACGTGACTGTGCAACTCCACGATGAAAAGCTGATTGGAGAGGACGGCACCCGGAGTGTCGTTGCGCTTGGGCGTAATGGTATGACCGTCCCTGGATTCGAGCGTCCCGGCGCTCAGCCGTGGCCGAACAAAAACGCCGCTCAGCGTCCAATCGGGAGGTGTGGTGTTCGTCAGGACGAGCGGCACCGCCGATGAGCCCGCCGGCGCGGCGGCGGAAGCCGTCTCTGCGGGTGGTTGGATCACGGGGATGCGCGATGGAAACACCAGTCGCGTGCCATCGGGCGACCATGCATAGCGAAAGGCATCGTGCACGTAGCCGACGATTCGCGTCGCCGGGTCCGGGTCGATGCCGCCTGCAATCTGCGTCAACTGATCGGATGCGCCGGTCTTGAGGTCATAAACCTGCAGCTGAATATCGCCCGTGGCCCGCGAATAGAACGCGATCTTGTCTCCCGCCGGGGACCAAGAGGGCAGGAACCCTGCGCCGATTTGCTTCGGGATCGCCCCGGCCTGAGCTCTGATAAGCCAGACGCTATCGCCCGCGAGCGCATAGGCGAGCCATCGTCCATCCGGCGAGAGATCGAGCGTGACATCAGGAAAGCTCAAGGTCTCGAGATCGACGAGCGTGACCGGATGTCGAGCTTCCGCGCCGGCCCCGCAAGGGGGACCGATGAAGAGGAGCGTGCAAGTCCCGGATAGGAGCGCACCGGGGATTCGCGGCCAAGTCACGAGGACTACCAGCGCTTGGTCAATTGCAGAAAGACATAGCGGCCCAGTGGGCTGGCGTTTGCACCGTCGTAATTGACCGCAAAGCCGTTGGCGTTCGCCGCAAAGGGAGGCGCGCGGTTGGCGAGATTGATCACTCCCCAAGTGAGCGCAAAATCGCGCATCAGGCCTTGACAGTCCGGACATGCGTAGCTTGCGGTCAGATCGATCGTCGTCCAAGCGCTGATCGGCACGACGCTCCCGGCGGTCACGTTGTTTTTGTAGTCGCTCACGTAGTTGAGGAAGGCCGCGACATCGAACGGGCCGTCGCTGACGGTGAGGTGCCCGCGTGCCTTGACCCGGGTTGGATTGTAAAGCGTATTGACCGTGCTCACGGTCGGAGTCGTCGCGGTAAATTGATTGGTGAGCTTGAGAATGTAGTTCGCATCGACTCCAGGCTCAAGGCCGATAGGGCCGGCCGTGAAGTGGTAGGAAGTCGAGAGATCGATTCCCCGGGTGTTGACCGATGAGAGATTGAGCTCGCGCGAATCAATGACAGCCGCAAAATCGGTGAGGCTCGTCGTCCCGAAGTTCAGGAACGCGGGGCTCGAGACCAGTTGCTGGACGAGTGCGGCGGATGGATTGATGTGCACGACCTGCGGGCCGAGTACCGCCGCCATCGGCAGGGCGTAGAAGACGTTGTAACCCGCGCCTTGAAGGTTCGTGATCCGATCGGTGAACTCGATGGCGTAGTAAGTAAGATGCGCACGCCAAGGATTGGGACCGCCGGTATCCCAATCGACGCCCAGTGTCCAGGTCTTGGCGGTCTGTGCCTTGAGATCCGGATTGCCGCCGAACTCCACCAACTCATTCACATCTCCGCCCGGCGGGGCGGAGCCCGGCACCAACGCGGTATTGAAGCCCACGATTTCGAAGGGCACTGGATTGAGCTCGCTCAGGAGCGGTGCGACAAACGATCGGCCGTAGGTGCTGCGAAACTTGAGCGCCGACAGCGGCTGCCAAATGAGCCCGAGGGTCGGGTTGTTGGTCGCGCCGAAGTCGCTGTAGTGCTCCTCGCGGTCCGCCAGGGTCAGCTCGAGCCGCTGTGCGAAGGAGATCTCGTTGGCGGCGCTGATGAGCGGAACGCGCAGCTCGAGAAATCCGGCTTCGACCTTTCGCCGCGGCTCAAACAGCGTGTTCGCGATGTAGTCATTCGCAGCGTAGGACTCGTGGCGGTATTGGGCGCCGAGCGCATACTGCACCGGGCCGCCCGGTGCCGAACCCAACGACCCGCGCAGCACCGCATCGACGGTCCAGAGCGAGGTCCGCGTCTTGGTCGAGGCCACCGGGTCCGGTGAGCCGATATCATAGGCCGCGCTCCGCGTATCGTTGTCCGCATAGCCGCCCGTGACATTGAGCTCCGTCTCCCGGGCGATGCGCCAGCGTCCACCCGCCGTGGCGCTGTAACCGTCGATCGTCGCGGGTGAATGCTGGGAGAATGCCCCGACCACGGTGGCGTCGGTGTAGGTGTGACGGTGCGAGTACAAGGCATCTGCAAACAGGGACAGGTCTTTATTGACCGACTGATCGATGGAGCCGAACACGCTCTGGCGGATCTGCTCGGGCAGCAGTGTGAAGGGCAGGGGGACCTCGGCCGTGTATGGACGATCCGCGGCGCTCAAGGGCGTGTGGTCATAAAATTCGTAGGTCAGGAGCGCGGATCCGCTCGCCCACTTCGTGCCGGCGCTCTGGCCAACCTGAGTCTCATGACTTGATCCATTGGTGACCGTGCCGTAGCGCGCCCGCGTTTCAAGCCCTTCGAAGTCCTTGCGCATGATGATGTTGACCACGCCGCCGACGGCATCGGAGCCGTAGATCGCCGAGGCGCCATCCGTCAGAATCTCGATACGCTCCACTGCACTCAGCGGAATCATGGAGACATCGGCGAAGTTCCCATCGACATTACCGGGTGCTACGCGATGCCCATCGACGAGCACCAAGGTCGCATCGGCCCCCAGGCCGTGAAGGTTCACCGCTGTCGCGTTCACCGCGTTGTCGGCGCTGATTCCTCCCGCGACGCTGGCAATGGTGGATTCCGAGACGTTGCTGAAATTCTGCGGCAATCGCTGGATGAAGGCGCCGACGCTGCCGAGTCCGCTTTGATCGATGGTGGCCCGGGTGAAGACCATGACCGGCGATGCCGTATCGGTCACGTCCTTCAGATGGGTGCCAGTGACCACCACCTCCTCGAGCGATGCGTCCTTGTTCCTTTTGCCGGGCGCCTCATCGTCCGATGCTCCGCTGCGCTCAGCGGCGCGATCCGGCGCAGAGCCTGAAGGAGGGGCGATGACGCCTGCGAGCGATGGCGCACCGGAGGGCGCCGCGTTCCGCGTGCTCGTTCTGGCCGGTGCCCGGCGGCGGATCATGATCACCCCGGCGGCGTTGCGCTCCGCGGAAAGGCCGACGTTGTCCAGCAATCGGTGCAGCGCGCCCTCCGAGGTGAAGTCGCCCTTAAGCCCCTCGGTGTTGACGCCCGACACCAGATCTTCTGTGAATATGATCTGCTCGCCGGCCGTCTGACCGAAGGAGCGCAGGGCCTGCGAGAGCGCTCCGGCGGGAATGTCGAAATGATAGGTTCGGCCGGTCCCATCGGCGGGGCGCGCCACGCCCGCTGCCAGAATCGCGAGAAGCGAGGCCAGCACGACGACACGGCCGACATCGAAGCGGCGGGTTCTCATCCTGTGCATCCTCCTGTGACGCTTAAAAGCGTCTTGTTGAATAGAAGGACGTCAGAATTCCGTGAATCCTCCGACTGCGGTCATTCGCGGCGCCTGAGCTCGACGGTTCCATCGGTGCGCACGCTTTCCTCAAGGGACAGATATTGCTTCACCGTATCGACGAAAGCCTGGGTTTCACCTTCCCTGAAGACCCCGCTGAACCGCATCGTCGCTGCAGCGGGATCAGTGACTCGGACTTTGGAGCTTGAGTAACGATTGATCCGCTCGACAGCCGCCGCCAGGGACTCATCATCGAACACAAGCTGTCCTGCCTGCCAGGCCGTGGCACGCTCTAGATTGACATGCTGAAGCGACGGCGCGCCGCGAGCAGCGGTCGAAAGACGCGCGGGGGCGACCAGGCGCTCACCGGGCTCAAGGTTGAGCCCTTCCTTTGGCAGAGCCGCTTCGCGCGCTTGGCCGCCTGCTTCGAGATCATTGCCCTGTCGATCGAGCACCACGACATGCCCGACGATGAGCGTGATCACAACATCCGGGCCCACCAGGTCAACGTCGAACGAGGTGCCAGTGGCGACCACCTTCCGATCGCCCGCCTGCACCGAAAAGGGTCGCTCCACATCGTGCGCGACATCGAAGCGGGCCTGGCCGCGAACCAGGGTGACTTCCCGCGAATACTTGCTATGGTGGACGGACACCTCCGACAGCGAGTCGAGCCCAATGGTTGAGCCGTCGTCGAGCCGAACGACGCGCCGCTCTCCAATGTCGGTGCGATAGACCGTAGGGAGCTGGCGAACATAGAAAGCCCCCGCGCCCATGGCCACGAGGATGGCCGCGGCCGCGGACAGTGCGCGAGTGCTCAGTAAGCGGTTTCCACGGCTCCGCCAGCGGCTCCGCACGGTCCGGCGCGCGCGCTCGAGCGCCGCGCCCCGCAGGGCAATCAGTTCCGGCGCCGTTGCGTGCTCAGCAAGCAGGCGCCAGGGTGCGGCGACGCGCGCCCAGGCCTGCTCGTGCTTCGGGCTCGCGCACCTCCAGGCCTCAAATTCCGGGGTCGTCGCGGCGTTCTGCTCATGCAGGAGCGCCAGCCACCGGGCGGCTTCCTCGAGCAAGGTGTCGTCGTCAAAGGGGTCGAGCCCGGCTGAAGTGCTCATGGCCGCCTCGAGCCAAAGTACCGCGCCAAGTGCGTGACTGCCTTGAGCACGTGTTTCTCGACCGCCTTCTGGGTCGTGCCGTAGAGCGAGGCAATGTCCTTTTGCTTGATGTTTTCAAGCTGAAAAAGTATGAAGATGTCACGCGTGCGCTCGGGGAGCTGGTCAAGGACCCCAAGCGCCTCCTTGAGCGCTTCATACCCCTCAAGGACGCGTTCCGGCCCGCGATCCTCCACCTCCGGCCCAAGCGTTGAAAGGCTGCTGCGAGCTCCGGCTACGGAGCGGCGAATGGATTGGCGATGACGGTCTCGAAGCAGATTGGTCGCTACGGTGAAAAGGAAGCTGTCCGGACGCTCAACCCGGGGCAGCTCTCCGGAGCCGAGAGCGCGGGCAAAGACTTCCTGGGTGAGGTCCTCGGCGTCCTGCCTATCACGGACACGGCGCATGAAGAATTTCATGAGCGGCCGGCGAAAACGAGAATCGAGCCGGCGTGGGTCGGGAAAGATGTCCGCGGCTTCCTCGGCATTCGCCGTTGAGTTCGCGAGTGCAGCGGCTGGAAGATCTTCCATCGGGTGATGATAGCGCGTGCTCGGGGCCGAATTGTGAAACTCGAAGACTCAGGAATTTTTTGGAGGATTTCGCGGCTGCGGGCGTCTTACTTAAGTTGGTTTCCAGTGACAGCCGGTGGGGAACTGTCGGCATCGCTTGCGCGCCGGCGGGTCAGAGACGTCGGGTTGGCAGGGGGGAAAGCGGATAACGTCCCACTTTAGAGTTCCAGTAAGCCCATGAGCTTGCATCGATGATGCCGGATGGCGCGTGGTCAGCGTCGTTGAGGAGGGCAACCATCATGTGCACTTCATTTATTTCGTCTTTGCGCTTTGCGGTCTGCTCATACCTTCCTTCACCGCTTTGCCACATGCCAATGGTGTCGACGGAAGAAATTACCTTCGTGGCATTGGTGCGCAAAATTCTACTTTATTTCTTACCCGTACTACACCCAGCCACCTTCACCGCCGAGACTAACCGGGGCAGTAGCAGATTGACGTCAGTTCCTCCATTCAGAACGTCCCAACCGGTCAACACTATGATCAGATTTTGCTGGGGGAAGACCAGCAGTTCCTGGCCGCCGAATCCAGTTGCCATCCAGACATACTCGCCGTTCAGCGGAATTAACCACCAACTGAACCCGTAATAGAGCCTTCCGCCTTTCACGGTATAGGGCATGGGCACCCGGGGCGCCACCGACCGTTTCACCCAATCCTTCGATACGAGCTGTTTGCCTTCCCACAATCCACTGTTCAAATACAGGAACCCCAGTTTGGCCAAGTCCACATCGTTGAGATACAAACCTCCCTCGGTATCCACGTTCCCAGCATAATCGCGCTTCCAGTAGTGCTTGATGCCAAGTGGAGTGAAGAGATATTTCTCCGCGTAGGTGTCAATATCCTGCCCGGTTTCCTTTTGAAAAACGTAGGCGAGCAGCTCGCTGTCCGCACTGCTGTACGTGAAATTCCGGCCCGGTTCTTCGACTATCGGTTCATCAATCGCGTACTGCACCCAATCGTCGCTGGCCTCCATGTGAACGAAATCGTTCTCAGGGGCGTCGGACGATTCAGGATAAAACAGTTCCTCCGAGTTCATGCCGGAGGTCATGGTCAGAAGGTTTTCGACCGTGATGTGGCGCTTGCGATCGTCCACATTTTTAACTTTCGCCAGATCGAAATACTTCAGCACAGGCGTCTGCAGGCTTGCCTTGAAATCGCCGCGCGTGATGGCGACACCAAAGATGATGGAGGTGACAGTCTTACTGACGGACTGCATCGTGTGCAGGTCCGTACCGTGATAGAAGGGGTGCCACTCGGCATCGAAATAGTCGTAGCGCCCAGTGAGACGCGCGTTGAGCGGTCCTTTTGTCTTGGTCTCTTTTGCGTAGATTCGACCATAATCGTGCCGATACTGCCGCGCGAAGACCTCTGCTCCGCAGCGGAATACGCTGAAGCTGTCTGTCAGGGCGTACTTTCCGCTGGCGATGTCCGCGTCGAGATCTTTCAACGTTTCTTCGTCGAGTCCAACACTCACCGGCGTTCCTTTGGGCCAATTCTTCGTCGGCCAGGTTACCGCCGAAGTGAGTGAGGCCGTTTGGCCGGCCGCGAGCAAGGTTGCGGCTGCAAGCAGGAAAAGAGAGCCAACAGGAACGACGCAATCGCATGTCTTTTTCATGATCTCGCTCCAGAGGACGGGAGCCGAGCAGCCCGAAACCCAGTTAGGTAGGCTGGCCGAATCCGCGAGATTCTAGCGCGACCAGGACGCCTCGTCTGCTGGATCGCACGGGCCCGGACTGGCGGAGCAAGGCGTCGCACCCCATTCGGCGCTCGTGCGTGTACGAGAAGAGGTAGAGGATTTGGTTGGGGCGGGTGCGCAACGGTGCATGCCGTCCGAAGATGGGCTTGCAGGATCTGGTGCTTTCTGCGAGGCCTCGATATATGTGCCGTTGAAGATTTCCCGCATCGCTCGTGTGTTATCAACCGAGGCTAGCGCTATGCTAGAAAGCATGCTCAGGGAGGAACAATGACGACAACCGTTGTAGCTGGGGCTACCCGAAATTCAGCGAGTCCGCTGCGATTTCGCATCTCATTCAATTTCGTTTTGGCGCTGGTAATGGCGGTGCTCGTCATTTACGGCTTCAGTCACACGATCGGTGAGAACCTTCTTCACCCCAGCATTCCCCGTCCCAGACTGCTGTATGTGCACGCAGCCGTGTTCAGCGCTTGGCTCGTACTTTATATTTTGCAGACGAGCTTGGTAGCCTCGCACAACGTGATGCTACACCGTCGGTTGGGCGCAGCCTGGATTGCGGTAGGTATAGCCATGCCCCTCATCGGTGTGACTACGGGAATCGCGATGCGCCGCTTTCATATCGTCCATGACCATGAGAGCGCGAGCTTCATCGCCGTCATTCTCTGGGACATGGTGGCATTCTCGGCACTTTTCTTACTTGCGGTGCTTTGGCGTAGGCGACCCGAATACCATCGCCGCTTCATGTTTTTGGCGACTTGTTGCCTGATAGATGCCGGGTTCAGTCGTTTCCCGCTTCTTTCCTCTCTCTGGGCCAATGCGAATTTCTGGTCCGACTTCGGCGCACTTTACGTAGGTGTAGATGCCTTGGTGCTCATCGCAGTGACACGTGATTGGATCGTTCGGCGCCGCGTGCACGTTGTCTACAAAGTGGCGCTACCTTTGATCGTGAGCGGGCAATTGCTCGCCTGCGTATTGTCGGAACATCCCCCCGTCTTATGGACCACGCTTTCCGGTAGGTTGGTTGGAGTTGGCTGAAGTTGGCTCGCGGGTTGATCGCTGCCGCCGTACAACATCGAGAAATCTAAATGGCCATGCAGGCTGGCTCGCGCTACTGCAACAGGCGTCGGACCGTCAGTGGCCTGCAACTGCAGCGTCATTCAGCCGATGCCTGCACCCCGAGCGGTTTTGGTGCCGACAGAGATCCGTCTCGTGCCATCAAATGTATGAATCCTCGAGGCGATGTAGCGATTGCTCATGAAATCGCAGATGGCAAAGTTGACTCGAATGGTTGACAGGCATGTCAATGAAAAAATGGCCTTGATATTGGCAGCCCATGAAGGGTGAGGACGATCCTGCTCAATTACGCGAGTTGCTCGAGAAGCGGGGCTTTCGGCTTGTGTACCAAATCAAGCGGCCTCGTGGTATTCCCGCAATCGACTTCTATAGCCCCGGGTCGACCGATTCAGGCGTGATGGGCTACGTGAGTCTGGAGAGGAAAACAAGGCGCGACGCCTATGGCGTCGGCTTCGGCGCGGCTTGTGTCATCGCCGGCGAGCTCCTCCAGCCGGCGAGCGCGCGCTTTAAAAGTAATGCCGAGTTTCCGAATCACGTGTTCGACCCGCCGCATGTGATGCTGTTCAACGCAGGGCGTCTTCTGGGTCTTCCTCTCACCAACATCCCCGACCCTGTCGATCCCAGAACACCGGAGCAGCTGCGAAATGACTTCATTGCGCAAGTGCTCGAGCCGTGCGTTGAGGGGCCGAAGAACTGCATGGACGTACTTGATATTTTGCGGCGGCATGACCCGCCGTTCGAATGGTTTCTGCCCATTCGCAGCGCCTTGTACTTCGCTGCGACAGCACGCGCAGTCGGGTTCACCCGCGGGCAAGCGGCATCAGAGTTAATGGCGATGAACACCCGGCTTCCGGGTGAGTGGTCAGACTCGGAGCGTTGGGGCAATCTGACCAACATCATCATTTCGACACTATGGTCCGAAGCGGCGAGACATTGAGATCTACCTGGGAAGATGGCGCTGCTGAGCACTCCGGCGCTACGATCGCCTGCTCAAATAGTGGGAGATCCATTGGCAAAGCGTCGGCGGCGGATTGCATGGTCAAAGGATGATGTGCGGACTTTGAGCGCTCTCGCCAAGGCGCCCGTGTCGGGCCCGCAGATTGCGAAGAAGTTGAAGCGGACGCCGGGGCGGTTTCGCAGAAGGCGTTTGCATTGGGGGTTCGTTTTCGCGGCAGAGCTCCTCACGCCGTGACCCGTCCGCCCGCGCCGGCGAAAAACCGGCGCCCTGGGCATATCCCGAGGAGCCTAAGACGCTGGGGCGTTCACGCGTGCGACATGCTAATGTTGTGCTGGGTTCAAGCTGATTCGAACATCCATCTTCGGAGGACGCAATGCGTTCGCTTCGCAACAGTTCGAAGGGTGCCTTGCTTGGTGCGGCACTTCTGCTCAGCGCCTGCGCGACGCAGGACTACGCATCCCGGATGTACGATCCGAACTTTGGCTTGCGCGTGTTCCCGCATTTCGATGCATCGGTGGACCCGGATCCGAAAGCGATCGCCAATGGGCTGTACACGCAGCAGCCTTTGCAAGGACCATGCTATCTCTGCTCCTCGCAATCGCAATCTAGCTGGTTCAGCTGGTCGCCCTAGGATTAGGGCTGCGCGTGCACTCGATGTCAAAATCCGGCAGGTCTCTCGTGCTAGGTGGGCTTGAGAGACCCCGCCTTGCCGCATCCTGCTGGGCTTGCACGAATCCGCGCGAGTAGGATCGCGCGCCAGGCTCGCCGTCGCCGGGCGAGCACAAGGATGTGCGAACAGCCCGGCCCAAGAACACAGGCTTTGCGTTGGCGCGGCCGGTGCCATCCGGATCAAATTGGCGTTTAGGGGCGCACTCGAGACACTGCCAAGATACGCGGCGGGTGAAGAGCGCAGAGGCGATAAAGGCTAGTCAATCAATCTAACGGTCCATGACGGCGGACTTAAGCTCCCGTTGATATCTTCGATATCAACGCGTTTGTCATAATATACATTATGCGAACTAGTGTACACTATTCCGTGACGCCTGTTGCAAGAAGGGCACGGGGAAGTGGCAAAGAAGTCAGGGGGTTGGCAGGCTCAGGCCATGGACGTTGTCTATGGTTTGAAGCCCGAAGAGATTGCAGAACGCACGGGCGTTGATGTATCCACGGCCCGGCGTTGGAAAACCGGGGCGACGCGGATCCCCAAGAGCGCGCTCCTTCTTCTGGAGGCGGACTTGGGCTGCTTCGGGGAGGACTGGCGCGGCTGGCGCATCGTGCGCGGGGAGCTCGTCTCCCCCGAGGGCTGGCGGATCAAGCCGGGGGAAGTCATGGCGGTGCCGCTCCTTCGCCAGCAGCTCGCCGCCTATCAGTCGGCCGAGCGGGTGATCAACGCACTCGAGGAGCAGCCTGCGCCCGCCGAGTGGACAGCGCAGATCGCTTGATGCTATGCTGCCCTACTATGGACGTTCACACCTTGCGAGCGGAGCAGCTCGCGACGATCGCGCGTCAGTACGCCTACAGGCGCCGCCACCACATTGACCACACCGGGCACACGGTACATCGGCTTCTCGCTGCTGTCTCCGCCCTCCTCGGCCAGCGAGTCACCCTACATGAGCCTGACCGAGTACCGACGCCAGCGCCGCTCGACGCTTGCGCAGATCCGACGCGCCCGGAAGTTCAGCCGTCAACCGAGCCCGTGCAAGCACACGCGGCTCTTGGTTGACATGCTCATCCAAGAGTCGCAGTGCGCGCTCCTGGCGCTGCGGCTTGCCCGCGCTCCTCGATGCACTTGAGGTCGATGGCCGCGTCCCAGACCGCGTGCCAGTATTTGAGTTCGACCTTCTGCTTCAGGTACTCGATCATCAGGTCGTAGTGGCTTAGGCTAGTCATCGATCGCGGCGTCCGTATATCCTACCGAGTTGAACACATACTGGAAGGCAACGCCTCCCGGTGCTGTCTGCGTGCCCGTCATATTCGCAAGGATCGTGGCGGCGGTGGTGCCTCCCGGCAGGTCCATCAGGTGCTCAACCAGCGCAATCTGCGCGCCGTAGAGCTGCTGGGCATAG
>Ga0209060_10001411_pt1 | contig 26615 bp, 23 predicted proteins | sample Coa_R1_8_FD_187155 | JGI IMG/M metagenome (GOLD analysis project Ga0209060, IMG submission 187155) | Surface soil microbial communities from Centralia Pennsylvania, which are recovering from an underground coalmine fire - Coalmine... | ecosystem: Environmental > Terrestrial > Soil >...
CGAAAGGATAGCAATAAATGAAACTGTTTTTTGTAGGCGGGATTACTAGAACGGCCGAGCATATGTCTCAGGCATTCGAACAAGCAGCTTCGGAACTCGGATATATATCTGCCGAACACGGCCATACGATCTTGGTCGGAAGCGATAGTCGAAGTACTCTGGATTACCACGTTGTTGTTGGCGTCAACCAGTATGCGCAGGAACATCCCAATAAACAACTAACCGTTGAGGTTCATTATGCGGACAAGGGAGGGGAACCATACTCAACGCTTACCTCTCCAACCAATGTCACGAAGATACCAAAACCGTATGAACGTTTGGCAATTGGAACCTATAGCCATCTCCTCTCTCATATTGGAGGGCTATTCGCCAGCGATGTCGTTATTGCGATGGCAGGCGGAGATGGAACATACCGCATCGGCTCGGTTGCCGCACAAGTGAATAAGCCTATACTAGCCTTGAAACAGTTTGGTGGAAGCGCCGGATTGCTTTACGACAACCTTAAGTACGTTTACGCCAGCAGTCCACAGATCGGTGACACATCCTTCTGCCTTGCCGAAGTATGGAAAGGCCGCGATACCGCAAATCGCATTGTGAACCTCGCTGAACGTCTTCAAATCAATCTCATTACTGCACGATCTGGCAACATTACGTCTCATACTTACTTTATCAGTTACTCATGGAAGGATGCGGATATGGCCGACCATGTGGAACTTGTGTTGCGCCGTGCCAGCAAGGTCGTCCTGCGCGACGAGAATGACATAAAACCATCCGCATCCATCCCCGATAGTATCAAACAAGGAATCGAGGAGACAGATACGTTTTTGGTTCTGGTCAGCAAAAACTCGGAGAAGAGCGATTGGTGCAAAAACGAACTGGCATATGCTATCGACAGACGCAAGCAGGTCGGTCGGCCAATGCGTATTGTAGCATTGCTCCTGGATGACATCCCTCGGCCTTTCTTATTATATGAAAGCCTCTGCCTGGCAGGGGGAACGAGGGCGGAACGTGAATTGTCTTTGATCAAGTTGATGCAAACTCAGAATCAGTGACTTTGGCAAGCAATAGGTGACATAAATGCTATTTCATTCCGAGGAACTCCTTATTCTCACCAAGACCTATCCTGTTCCCAGCACGAAATATCGAGAAACTACCTGCGTCGCGGCGATAAACCGTCAGGGACAGCTACGCCGACTGTATCCTATTCCATTTCGATTCCTTGATGGGGAACAGCAGTTTCAGCGCTGGGAATGGATTCGCGCCGATGTTATGCCTGCGCCGAATGATCGTCGACCGGAAAGCCATAAGGTCCGGTTCGACACCATTGAACGATTGCATGAGAAAATCGGGACCGAACAGAAATGGAGGAAGCGGCTTGCCTGGTTGGAGCCGTGTCAGGCGGATTTCGAGGAGATGGAAAAACGTCGCCAGGAGACTGAGCAAACATTGGGATGCATTCGCCCTACACGCCTTATTGGTCTGGAAATAACGCCGGATGGCGCAGACTGGACGCAGTCCGAGAAGAATAAACTGGCTCAGGCAGGACTCTTTGATGACAATACCCCGAGTTCAAATCGTCTCTTACGAAAAATCCCGTTTCAGTTCCACTACCGATACGAATGTTCTACGTCGGATGGCGCGAAGGAGTACCGTCATCTGATTACCGATTGGGAAGCGGGAGCGCTGTATTGGAATTGTATCCATGATCATGGTCCTCGGTGGGAAACAGCTTTTCGCAAGAAGCTGGAAACAGAGTTTTCCCAAAAGGACCTAATCTTTCTGATGGGAACAGTACATCGATTTCCCAATCAGTGGTTGATCATCGGCCTTATCTATCCGCCCAAGCCAAAACTTGCTGATGCGACGCAGTTGACGATGGGGTTAGAGCCGTGATGTGATGGATGGTAAAAGGAGCGTGGAAATGGGTTGCCACCTTTTCCGCGACATAGGAGCGATGACAGAAAGCAGGATCAGCCTCAAAGCAGAGCAGACAGCACTCTTGCTCAGCGACCAGTCGTGCTAATTCCGCAACCGCTAGATCCTGTGTCTCTAAATACGCCTTGAACCGTGTCGTATACAGGGACCAGTCGTTATCTTCGCGATACGCGTATCGAATCTCTTTTGGGCAACCGAGGCTCGGAAGATGGAGATAACAGATTCCATGTTCTGAGGCTGCTTGCGCAAGGCGAGCCTTGGAAAACCCAGGCTTCCTGCTGAAAGGAACTTCGCGCACATCCACAAGGGTTTCAATGCCGTTTGAAACCAATCTGGCCCAGAACTCTTCAATGCTGAGACCTTCGTAACCGATGGTTCGCAGTCGCATAAATATCTCCCTCTTGCTTGAGTCTACGCACACGAGTCCACTATTTGGCGCGAGGGATTCAAATTCCTTCCTTCTCTGAGAGCATTATTGCATTTTCTGTAGAGGAAATTATCGCGTTTCAGACTCTACCCAACCATCCTTCACTACTCTCAATGCCCACTGACAAAGTTTCTCTCGAATGACATCATCGGTGTCATCATGATATATCCACATAGATTCAGCAGTACCCTCACGATTAGTGGAACGCACGCCATCAACTTCGGCATCGTCTGGGTAGTATCCCATATGATAACCGGCAGGCTTGCCGATCTCAGCCATATCAGCGCCGGGATAAGCCGCCCGAAGAACACTCGCGGCAACTGGGTGTTCGCTAACCATTTCGGCAGCGACTATCTCGCAAATCTCCAGTATCCTTCGTTGACGTGCGTTAGCGGGGGGTTTGGCCGGATATTTACGCGGTGTGTACCCTTCAACAGAAGACGCTAAGATCATTAACCGTCCGCCGCACTTGATGCCTTTGAGAGATAGGTTCCGAGGGTCATTCAACGCGAATCTAATCCCAGCTTCTGTCACGCCTTTCAGTCGCGCGACCTCTTGTACACTCATGGTTTCTAGTAGCATATTGTATACCTCCGCGTCCATTATTGCACAATTATCTTATTTTTTCAACTTAAGAAGCAAGATAAATGTGCTTTTAGACAATTAATTATCAAACGGAATTTCACTTAAACCTCTACATGGATAGACCGAATTGAATGAAGGTTAGAAGCCCTCTGGAGGAAGGATCAAATCTGCGACGTCAGGGAGCATACGCATCGTGGCAACGGGAAGCAATAGATGCATACTCTCAGGGGCGGCCTCTTGGAAACCAAATTTGCGACGCAAGTACCATGCTTTTGCTTTGTCGTTGAGCGCTATCAGGAGAATACCATTGATCGAGTGCTGGTTGGCAACAACCAGAACCTGCTTAATCATACGCATCAACAGTCTTGTTCCGATCCCTTGCCCCTTGTAAGCGTTGTCAACTCCCAGCATTTGAAGCAGTATAAGACCGACAGGATGTTCCCCGTACTCGTCATCAACAATCCCAACGATGGGGTCAGGGTCAATCGTGTAGAATGCAATGATCCGATTTGAACTACGCTCAGGTACGACTACCCAGGTGTTGCCGTGATTATCCTTCAGAGCCTCATAACGAAGAAAGTCGTCCACCTCCGGTTCGCCGCAGGTGAACGACTCACGATCATGATGTTCCGTTATAGGTTCTACATACACGATGCTACCAATTGGAATCGGGATTATCGGTAGTATGGCGAATATAATCTGCCCAGGCTGCTTTCAACTCAGGCGTGGGAGGCTCGGGATTCGCCAGGATATTGCGGATGCCATTAAGCTCCGCTGTACTGACCTTAAGCACTCGCCCGGAACGACGAACCGTGATAGGCGCCTCATCGTTCGTTCGGGGAGCACTTTTTGTAATTGTCTTTCCCATTTTAGCCTACCTTCTGTGTTCTAAATCGAATACGAACATAGAACACATCCGTTGACGAGCGATGCATGATTCTGGTTTCAAAAGCGATGTGGACATAAGGTCCTTTCATGCTATTGTATCGGCTAGGTCAGACCTTGTCAATAGTCTCGAACGAAAACCAGCAACTTGGCAACCGTGCGTTCGGTTAGGGCAATGTTTCCCGCCCAATACTCAGTAGTGAAAAAATTATAAAGTCGCGAACTTGTCAATTTTAGTATACGCTATTCTGTGGGAATTGTCAAGTCAATAGAAGATCTGTACGCATTTCGGACCAACTCCGAAGACCGCCGCGTCACCCAACGCCTCGCCGAAGCGGGACAGTTATTGGGCATCGAACTCCTCGACCACATCATCGGCGACAACCGCTGGGTCAGCCTTAAGGAGCGTGGCCTCCTCTAAGGAAGCCGTTTCGCATTCGTGGTACAATAACAAGAGGAGAAATGGAATGGCGCTTCCGGATTTTCGTGAAGATGGTTGGTTGCCGGAAGGACATCATCCAACCACCTGGGATGAGATTGCCACGCGATTCGGAGGTGAGGCAGGCAGTCGTAGGGCACAACTGGTACTGTTGCTACTCCAATGGCGCGACGCGGTACAGGCAAAAGGTATGGGCGGCTTGTTAATCCTTAATGGCAGTTTCATATCACGAAAAGAGAAACCAGGTGACTTTGACTGCCTTTTCATCTACAATGCTGCAGCGGCTCAACTCATCGAAGAGAATGATGAGGCTTTGGATCTGCTCAGTTATGAGCGCTGTAAAGCAAAAGGCTATGGTGACATTTTCACCTTCTCCGAAGCCGCCGTCCGTGCATTCCCGAGGTTCTGCCACCTGGATATGTTCGATACCGATAAGGTCACCAAGCAATCCAAAGGGGTTGTGGAGGTAGAGATATGATTACGAATGCTGCCGACCTGAATGTGGCGTTACAGCAACTTACCCAATTTACGGATATGTTGGAAGGGATGCGTATGCATGCGGAACAGACGAATTCGCGCACCTTTCCCGTCCTTTCTCAAGCCTATATCCATCGCATTCGCGAAATCAATGCGGAAATCTGTGACTACCTGCAAACGCATCCCTATCCGACCGACAACGGAACTCATGCAGCGCCAATACTTCCTAAACAGCAAGTGTGATGGGGTAAGAGCCGCCCTGACCTAAGAAGTGCGCTCACAAGAAATCGGCGTCCGAAGAGCGCATCGCTCTTCGGACGCCGATTCTGTTTTTACAAATCGTCTTGGCTTGCGCTACTTAAACCAACCGCAAACCGGATAAGAGATGATAGGAATGAGACCATTGCGTTGCTGCGAATGGGCAGGAACTACTTGGTAAGCAGCGTGTTGCAGACCGCGTTCAGCTTCTGAGCCGCCGCCGCGATACCCTCCACATTATTCGCCAGACGCGCCGAGCGCAACGCCTTGACCGCCTCGGAGAGCTCCGTTCCCTGCTGAGCCAGCGCGCTATTTCCGGCCAGCGCCTTCTCCACCTTATGCGCATCGGCGACCACCCGGTCCACTTCCTGGTTGACGCGCACCCACTGATAGATGTGTGCATTCTGCTGCGCCGCTTGCACGTTCTCTTGGATGGCATGCAGCGTCTTGATCGGCAGGGAGGGCTTGCCAGTGGTCTGAGCGTGCGCCGCCGACAGGGGGGCGCTGAAGAGCAGAGCGGCGAGAGAAAGCGAGAGAAGATTGGTTTTCATGGTTGTGTACTCCTTCAAACAGACATCTTCACCGTTGTTTCGGTGACAGCTCATTCTACACCACTTTTTGAGCAAAACGCGGGTTTGCCACCCAGTACGACTCCCGGTTTTACGCCGTTTTGCGCAACTTCCCGCACCTCTACGGGTCGCATTTTTGCCGGTCCGGACGGTACTCTCCGGGTATTGGTAACAGGGAACTCGGATTTCTACCGGTGGGACGCAGGAGATTCTTCGCACTCCGATAAATAACTGCCTACGGAATAGCCGTTCGTCCGTAGGTATCCATATACTCCCCGACCCAAAAGCCTTCGCAGGAATACGCCGATGCAACAAACACGCAGACGGTTGCTGATCGTTCTCATCCTTCTGCTGATCGCCGTGATAACGGGCCTGCTGCTCTCTCATCGGAGAGGCGCTCCCACACGCCACGAGTTCGTCACCCAACTCCCCGGAGAAGCACACCATGTCTGGCGCTCCTTCCGCACCGTCTGGAGCTTCTTACCGAGCTTCCCCAATCTCCGCTCCGATGTCAACGACCTGGTGATGCGCCAGGACCGCCTGTACTATATCAACAACTACGAGGCAGGCTGCCTGGACAAAGCCTCCGGAAGCCTGGTCTGGAAGCACTCCTTTGTGGCGCGCAAGGTGCTGGAGAGTGTTACCTACTTCGAAAGTGGGGGCTGGCATCTCTCCGACGATGCTCGTTGCATCTATATCTGCCATTGTCCTGATCCCACTCCTCGCGTCACGCCGAGTCGGCTTTATGCGCTCGACAAGAAGACCGGAAAGCTTCTCTGGGAGCATATCCTCAGTACCCTGCCTCAGACTGCGCCCTGCGTCGCCGGAGACCTGCTTCTCCTGCCGGGTGTGGATGGGACCGTGACCGCTTTACGGGCGAGCAACGGCGAGCCGCTCTGGCAACGGAAGTTGAACTCCGCGAAGTACGATCCGCAGAGCAGCAATCCGGGAATGGTATTGCGGGCGGAGAACGGCATCGCGGTGGCGCAATTGGGCGCAGGACGCCTGGTGGGGTTCCGTGCAGAAGACGGCAAAGCCCTCTGGGATGTCTATAAGCAGGGGAGCACTGCCGAGAGTGCAGAGGATGGCGACTCGGACGGCTTTGTGCTGAAGGAGGGCGTTGTCTACGCCCTGCTCGCCGACAGCGAGATGGTCGCTCTTCAGGCGCAGATCGGCAAACCCCTGTGGCGGCGGCAGTGTGAGGGATATGGAACCCCGACGCCGCAAGTCCAGTTATTGGGGGATAAGGTAATCTCTACTCCTTTCGGGATCCTGACCGTGCTGCGCCGAACCGACGGAGGGACCCTGTGGTACGACAGGAGTGCCCATTTCGAAGGAGTCTATCCTGTGAGGAATGCCCACGCGGAGGACGCCTCCAGGAGAGCACAGGCCACCCCTCCCGATGAGGAGCTGTTCGTGAAAACGGACTCGCCTCCCCTCCTGGACAAAACCCCGCGCATGCTCCAATCGCTTCCTGACTTGCCCACACTGGTCGCGCTCGACCCTACAACGGGCAAAGAGCGGTGGCGCTGGCAGCCGGAGGATGGCGAATCTATTGCCTGCCTGATCTCTGACGACCGGCGTCTCTACCTCGCAGACGGCCAGCGCATTCTTGCCATCGAGGAGGGCGAACCCGCTCCGCTGCCCTCAGGAAAGGAGGAGCGCAGACGCCTGGCCGAGCGCATGGCCTCCTCCCTCTTGTTGTGGCCGGAACCGGAACCGAACCTTATGGAGCGGATCGGGGACAAATTTCCGGCGGTGACGTCCCACCTTCCCCAGGCGGAAGAGCCGACCATAGAGGAGAATGAGGCCAAGCTGACGTTGGTGCGGTTGGGCAAGGAGAGCGTTCCGACCCTGCTGGACTACATCGCCCATGAGATCAACCAACAGGACCAAAACGCTCCCCCTCCGAACACGCCGCCGGGAAACTGGAATGCCGATTTCCACCTGGGGCAAGCGCTGAATCTCTTGTTGGACATTGATGATAAAACGATAATCCCGGCGCTTGTCCAACACCTTGAAAACGCCAAGCACCCCGACTCACGGGGGCAGCTTGCGGACACTCTGATTCGCTTCGGCGACCTTCGCGCGTTATCGGCGCTGTTTCGCTATGCCCAGACAGCCATCGATGGCGGCCCACCGCAGGCATCTCTCTATTTCGTCTGTCGTCATGCGCCCCAAACCGCCCGCACCCCGCAAGAAGCTCCCACCCAGGCGCAGGTGACCGCCTATCTGATGGCTCAGCTCAATGATCCGAAAGCGCCGCTCTGGCTGCGTCTGTTCGCCAGGTTCGAGTTGCTCAACAACCGGGGCGAAGCCGCCCGCAAAGCCGCATTGGCGACCTTCTATGGCAACAAGAACCCTCAGTACAAGCCGCACCCCTTGACGGATGAGGAGGGGATCTATCAGGCGGTCATCGAAGCGCTCTGCCAGTATGGACGGGCGACTGCGTCGGACAAACATAGCAACCCCCTCCCGGAATACACCTTCCCCTATGGCAGCGCGAAGCCCCTGCGGCTGTTGCTACCTCCGGGCAGCAAGGGCATCGAGATCCGGGGGCATGCGGGCAAGATCCTCTTTGCTCCCCTGCGAGTGGGAGAAGATCTATCGGCGCTCAGGTTCGCCTCCCACTTTTGCAGCCCTCATATCGATCTGGACGGTCTCTGGACAGAAGACCCGGACCCCAAGCGCTGGGATATCCTAATGCCGGGTGATCCCTTTGCACCTCCGAACGAGAGCAAACCGGCAGCGTTCCCCAACACGTTCCACGACTATTTCCCCTATCTACGCTCCCCCGACGGGAGGCGGGCGCGTGTCTGTTGGAGCGCGGAAAATCCTTTTGAAGGCTCGGTGGACTTCGACATCGAAGTCCGTAAAATAGAAGGCCAATGGGTTCCAGTGGAGTGCCGACAGGTCGCCTGGTACAGCCATCATGGTGCCTCAACGCTCGCAGTGCCTCTGCATAAGCTGCCATGATAGATACAATAGAGAGACCTGGAGGAGGTCATGGGAGTAGGAATCCGATGCGGAAAACACACAAACGGTTGCTGGGCGTGCTTGTTCTGCTCGTCGCCATGGTGACGGGCGTGCTGCTCTTGCACCGGAGAGGTGCTCCCGTACGCCATGAGTTCGTCACCCAACTCCCCGGAGAGGCGTCCCATGTCTGGCGCTCCTTCCACACTGCCTGGACCTTCTCACCTGGCTTCCCCAATCTCCACACCGACGCCAATGACCTGCTTCTGCGCCAGGATCGGCTCTATTATATCTGTGATTACGAAGCGGGTTGCCTGGACAAGGTGTCCGGGAACCTGATCTGGCAGCACCGGTTTGTTACGCGTAAGCAGGTAGAGAACAATCCCTATACCGGCACAACCTGGCGCCTCTCCACAGACGCACAACATCTCTATGCCTGCGAGTGTTCCTTTTCCAATCCGCCGGATGTCGCGGCATCTCGGCTCTGTGCGCTGGATCGGCGCACCGGCGAGGTCGTCTGGGAGCGCAGTCTCAACAGCGCGCCACAAGCCGCCCCCTGTGTAACCGGGGATGTGTTGCTTCTGCCAGGAGTAGATGGGACGGTAACGGCATTACGGTCGGGCAAAGGCGATGTCCTCTGGCATCGGAAGTTGGCCCTGGCAGATTATAAAAGCGCCTGGCCGGGCATGACGTTGCAGGCGGAGAACGGGATCGGCGTGGTGAGAATAGGCGGGGGACGTCTGGTGGGGTTCCGGGTCGAAGAGGGCAACACTCTTTGGGAAGCTCACAGGACAGACTCTACGCCCGAGGAGGCTGAGAGTAATGCGGTTTCCGGCTTTGTGCTGAAGGAGGGTATTGTCTATACTCTCCTCAATACCTACGAAATGGTCGCTCTTCAGGCTGTTTCAGGCAAACCCTTATGGCGCCGGCTCGTTACGGGGGAGAGCAATTCAACGGGGGAAGTCTGGCTGTTGGGTGACAAAATCGTGTCCTGTCCAGGCAATACCCTGGCGGCGCTGCGCCTGACCGATGGGGCCACCCTCTGGTATCACGGAGGTCAGACAGTGCAAGATGTCTATACCTCCGATACCGGAGGGGAAGAAGGCCCTCGCATCCAGGCGCCCTCGACCCCTTCTCGCGAAAGTCTGTTTCTGCTGACAGTCTCGCCCCCGCTAATAGACCAAAAACCGCGCACGCTCCAGTCGGTTTCTGATCTGCCAACTCTGATCGCACTCGATCCTACAACCGGTAAAGAGCAGTGGCAGTGGCAGCCGGATAATGGCGCTCCTATCAATCATTTCATCCCTGACAACCAACGCTTCTACTTCTCGGATGACCAGCGCATTCTCGCGGTCGAAGAGGGCGAACCCGATCCGTTTCCTACCAACACAGAGGATCGGCGACGTCTGGCGAAGCATATGGTATATGCTCAGTTTCTCTGGCCGGAGCCACAGCCGAGCCTGCTTCAGCGCCTCGGCAACAAATTCCCGGCAGTGGCGTCCCACCTGCCGCAAACGGAAGAGGAGACCATAGATGAAACGGATGCGAGGCTGACCCTGGTGCGGTTGGGCAAGGAGAGCGTTCCGACCCTGCTGGACTATGTCGCCTATAAAATCAAGAACCAAAACATGCCAGTCAATGTCGTGCTACACCTACACCGTAGGAATTGTTCTGTGTGGGATCTGTTGTTGGATATTGATGATCGCATCGTGATCCCTACACTTATTCAGTATCTGGACAGCGTAAAGGACCCGGAACTACGTCGGCAACTGGCCGATACCCTGATCCGCTTTGGTGACCTCCGAGCCTTGCCAGCGCTGTTCCGCTACGCCCAGACGGCCTCTGATGAGAACATGCGGCAGGCTGCTCTCTATTTCATCTGTCGTTATGCGCCTGCTGCCGCCCGGATGCCGCAAGATTCACCGACGCAGGCACAGGTGACCGCCTACCTGATAGCCCATCTCAACGATCCCAAGGCCCCGCTCTGGCTGCGTCTGTTCGCCAAGTTCGAACTGCTCAACAACCGGGGCGAAGCCGCCCGCAAGGCGGCGCTGGCAACCTTCCATATGGAGCGCACAACGCGCTTCCTTCCCAAGAACCTCGTCCTGACAATGCTCGACAAAGCAGACCTGGAAGCGGGCCGAGTCCAAGAGAGGGGTTTCCCGCACGATTTCACTGCGGACGCGATTTGCCAGGATGAGCGTGGAGGCTGGTGGGCCGCGTTCCGATGCGACTATCTGGGCAATCCCTACCACTTCTGGTTTGTCCAGTCCACCGATAAGAAGCGCTGGGTCAAACCTGTTTTCGGCCTCGATCTCGCCGCACAATACACCTCGGTAGGCGAAATAGGACCGTACCATCTCTCCTGCCGAGAGGGGAGACTGCATCTGGATTGGAGCGTCACGCTCCAGTCCCCGACTGGCGCCAACAAGGCAAAGCCTCGAATGGTCCCACATCATACCGAAGTAGTCATCGCAGATCTGTATCGAGACAGCGATCACGATGGCTTGACCGACCTGATGGAGAAAGAGATCGGAACCGATCCGTATAGGGCGGATACCAACGGCAACGGCCTGAAAGACGGCGAGGACAAGAATCCCCTCTACAGGCCACACACATTGACGGATGAAGAGGGGATTTATCAGGCGGTGATAGAAGCGCTCTGCCAGTATGGTCGGGAGGCTATCGTAGCCAAACCTCCCACCCTCCTATCGAGGTCCATCATGACTTTTGGCAGCGATCAACCCCTGCGGCTGCCGATTCCTCCGAACAGCAAGGGCATCGAGATTCGGGGACATGCGGGCATGATCCTCCCTTATCCCTTTCGACCGGGAAGACCATCATGGATAGACTCTGTAAACGGAAGCTTTATCCAGTCGCAGATCGGCCTGGATGGTCTGCAGAGGATAGGCGGTCCGGAGGAAGAGCGCAAAGCCTTGGAACAGCAGGATCCCTTTTGCCCCTCTCTTCCGGATCAGAAAGGCGTGCCCCCAAAGACCTTTCACGATTACTTTCCCTACCAGCGCTCTCCCGACGGGCGCCGAGCGCGGGTCGGCTGGGAGACCTATAGCTCGTGGGTGGATCCGACAGATCCGACATTCGATATTGAAGTCCGCAAAATCGGGGGCGAATGGGTCCCGGTGGAGTGCATGCAGGGCATCTCGTCCTCATACAGTAGCTCTCCCAGGTTCGTGGTTCCACTGCATAAGATTCCCTGATGGATACGGAACCCCGATTGGGAGTGCTAAAAGCCCGCGTGCGGGTGCTCCAGAACTTGCGATTGCGTCAGAGACGCGCCCTGGCTGGCGGCATAGGCATCCACGGAGTTCCAGATGTCGCCCGGCAGGGTGGTCGCGCTGATGATCTCCGAGAGCGGCCACAACAGGGCGAAGAGGACCCAGGGGGTCAGGAGGACCGCCAGCAGGCCCCAGAACGCCGCATGGCCCGCCTCCTCCGGCGTGATCCACTGGCGCTGCCCCATGGTGACCACGATCCCCGGCTCTTCGTGTGGGGCGCGGGCGATGGCGACCGTGACCGCATGGCGCATCTTGTCGGGAGTGTCTCCATGTCCGATCTGGATCAGAAAGGAATCGCCCTGGCCGATCTTTTGCGCCTGCAGATTTTGTAGCGGATCGTAGTGGAGTATCAAATAGTCCGCCAGCCCCTCGGGGGTGAGATTGCCGTAGTAGGTGCGCTGTTCCATGTGTCGGTTCCTTTGCTGTTTTGGGATCGCAGCCGGGCGTAAGATCCTCGCGTGCAGAGTGTTCCCCTCTTTATTCCCGTTTCGCCGCCTCAACTCCTGCTTGAGATGCTCTCCTCGCTCCCGGCAACCTTCGCCGGAAATGGAAAAACCCCGCTCAAAAGGGCTTGAATTCTTGCCTATCTCCAAGCACAGAGGCGAAATTGGTACGTTGATCCAAAGCTTGGATGTGAAGCAGGCGATGAAAATATGGAATAGCTATGAGACAACCATGGAGGACAGAAGCCAGGAGGCTTCTGCTAAGGAGTTCTATTCAGGATGAAAAAGATCGTTACGACAACGCTGATTGCCTGTATGCTCATGCCTCTCTCCCTCGGCTGCCTGCTGTCGCGCGCGGCGGCGGAAGAGCCCGGCGCCGGCAAGATCGTTACCGTCGACAACATGGAGAGGTTTTTGACTGCGGCAGGCTATACACCCAAGAAGGCCGGCGAGACGGTATACGCTTTCAGTGTCAAGCAAGCCGATTGGACTTTTCCTATTCGCGTCTCCCTCAGCCCGGACCATTCGCGACTCTGGATAACGACCAACCTGGGTACCTGGCGCGGTGACCGCAGATCGGACGCACGCAAAGCCGAACTGATGCAACTGAATAGCACCATCGCTCCCTCGCAGTTTCAGTTCCAGGCCAAAACCAATCAGTTGCGCATGGCGCACCCGCTCGACAATCGCAGCATGACGACCGATTACTTCTGTAAAGAGTTGGCGCGCCTGTGCACCAATGTGCGGACGACAGCTAAGACCTGGAAAGATGGCATCCTGCCTGCCGATGCGAGCAGCTTTAGCGGGAATTGGAAGACGGAGTTCGGAGCGCTGATCCTCAAATCGGACGGACAGAACGTCATCGGAACCTACCCGTATAAAGATGGACACGTGACGGGCACGCTCTCACCGGATGGCAGAACCCTGATCGGAACCTGGGTGCAGAACGATGGCAAGGGAGGCTTTACCTTCCGGATTTCGAAAGATAGCGACGACTTCACTGGCCGCTGGTGGTATACCGGTCATGAGAGCAATGCGCGCGACTGGAACGGCAAGCGAACCGACCCGGATGAGGATTGGTAGAGCGTAGCGAACCATCGCCGCATGTTGAAGCGTGAAATGCCTCCGGCTCCGTCGCCGGAGGCATTTCGCATTTATCTGGGACCCAACCGAGACATGTGCCTCAAGCCTCCGCATCCTGCTCGAATGCGGACAGCGTGGAGAGAAAATCGGCGGCGGCGTTCAGATTGTATCCTGCCAGATCCCGCATAAACTTCCGCAGGAGCCGAGAGCGCTTTATCCGGTCGCTGTATCGCCGTGATAGCCAGAGCGCCAGCGGGATGATCGCCAACCCGAGCAGCAGGTTGCCGACCAGCCAGGCGATCCCGTGGTCCATCTTATTGAGGATACGGTAGATGTCCAGCCCAAGGAATCCCTTCAGCATCACGATGAGCATTGGGGTCCAGGCCAGCGTCGCGGTCAGAAAGATCCCCTGGATATACCGAATACGGAGCATGCGCAGCGCCTCCAGTTGCCTCTGAATGGCGGCGACCGGTTTGCCATAGTCGAGTTGAAGGGCCAGCGTCATCTGCCGGATCAGGGAGATCAGGATGACAATGGCGAACACGTCCAGGCCGATGGCAGGCAATGCAAACCGTATCTCGGCGATGTGGTCGTAGAGAAAGGAGCCGAGCGCGACGACGACGACCAGTTGGATTGCCGCCTCCAGGCCCAGGCCCAGAGCCAGTCGCTGCAGCGCAGACTGCGCCCGGTTGAGATAGGTGATCTTCAAAAGCTGCCGGTTCAGGCGGAGGCTCGCGTCCAACTTCCGATCCTGCTCTGCCCACTTCGCTTGCAATGCATCGAGGTCCATGGTGTCCTTCTCTCTTCTGTGTCGAACTCAGCCTTCCGCCCGCCATCTCCATCCGCAATAGAGTAAGCGGAGATGCACGGGCAGGGGCGGTTAGTCGCCGAAATCCTGTTTCATCGTCTGTTTCAAGCGGCTGATCTTTGTGGCGACGTTGGTCTGGCTGATGCCCAGCACCTCCGCGATCTCCTGATAGCTGTTCCCATCCAGATAGAGGAGGAGGAGCGCCTTGTTCAACGGATCCTGTCTGTCAATAAACTGATGCAGGAGGAGCAGTTCTTCCGCTGGGTTTGTCGCCTCTTCCGAGATGTTCAGGAGACGCTCGTCTCCGGAAAGCACATGCCGCGCCCGTACGCTCTCGCGGCGACAGTAGGAGATCGCGACGTTCAGAGCGATCCGGTACATCCAGGTAGAAAACCGACAGCGCGCATCAAAAGCGCCGAAGGAGCGCCAGAGTTGGACCAGGATCTCCTGAGCCAGATCCTCCCGGTCGTCCCGGTTTCTGCAGTACGTGTTGCAGATCTTATAGAGGATCTTCTTGTGCTCCTCGATGAGGGCCTGGAACCTCTCCTGTTGTTGCGGCGTGGCCATCGGACTTCTTCCATCTCTTTTTCAGGTGGTGATCGCGGATGTGTTACCGATCTACCCTGTTATTCGCAGCGCCGCGCAAAAAATCACAGGCGGGCACACAAAAACGTCCCGGATCTATGTGGCAAGTAGGAAGTTTCCGAATGGACCTATATCCTTATGGCTGTTTGGATGCCGCTGGATTCGGCGTACTGGCGGCTCCGGAGCTCTGCGCTCCCGCTCCGGGGAACTTTTTCGGCAGTACTTCAGGGCCCTCGCTTCCGGGATGGCTACAGCCTGCGACGGAACCCATCCCGAGGCATATAGGCCCGACCAGTAAGAGAATACGCAATGCGTTAAGAACCTTGCTTGCTTGCGACCTGGATATCATTTCTTCCTCCTATAGATTTATGGGACCGTGCGAAAGGGGCACGGGAGAAGAACCCTGTGCCCCTGTATCGCTCTGCGGAAAAGCCTCGACGCTGGCGACTAATCCACCGGGTTCTGATTGCTGCAGGCCGGATAGCCGGACACGTCCTTGGTTGAGAAGTATTGATAGACGCATCCATTGGCAGTGGCGTCGTATCTCGATGTAACCAGCGAATTCACCTGTAGGAACTTGGCATGGCCGTCGAAGAAGACATTGTTAAGTCCCCTGTTGTGCCGACCATAAAGCGCTCCCTGAGTGTATTGCCCGACCGCGTAGACATACGGTACGCTGCCGGTATTGTCGACAGCCAATCCCGCCCACTGGGTGACAATCTGTTCCGGATCCCAGGCCGTGCGCGGGCTCTGGCCGCCGTCCGCACAGAACACCAGACCGGCGGGCGCTTCTATCGCGGCGATGGATGCCGGAGACGGCGATTGAAAGAGTTCGCCATACCGAGAGTCGTAGTCGTAGTAGTTGTTGAGCGTATAGGCCGCCTGGATCGAGCCGATCAGCGGTCCGCTCTTCCATGGGCTCGACGGGGAGTAGTCGTAACCGGCATAGAGGCCGGTGTTGACGCTGGCGCTGGGACAGACATAGATGGCATAGTTCTTAATGTACGGTTGGATCAGCGTCATCCAGGTGTTGATGTACCAGTTGCCGCTGTTTGCGGGATACTGATACCAGTTGCCGTCGTTGTTGAAGCAGACATGTTCGTCGTAGTCCTGCACGTACATCTGCAGGGCCAGACCGATCTGCTTTGTATTGGACAGGCACGATGCTGCACGCGCCTTTTCGCGCGCCTGGGCAAAAACAGGGAAGAGAATTGCTGCCAAAATCGCGATGATGGCGATGACCACCAGCAGTTCGATGAGCGTGAATGCGCTCCGTTGACGTTGAAACATGTTTCCTCTCCTTAATGAACCGACTATGACTTATCTCGACACCCGATAAGCGTCGAACCAGGAATACGAGGATCTCGTTTATTTATGGGCTCTCACCAGAGAGCGTGGAACCATGAATATGAAGCGGCGCTTGCAGCAGGATTTGCTGAGGTTCTGTTATCGTTCGCGATTCGATCCGCTCCAGCAGAAGGCTGGCAGAGCGCCTGCCCAGCAGTTCAAACGGCTGGTAGGCGGTCGTCAGAAAGGGCTCGCAATGCCTCAATCGCTCGATTCCATCGAAACCGGCCACCGCCATATCGTCGGGAACACGCATACCCCGTGCTCGCAAGGCGCTCATAAAACGCTCCGCAATCACATCGTTCACTGCGAACACGGCGGACGGCGGTTCCGGCAGACGGAGCAGGCGTTCGGTCAATTCTCCGTATACGGCAGGAACTTCCTCCAGGGAAGATTCGGTGGCTGTGACAACCAGTTCCGGGTGGAAGGGAAGGGACGCTTGCTCCAGAGCGTGGCGATATCCGAACATCCGCTCCTGCACCGTGGAAGCCTGGTCCAGATTGGTAATGTGCGCGATACGACGATGTCCCTGCCGAATGAGATGCCGGACGACCTTCTCTGCGCTTCTGACGTTGTCTACGCCGACATGGTCGGCTACGATGCCGGCGGGCGGGCGCCGATCCATGAAGACAATGGGGATTCCGGCAGCGCTTGCTTTCTGCAACGCGGGCAGGCTCTCCGCTTCGCCCAAATACCACAACAATACGCCGACGATATCGCGATCTTCCGTCATCTGCTCCAAAAAACGGGTTTGCGAGAGATTGATAGCCTCACTGGTATTCCAGACGATGCTTCCAATGACGACCCGATAGTTGTCATGGTTGAGCGTCTGATTGATGCCGTGGAGTATCGCAGCCGTGCCGGGATCGTAGGGGCTGGCCAGCATTCCCAGCCCGATGGTGCTGCGTCTGGTCGTCCGAGGCGGATGGGGCAACAATGCTGCCTCGCGTATCATCGTCCGGCAACGCGGCGAACGGACGATGAGGTTCTCTGCTTCCAGCGTCTCCATTACTCTGCGGATGAGCGTACGGCTGACGCCGAACTCATTGACCAGATCCCGCTCCGAGGGAAACCCATCCTGGCCCAGGTATTTGCCGGTACGAATGCGCTCGGTAAGCGTGCTTGCAATGGCCGTTACGAGCGGTGAAATGGATACATCCTCAGCCTGCGCTGTCATAGTCACTCCTGATTCCTCTAACCAGATAATACCAGAAAGTCCTGTGGTTGTCAACGGTCTGTTCAGAAAAGTTTCACACCCGGCTTCAACCCTTGCGCCTCTCCAACATCGACCGTCATGGAGATTATACCGCAGGAGAATTCGGTCCCCGCGTAGAAGAGACATCCAACCGATCTCGCAAGGAGAGTGGAAGACACCATGTCGGAGCCGGAAGAGGTCCCCACACCGGAGGAGGGGCCCCGCGACCAGATCTTCATGCCCGCCTGGGAGGAGCACAACCGCCCTGCCCGCATCGTGTCTCTGGGCCACTACTATCCGAAAAAGCATACCGGCAAGGCGGAACAACTCCTGCGGGAGACCCGAGCGACCTACAATGCCTCCAGCCCCGTCCGCCCCCGCGCCATCCGGCAGAACCTGGGATGGACGGAGCTTATCAACGCGCTGAACCAGGAGCGCCAGTGGCCTCTGAAGCGGCTCTTCGAGCTGATGGACCCCATGCTGGAGGCCGACATCGCCATCGCGGCAGTTCCGACCCACATCGCCTATCAAGCCTTCTGGCCGATGCGCACCCTCGCCCAAAGCCTCGCCGCCCACGGGCGTGTGGACGCCACCTCCTGCCTGGTGCGCACCAGGACCATCCGCCGCATCACCTTCGGCGGCCCCAGCACGCGCGCCCTGCACCGGCAGACCCTGCGCCTGGAGAACGCCCACCTCGTCACCAACAGGCGTGTGCTGCTTCTGGACGATATCGCCAAGAGCGGGGCCTCGCTGACCACATGCCGTGAAATGCTCTATGAGGCCGGCGCCGCCCTGGTGCAGGCCATGGCCCTGGGATGGGTGATCGTCGAAGGCCACGAGAGCGAATAGAGGGCCGCTGCCTCTTTCCGAGCCCCTGTTCGGTTCCAAGCCGGGGATAGATCGCGCCGGGTCCGTTTTCTTCGCCTGTTAAAGTTCACAGCAGAGCTGTGGACTTTTTCGCGGCAAACCCCTAGCCGAAACAACCCGTTTGTGATATAATTCCGTCGTCGGCCCGCCCCCCGCGCGGCGCCCCCACTCTACCCCTTTGAAGGACGGAACATGTCGAACACAAATCGTCTGCTGGAATCGGTACATAAAGTCACAAGCAAGCTCGCCTCCGCTGCCGACGCAGGCGATGCCTTTAAGATCGCGCTGGACATCGCCGCGGAAGAGGTCGGCACCGAGGGCGGTACGGTCTATATGCACGATCCGGAAACGCGCAAGCTGTGGTTCCGTCATGTCAAAGGCGGCGGACTGCGCTACTATGGCGAGGCGATAGATGAGGATCAGGGCCTCGCCGGGCAGGTCTTCAAGTCGGAGAAGTCCAACATCGAGAACAACGTCGCCCAGAACAAGCAGCACGCCAAGGATACGGACGAAAAATTCGACTACGAAACGCGCAACCTGCTTACGGTCCCCCTGCGCTACCCCGGCGGAACGACCACGTTCGGCGTCATGCAGCTTGTGAACAAGAAGAGCGGTGACTTCACCGAGGAGGATCTGACCCTGCTGGAGATCATCGCCAGCATGGCCGCCACCCATGCGGAGAACGCCTCTCTGGAGACGCAGGCGCAGAAGTCCAAGGTGCTGGAGAACCTGACCCGCATCGTATTCGATATCAACAACAAAATCGGGCGGATCAGCGGACCGCTGGAGGCGCTGCAGACGGCGCAGGCGGAAGCCCTGGCCAAGCTCTCCGGGGACAATATCGAAACCCTGCGGGAAGACCTCCAGAGCCGGGTCCAGGCCATCTCCGAAGGCATCAAAGACCTGCAGCGCTACATGGACTTTATGAACGCCGCCGTCTCCGGCAAGCCCATCGCGCCGAACATGCAAGAGAATGATCTGACCGAAGTGACAAAGCGCCAACTGGCGATCCTGGACAACGATGCGAAGCATCAGGGGGTGACGCTCCAGCGCGAATACGACAAGGACACCCCGATAAGCTTCCGCTTTGACAGCTTCCTGCTGGAGCGTGCCATCTTCAACCTGGTCAACAACGCCCTGAAAGCGACGCCCAAGGGAGGAACCGTGACGGTACGCCTCGCTATCGACAGCGGAGACGCCGTGTTGGAGGTGCGCGACACCGGGACTGGCATCCCGCAATACGTCCTCTCCCGCATCCTGCAGGGGAACGCCATCGGAACTCGAGGCAGCAGCTCCAGCCTCAGCGCCAAGATCGTCCGCGAAGTGGCGGAGGCGCATGGCGGGCGTATGGAGGGGGAGAGCGCCGAGGGCAAAGGCACCACCTTCCGCCTGCGCCTTCCGATGAAGCAGCTCCTCTAAGCGCTCCGCTTGCTGCTTGTCCGCACGTAAGAAAATACAACACGAGCCATCCCAACTCTGGAATGGCTCGTGTTGCTTTTGCCCGCATAGAGATCAGGCTACTTTAAAATGGCCTGTCTGTTGGCGCGTTTGCTCCGCAAGATGGGACAACGCGCCCATGGAGGATGCCATGCGCTCTGCTGCTGCGGCATCTGATTCCGCTATGGTCCGAAGGTTATGGACACTGGTTTCCATCTCGTGGACAATGTCTGTCTGTTCCGCCATCGCCGTCGTGATTTCTCGCAGGCTTCGATCCGTGTTCAGCACGTTTTGAACGATGTTGCCCATCTGTGCCTGAACTTTCTGCGCAACGTCCAACCCACCCTGTGAGGAGTGCCTGGCCTCCGTCACGAGCGCTTTGATTTCGATAGCCTGGAGATTGACCTGATTGGCGAGGTTGTTCACTTCCTGCGCGACCACGGTGAAACCGCGCCCGTGTTCTCCCGCTCTGGCCGCTTCAATGGCAGCGTTGAGCGCCAGCAACTGGGTCTGATCCACGATGCTGGTGATGACTTCGGCGATGGAACTGATCTTATCGCTGTTCGCGGCGATGGCGCGCACTTGATCCAACATCGTTTCGACCTGTTCCTGACCGGATTGAACGAGTGTCGCCGCATGTTGCGAGAAATCGCGCGCGGTGTTGGTGCTTTCCAATACGCGGCCCACAGCATGCGTCGTCTTTTCAATCGCCTGGACCAGATGGTCTACGGATCCGGACTGGGAATGGACGCCCTCGGCGACTTGCTCGACCGTCGTTGAGGTCTCGGAAGACGCAATTGAAACCTGAAGCGTATTATTATGTACCAATTTCAGTGTTGTTTGGAGAGAGGTCAGTGAGGTATTGATTCCGTCCGCAAGTTGCTGAAACGCGCCGGAGGCTTTCACGGAGACACGGGGCGTCAGATCTCCCCGAGCCACTCGTGACATCACCTCATTGACATCTCCAATGATTGTCTCCAGACTCGCCATCGTTTGTAAGATCATATCGCTACTGCGTTTGAATTCCCCCTGAGCCTCCACATGGACATGGGCTTTGAAGTCGCCGAACGCCAGAGCCTGCATCACTTCATGCTGGGCCTGCATCGTCGTTCGGAGTGTCCTGACCGTCTGGTTGATGTTCCCCTTCAGAGTATCCAACTCTCCGGAGAGGTCGGCGCTCACGTGCAGCGAGAAATCCCCTTGAGCCAGGCCGTTCAGCACGCGATTGATGTCCTGGATGGCAAATCTTAACCGATCTACCGACGTATTGATATTGGATTGCAATGCCTTCAATTCCCCATGCAACTCCACGTGAATCTGGCGTGCAAAGTCCCCCTGTGCGACGCCCTCCATCACTTCATTGATGTTTGAGATCGCCTTCTGGAGTCGCTCGACGGTCGTATTGATGCTGGTCTTGAGTGCGTGCAAATCGCCGGTAAGTTCCACGTCCACGCGACTGTCAAAATCTCCCTGCGCCATATCGTTCATCACGGTGTTGATTCGGGAAAAGGCGGACTGGAGCGAGTCCATCAAACGATTGAAGGCCTGTACGGTTTTTCCCACTTCATCCCGGCTTCGGATCGGCACACGCCTGGAAAAATCCCCTTCCGCAGCCACGGCCAGAACGGTCTTCGATAGAATGTTGAGGGAGCGTGTGATGCTGACCATCAACATCAGGCTAAACAGCAGCACGACGCCGGCTGCTATCGCAGAGAGCGTCAAAGTGGAAGAGAGACTCTGTTTCACCCGCTCATTGACTGTCGAGACAGTGTTTGTCTGATTCTGGCTGGCCGTCTCCAGCTTCTTATTCCCCTCCTGCGCCTGTGTGTTGGAGATAAGGCGAATGCGCGCAAACATCTGCTGCATCAGCGTATCGGAAGTCAGCACATTTTTCTTTGCAGTGAGTATCTTCTCGATGGAAGCATGCGCGCCCTGTATTGCGCCCACAATGGCTTGCACGTTCCCTGTTTTCTGAGCCAGGCGCGTGTTGCCGTTGGAGGGTTGGGGTTGGTCGGTGGGTGTATTCACGCTAGGGGTAGAGGTGGGGGCGCTTCTGTGTGTCTGAAGCCGGGCTGTTGTTTCGAGGGCATGCTGAAGGTGGTCGATCTCTGCGGAAATACCCTCCAGCATGGTCTTCACCTGGACTCGCTTCTGTTCCCACTCTGCTGTGGTGTGGCTTAGCATAATCAGCCGCGTCCCTGTGTTCAGTTCTTTTGTTTTCATTTCGAGCAGCGCCGCGCTGCCCACCACCGCGTCCGTCTGCTCTTGTAACTGTAATGCCCGGTCAACCGCCTCGCGGCTCTGAAAGAGTTGCAGTTCCAGAGGATCGATAGCGGTTGTAAGTTTGTCCGTTACGGCGCGCAGGTTGGTTATGACACCGATTTTAGCCTTTGCATAGTCGTCTTGCTTTGTCGGATCCGAGAGGGCCAGCGTGCGTAACGCCAATAATCCTGTATTCTTTAGTTTGACGTCCTGAAAGACAGTGGCCGCGGCGCTTCTCACGTCACCGAAAATAGCGGGTTCGTCTTTGACGATAGGAACTCCTTGTATATCGTCATTGGCCGTTCTGATCCTGTCTTTCACCGCATTGAGTTCGTCTTTACTATGAACCCCGTCTATATCACCCAGGAGCGCCTCCAGCGTCTTCGATTTATATTGAAGGCTGAGCGCCTGTTTGACCACATTGTTCCGCAGGAGGTTGGATTGTTGCGCTGCCCGCACCGCGTTAAAAGCCTCGGCGTTCTGCAAAACGACGTCATGATGGATGTTGGCGAGACTGCCTTCGACATCGCGCAAAGCCTTGCCGGCGCTGTCCGCTTCCTCTTCGAACGATTGGATCGCTTTGAGTTTGGAATTCAGTGTGTTGGCGACCGCGGTATGCAGTTCGGCAAACACGTCGGTATTGAAACTGTCCGAACCGTTGTCCAACTGCTGTATCTGCTGACTGAGTTTTCTGAGTTCCTCGATCTGCACGTCGACCGATTGTGAAATTTGATGGGCCTCATTCGTATTCTGGGCCATGCCGAGACGCAGGAATTCGGCGGATAATTTCTCGATGCATTGCTGGAGTTGTGTGTTTTTCACCTGCAGGGGAGTGGAGTTCTCAGTGAGATAGCCAATGCTGGCCTTGATAGAGAAGAGGCTTTGCAAGTTCATCCCGGAAATGATGCCTACTGCCACGATCATGACAAAGGCATTCAGCACTAACTTGAATTTAATGCTCATCATCTTCTCTTCTGAAGGCGCATCCCTGTGTCAGTTATACGTTCGCAAGAGCATCCGGGCCAATCTTGCTTTGTGAGCGTCTTCCTAACACAGGGATATGTCTGCTTTAAGGGTTGTGAGAGATACGTAGCTACAATCTCTTTCGCATCACTGACATTGACAGAGATCGCTTCTCTTCCCGTCGGTCACACGTGAACCGGAAGAACAAAAGCGGTCTCTGTCGGGGTCAATATGATGGGGCGCTTCAGGCTCCTGGTACGGCCTTGAGCAGTTCCAGGTTATGCTTTAGCAGCCCTGCCGGCAGAGGCGAATAGTGCAGGGCCTTGGCATCCTTTTGCTGGGCATCCTGCATGGCCCATATCCACAGTTTCGCCGCAAGCCCGGCCTGACCTGCACCGTCCTTGTAGATCAGGACAAAGGTTAATCCGGAGATGGGATAACTATCCTCTCCGCTCCCATTGACAATCGGCGTCCTGACATCCTTGTTCAATTGCTCAAGAAAGTCCCCGATCGCTTCCGTGACGCTTTCATCGCTGGGTGTGATGAAATTCCCCGCGCTATTCTTGACCGAGCCGTAAGGAAGCGATTTCTCGATGGCATAAGCCAGTTCGACATAGCCGATACCGCCGGGAGTGGCATTGACAAGCGTCGAGACACCGCCATTTCCCTTTCCTTCCCCACCCCCAGGCCAGGTTACCGACTTTCCCGTTCCCGGACCGGCAGCCCAACTGGGGCTAACCTTTGTGAGGTAGCTCGTAAAGATATTGGTCGTTCCTGAGCCGTCCTGGCGGTGGATAGGATGGATAGGCAGATCAGGAATGGTCTTGCCGGGATTGATCGCCTTGATACGTGCGTCACTCCATGTCTTGATCTTACCAAGAAAGATGTCCGCGATCACATCCGGAGTGAAGCGGAGTCCCGCTCCTAACCCGGGAAGATTGTAGGTCATAACGACCGCACCGCCGACCGTGGGAAATTGCACCACTTTGCCCGGCATTTGCTCCTCTTCGGCATCGGTGAGGGGCACATCGCTCGCGCCGAAATCCACCGTCTTGTTTTTCAGCGCCTGAACTCCCGGGCCGGAGCCAATCACTTGATAGCTCACCTGGGTACTTGTTCCCTGTTTGTATTTTTCGAACCACTTGGCATAGATCGGTTCCGGGAAGCTGCCCCCGGCTCCGTGAAGTTGTGCCTCGACGATTTTCGGAGTGCCCATCATACAGAGTAGTGCGGCTACAAAGCCCCATTGTCGCATATTCATTGTTGTTCTCTCTTGTCTCCTACACCTCGACATCAATGCTGATTATCCCATAGGCCCTGTACTCTCTAGAACACGACGTGCGATCTATGTGGTTCTCAGCAACACGGTTCCAGAACCAGTTTCCTCGCTATCCGGCGAAGCCACAGAGAGACTGTACGTAATCTGGCAGGCTGTTCTCAGGTATTATCGGTATAAGTGGTTCACTTAGGTAGAGTTACCTAAGTAGTGATCTACCCCCGAAAATTTAGGCCACATGTCAGCCGGCCTATGGTTCCATCCGTGAGCCTGACTCTCGGATAGGGGCAAGCCCTGACCCATTAGGGCGGGGTCGTTGACTTTAGGAGATCCGCAGGGGCCTGGCCCGGCTTCCACTCCTGAAGGGTCCGGAACTTGAACGGCGAGGGCTTGAACTCCCCCACGAAATCCACCGCGCTCTTTGCCGGGATCCGCTTCTCCATCCCCAGCGACCAGTAGACCGCGTTCACCAGCATGCGCCGCGTCCCATCGAAGGCAAAGTCCTGGGAAGCCCCCAGGGTGGTCATGAACACCCGCGCCGTTTTCCCCGAAGCACCCCGATAGGTCTTGGTCCATGCGACCGGCATCATCGGGTCGTTCTTGGGGCCGGGCACCGCCGGAGAATCGGGCTGCTGGGTCTCCGTCACTTCGCCCAGTACCAGCGGCTGACTGTCTCCCGGTAGGGGCAGCCGGAGGCCATACACGTCGGTCACGCCGTAGATGGAGCCGGGAGCGATCCCCTTTAAGATCGGATGCTTCTCCTGGCCCTTAGCGAAAATACCGCGTGTGCCCTGTTTGCCATGCTCCCCATGATGCGCAACCCAGGTCTCCCCGAATACCTGGCGGCCAAAACCGCCTTCGTAATCCGCGCCTTTGTAGTCCCAGGAGTACTTCTGATAGGCGCTCCCCATCAGTTGGAAGGGATGCGTCGCCGTGCGCATCCCGATCATGGGCCTGCCGCTCTCCGCATAATCCACGATCTGTTGGATCTGGCTATCCGGTAGGTTGCGCCACCGCATCAGCATGATGAGCAGATCCGCATGCTTCAGGATCTCCAGGCCGGGAATGTTATCCGTTACATTGGGGCAGATCGTGCCATCCTTGGGGTCGATCCCGAAAAGCACCACGCAGTTGAACCCATGGCGTTTCGCCAGGATCTGCGCCAACTGCGGCAGGGTCTCTTCCGAACGGTACTCCTCATCGGCGGCGATCAGGACAATCAACTTCCCTTTGCCGGGGCCGTCACCGCCCGCGATAGAGATCCAGGGGCCGGGGCCTGGCGGGAACTTTGTGTCGTCAGCCCTGCCCGTGGCCGCCAATGCTACCGTCATGCAGACCAAGAGAGCGCACATCCATCCACGCATCCGTTCTCCCTTTCTCACAGTAAATCGAGGAGGCTCCTCAAAACTTCGGAAAATACGCCGGCAAATTCACGCTGCTTGGTCCTGATTCCTTTTTACCTAAAATCTTAACGGATCTATGGAATAGATATGCCAACGTGATCCAATCCCCATCGGGACGTGCGGGAAGGAGACGCTGACGTCGCGCGATGCGGGAGAGGGGCGTTAAGATCGGGGTTTCAGCCAAAATTGGTAAGGCCTCCTTGCAGCGGTTTTATGAAAGGACGGAACAGGGCCTTTTTCAGACACATCCGGATGGACGGTGGCTCTGTGTTAATCCGGCCCTTGCGCGTCTCTATGGCTATGAGTCATCGGAGGCGCTTCGGCGCGCCTGTCCTAATCGCTATCATCTCGACGCAGACCCCACCTATCGGGAAACCTTCCTGCGAGCGATGCAGGCAGACGGAACCGTGCAGCGGTTTGAAGTCTCTGTGCGCCCTCGTGACGGCGGGGTACGCTGGACGGCGGAGACCGTTTGGGCCATACGAGACGAAACAGGCGGCATTCTCTGCTACGAAGGTATTGTCGAGGATATCACGCACGCCAAGCAAGAGGAAGCGAGGTTAGACCTACAGGCCCACCACGACTCTTTGACCCAATTGCCCAATCGTAAGCTTTTCTTAAAGCGCCTGGAGGAGACGCTTGCGCTGGCCGGGCAGGAAGGCCGCCGCGTGGCGGTCTTCTTTGTGGACTTAGACCATTTCAAAAAGATAAACGACACGCTGGGCCATGCTGCCGGAGATCGCCTGCTCCAAAAGTTAACGGCTCTCCTCAAGAGTTGCCTGAGTACGGACGATACGCTGGCGCGACTGGGAGGCGATGAGTTTACTGCTTTTCTGCCGGAAGTCGCTTCCGCAGAGGATGCCATCGGCATCGCGCAGCAGTGGTTGGACCTGCTTGCGCATCCTATTCCGCTGATCCCCGGCCATGAACTCCTGGCGACAGTCAGTATCGGTGTCAGCCTCTTTCCCGATCACGGACGCGAGGCCGCTACCCTGCTACGGCATGCCGATGTCGCAATGTATAAGGCGAAGCAGCAGGGGCGTAACCGGTTCCAGCTCTTCAGCACCTCCCTGCACATTCGCGAATATGAGCGCCTGATCCT
>Ga0209060_10001412_pt1 | contig 26610 bp, 25 predicted proteins | sample Coa_R1_8_FD_187155 | JGI IMG/M metagenome (GOLD analysis project Ga0209060, IMG submission 187155) | Surface soil microbial communities from Centralia Pennsylvania, which are recovering from an underground coalmine fire - Coalmine... | ecosystem: Environmental > Terrestrial > Soil >...
CGGGTCGGATCGATGTGCGGGATCCTGGTACGAGCCCCTCGCCGGCGAGCGCTTCGATGTCATCGTCTCGAACCCGCCCTACATCGCCGAGGGCGACCGCGCGCTTGCGGCGCTCGCCGCGGAGCCGCCGCTCGCCCTCGTCTCGGGTCCGAGCGGCCTCGAGGCGCTCACGGCCGTCATTGCGGGCGCGCGTGATCACCTCATCGCGGGGGGCGCGCTCCTCCTCGAGCACGGCGCCGATCAGGGGCCGGCCGTCGCCCGGCTCCTCGAGACCCACGGCTTCGCCTCGATCCAGACCTACACCGATGGCGCACGCCGGCCGCGCGTCACCGCCGCACGGAACCCGTCCGAGCCGGGTCGCGTGACTCGTGCCGAGGACTTCGGACACACTGACCCTCTTCGTCTCTCACCAGGAACTTCCTCATGATTCGTTTTGAAACCAATTTGGGCGCCTTCACGATCGAGCTGTTCGAGAAGGAGGCTCCGGTCACCGTCGCCAACTTTTTGAAGTACGTCGACTCGGGCTTCTTCGATCGCACGATCTTCCATCGCGTCATCCCCGGGTTCGTCATCCAGGGCGGCGGCTTCACCGAGGACATGAAGCAGAAGAGCACGCAGGCGCCCATCAAGAACGAGGCGGACAACGGGCTCAAGAACACGCGCGGCTCGCTCTCGATGGCCCGCACCAACGACATCAACAGCGCCACCTCGCAGTTCTTCGTGAACCTGAAGGACAACGATTTCCTCGACCACTCGCGCGGCAACTTCGGCTATGCCGTGTTCGCGCGGGTGACCGACGGGATGGACGTGGTCGACCAGATTGCCGCGGTCCAGACCGGGCGCAAGCGCGGCTTCGAGGACGTGCCGCTCGACGCGGTGGTGGTGACGAGCGCGCGCCGCCTCGAGGGCTGATCGCAAGCGCTCGATCGAGATCGTGGCCCGCTCGCGCTCCGTTGCCGCCCGATGTGCGCGTCTCATCGGCTGGCTCGTCCTGGCGTGCGTTCTCTCGAGCATTCTCGCCGTAGCAGTCCTGCGCTGGATCAACCCGCCGCTCTCGGCCTTCATGATCGAGAGCCGCCTCGAGGCGCTCGCGAGCCATGATCGCAGCTACCTCTTCAGGCACACCTGGGTCGATCTCGACCACATCTCGCCGAACCTCGCGCTCGCCGTGGTCGCATCGGAGGACCAGAAGTTTCCCGAGCACTGGGGCTTCGACGTCGAGGCGATCGAGAAGGCCTACGAGCTCAACCAGCATCGCCATCATGTGCACGGGGCGAGCACCATCAGTCAGCAGGTCGCGAAGAACCTCTATCTCTGGTCGGGGCGCAGCTACTTTCGCAAGGGGTTGGAGGCGTACTTCACGGTGCTGATCGAGGCGCTCTGGCCGAAGCGGCGCATCCTCGAGATCTATCTGAACATCGCCGAGTTCGGCCATGGCACCTTCGGCGCCGGGGCGGCGGCCGAGCGCTACTTTCACAAGTCCGCGGCGCGGCTCTCGCGCGCCGATGCCGCCGTGCTGGCCGCGGTGCTGCCGAACCCCACTCATTACTCGGCCGTCGCGCCCTCGCGCTACGTGGCGCAGCGTCGAGATTGGATCCTTCAGCAAATGCAGGCGCTCGGCGGGCCGGAAATGCTCTCAGAAATCGACGCCTATCCCGACCGTCGTCGCTGAATCGCGCCTCGGGGTCGGCGCGCGGGAGGCATCGAGTGTGACCGGCGTCGCGATTGGCTGGCGATCCGTTGACTATGATAGGGTCCGATCCATTGGCATCGAATCCGCAGCAAGGAGCAGCGATGGCCACGGAAAACTCGAACCCCTACGCCTCCCCCAAGGCCCCCGTCGCGGATGTCGTCTCGAGCGAGCCTTTCGAGCTCGCCGAGCGGGGAGCGCGGCTGCAGGCCGCCGTGATCGACGGCCTCACCGTCCTGATTCCCCTGATTCCCACGTTTGTCCTCTGGTACCGGGTGCTGGGGCACCGCGCCGAGTCGATGACGGGTGTGGGCCTGCTCGGGCCGCTCGCGGGCCTCGGCGCGCTCGCCGTCATCGGTGTCGCGATCTATGACTGCGTGCTGCTGTCAAGGAACGGCTGGACGATCGGCAAGCGGCTGTCGGGCATCAAGATCGTGCGCACCGATGGCACGAAGGCATCGCTCGGCCGGATCATCTGGTTGCGCGGCTTCGTCAACGGGCTGCTCGGCGCCATCCCCTTCGTCGGCCGCCTCTATTCGCTCGCGGACATTCTCTTCATCTTCGGCAAGGCGCGCCGCTGCATCCACGACTACATCGCGGACACCCTCGTGGTGAAGGCGTGAGGCCTCTTGGCCGGGCAACCTGACAATCTCTTCGCACCCCCGAAGAGTGTGGTCGCCGATCGGGGCGAGGAGATCGAGAGCATCAAGGCCGGCCGCGGCGAGCGTCTCGGAGCGAAGATCATCGACGGCTTTCTCTTCTACATCGCCCTGGCGCCGGCCTCCGGGTGGCTGTCGGTGCGCCTCTACGGAGGTCTCAATCCGAGCGCGGCGCGCGCCTGGGAGTGGATGGCCGCCGTTCCCTACTGGCTGAGCGGCGGTCTTGTGGTCGGGCTGGCGATCGGCCTGATCGATGCGGTGCTGGTCCAGCGCAACGGCCAGACCATCGGCAAGAAGTTGTGCAAGATCCGCATCACGCGCACCGATGGCTCGCCGGTCACGCTCGCTCGGGTTTTTTTCCTGCGCTACTTGATCAGCGCCGTGATCCGCTTCGTGCCCTTCGTGGGCGGGCTCTACGGCCTCACCGATGTCCTCTTCATCTTCGGTGAGAGCCGCCGCTGCGTTCACGACTACATCGCCGACACCATCGTCGTCCGGGCTTGAGTGCTCCCCTCGACACGGTCGTCACGGCCGAGACGCCCGAGGGAATCGAGATCTCCATCCGGCCCGCCGGCTATCCGGTCCGCTGCTGCGCCTACCTGATCGACGTGGCGCTCCAGGGATTCACCTTGAGCGCGATCTCCGGCGCCTTGGGGTGGGCCGGCACCTTTGGGATGGGGGTGTTCTTCATCCTCGTCTTCGCCATCAACTGGTTCTATCCGGTGCTGTTCGAGCTGCTGCCCGGCGCGGCCACCCCCGGCAAGCGCATCCTGGGGCTCGAGGTCATGATGGCCGATGGACTGCCCATCACGCCGGTGGGCTCGCTCATCCGCAACCTCATGCGCGTGGTCGACCTACTGCCGGCGCTCTACGGCTTCGGCATCGTCACGATGCTGCTGCGAAGCGATGCGCGCCGCATCGGCGACCTCGCCGCGGGCACGCTGGTCGCCTACCGGCTGAAGCGCGAGGAGACGCGCTTTGCGCCGGGCACGCCGCAGCCGCCGCGGGTTGCGCTCTCGGAGCGCCAGCAGCGCGCGATCAGCGCCTTCGCCGCACGCGTCGAGCGCCTGACACCGCAGCGTGCCGAGGAGATCGCCGAGTTCGCCGCTGCGCGCGTGGACTCCTCGCAGGAGAACGCTGGCGCGGCGCCGCGCAGCGCCTACCTCGTGTCGATCGCTCGCTGGCTGCATGGCGAGCGCAAGGCATCGCATGACGCCCTTTGAGTTCGAGGCGGCGCACGGCGCCGCATGGCAGGAGCTCGAGCAGGCGCTTTCGCGTGGCGAGCGCGCGCTCGACCCGGAGCGCTTTCTCAGGCTCTATCGCAGCGCCTGCGAGCATCTCGCCCTCGCGAAGTCGCGCGGCTACCCCACCGATCTCATCGACCGGCTGTCGATCCTGACGGCCTCCGCCCACCAGATCATCTACCGGCAGAACGATTACGGGGCGCGGCGCATCGCCCGAGCGCTGCTCGAGGAGTTCCCGGCCGAGGTGCGCGCGCAGCGCCGCTACGTGGCGCTCGCCGCCGCGCTGCTGTTCGTGCCGGCGCTCGTGCTCGGCTTCATCATCCACCACCGCCCCGAGATCATCCTCTCGATCGTCGACAGCACGACCGCGCAGCAGTTCGCGCAGATGTACAGTCCCGACAATCCGGCGATCGGACGGGCGCGCTCGATGGGCGGCAACTGGATGATGTTCGGCTACTACATTCTCAACAACATCAGCATCGCCTTTCAGTGCTACGTCACCGGGGTCCTGTTCGGCCTCGGAAGCCTGTTCTTTCTCCTCTACAACGGCGCCTTCAGCGGCGCGATCGCGGGCTACATCACCTCCGCCGGCTACGGCGGCACCTTCTTCCCCTTCATCGCGACTCACTCCGCCTTCGAGCTCACCGCGATCGTGCTTGCGGGCGGCGCCGGCCTCAAGGTCGGCCACGCCGTGCTGCTGCCCGGCCGCTTGACCCGCACCGCATCGCTCGCCGCCGCCGCGCGCCGCACCGGCATCGTGATTGCCGGGTGCGGCGTCATGCTGCTCATCGCCGCCGCGCTCGAGGCCTTCTGGTCCTCCGCCGCCTGGGTCGCCCCGCAGGCGAAATACGCCTTCGCCGCGTGTTGCTGGACGCTGGTGGCGTTCTTCTTCCTGCGCACGCCCCATGCAGCTTGATGCCGTCCGCGTGGTGTTGCGGCCGCGCTCGGTGTGGGAGGGGTGCGATCTCGGCATTCGCCTGCTGCAGGGATCGAAGCGCGCGGTGTATCGCTGCACCCTCGGCGTCGCGGTGCCGTTGTTCGCGCTCTACCTCGCGACCGCGCAGCTCGCCGACTGGCTGCCGGTGCTGCTGATCTGGCTGTCGAAGCCCTGGCTCGATCGCACGATTCTCTTCGTCCTGTCGCGCGCGCTCTTCGGCCAGGGCACGACCGCAGCGGATCTGCGGGCGGCCGCAGGCTCGGTGTGGGGCGGTCAGTGGCTTCGCACCTGGACGCTGGCGCGCCTGAGCGCCTCGCGCTCCTTCACCGCGCCCATCGTGCAGCTCGAGGGGCTCACGGGCCGGGCGCGGCGCGAGCGCGTGATCGTGCTCGCCAGCCGCAGACGCGGCATTGCCCGGGCCATGACGCAGGCGTTCGCTCTCGGCGAGCTCGCCCTGCTCTTCAGCCTGCTGACGGTGCCCGCCTGGCTCGCGCCCCACCGCGGGGTCGGTTTCTTCGACATCGCCACCTGGACCCGCACCGGGCCGCTCGCGAGCGCGCTCGCCTATGCGATCGCGGTTTGCTTCGTCGAGCCCTACTACGTCGCCGCCGGGTTCGGGATGTACCTCAACCGTCGCATCGAGCTCGAGGCGTGGGATATCGAGCAGGAGTTTCGTCGTGCCTTCGCCGCGTGATGCGCGGGCGCGGGCTCCCGCGCTCGCCGGCCTGGGACTGCTCCTCGCCTCACCTGCGCTCGCCGTGAATCCGCCCGCCTCGGCCGCCTCGGCCGCCGCGCCCGCGGCGGCGGCGGTCGCACCGGCACCCGCGTCCCCGGCCGCCGCGCCGGATGCGCCGGGTGCGCCGGGCGCGCTCGGCGAGGCGCCGAGCCGCGAGGAGATCGCGCAGGCGCTCGCGCGTCTGCGCGCGGATCCGAATCTCGGCAAGGAGACGCGCGTGCGCACCCTGCGCTTCAACACGCAGGCGGCGGCGACGCCGCAGACCGCGCCCGCGTGGCTCGCGAATCTCTTCGCCTGGATCGCGCAATCGCTCAGCGTGTTGCTGTGGATCGCGGGCGGGCTGCTGCTCGCCGTGGCGGCGGTGTGGGTGCTGCGCGTGGTGCGCGCGAAGAAGGCCGAATCGGCGGCCGTGCCCGCGGCGTTGCCCACGGCGCGCGCCGAGCTCGACCTGCGGCCCGAATCACTGCCCGCGGACGTCGGCGCCGCGGCCCTTGCATTGCTCGAGGCCGGGCGGGTGCGTGAGGCACTCTCGTTGCTCTATCGCGGTGCGCTGTCGCGCGCCGTGCACCGCTTCGCGGTCGCCATCCAGCCCTCGGCGACGGAAGGGGAGGCGCTGCGCGCCGTGCGCACGCGACTCGATGCGGCCCGCGGCGCCTACTTCAGCGAGCTCATCGGCCTGTGGCAGAGCATGGTGTATGCGGGGAGCGAGGTCCCGCATGAGGCCATCGCCGGGCTCTGCGCACGATTCGCGCCGCTCCTCGAGTCGGGTGCCGCATGAGCGGGCGGCGCATTGCCCAGGCCCTGGTGGCGCTCGGCCTGATCGGCTTCGCCGTGCTCATGGTGCGCAACACTCACTGGGAATACCTCACGGTGCGCACGCCGCCCGAAGGCGAGGCGCTCACCAATCCCTACTACAGCCTCGAGCATTTTCTGAGCGCGGTCGGTGTGCAGACGCGCGAGATCCATACCCTGCGCGACCTGCCGCCGCATGCGGCGCTCTACGTGAGCAACCTGCGCGTCGATTTCGCACACATCGACCTGCAATCCCTCGAGTCCTGGGTCGAATCCGGCGGCCGGCTGGTGATCCCGGGCTACATGCTCTCCGTCACCCCGGCGCTGCAACGCTGGAGCGCCATCACCCCGGTGCATCGCGAGCGCCCCGCCGCCGAGCGGCGGCGCGCGGGCGCACCCCCGATGCTCTTCCCGCGGCTCAATCAAAATGAGTGCTCGGACTGGAGCGCGCAGGCACGCGGCAGCGCCTCCACCGAATCGCTGTGCATCGGTGCGTTCCCGATGCTCGACGGGTACGCGAGTCATCGCGCACCACTCTGGTCGCTCACGGCGGAGGACCATGGACTGCAGCTGCTGCGCATCGCGATCGATCAGGGCGAGCTCACGGTGATCGGGCCCAGCGAGATCGTCACCAACCAGTCGCTCATCCAGCACGATCACGCCCGCGCCTGGCTCGAGGCCACGGGGCTGAAGCGCGGCGACACGCTGCTGCTGCTGAGCGCGGCGCGCGCCGAGGCGCTGCCGCTCCTGCTCTGGCGCCTCGCGGCCCCGGCGATCGTGCTGATTCTCATCGCGCTGCTCGCGCTCATCGTGCGGCACTGGCCGCGCTTCGGGCCGGCCGAACCGGATCCCGTGCCGGTGCGCCGCTCACTCGCCGAGCAGATTCATGCGAGCGCACGCTTCGCCTGGCGCACCCATCGGCTGAAGGCGCTGCGCGCCGCGGTGCGCCGTGCGCTCGATGAGCGCGCCCGCCGCCTCATCGTGGGATATGCGAAGCTCGAGCCGCGCGCGCAGGCGCAGGCGCTGGCGCGCCTCACCGGCCTCGATGCGGGCGCGCTGCAGGCGGCGCTCACGGTGGACGCCGGCGGCCCGCGGGGAACGCAGCTCGGAGCGCTTGCGCTGCTCGAGAGCGCACGGCGCGCGCTCGATCCTTCTTTGCATCATGGTCAGGGAGCACGGAATGAACGATGAGTCGAACATGATCCAGCGCGCGGGCGACCTGCTCTCGCAGCTGCGGACGCAGATCAGCCACGCGCTGGTGGGCCAGGATGCGATCGTCGAGCAGACCATCGCCTCGCTCATCGTCTCCGGGCACGTGCTGATCGAGGGTGTGCCCGGTCTCGGCAAGACCTTGCTGGTGCGCGCCCTGGCGCGCGCGCTCTCGCTCAAAGTGGGGCGCGTCCAGTTCACACCGGACCTCATGCCCTCGGATATCACCGGCCATGCCATCCTCGATCCGGTCACGCGCGAGCTGCGCATCGTGCGCGGGCCGGTGTTCACCAACCTGCTGCTCGCGGATGAGATCAACCGGGCCCCGGCCAAGACGCAGAGCGCGCTGCTCGAGGTGATGCAGGAATACCAGGTGACCCTCGAGGGCGAGACCCTCGCGCTGCCGCGCCCCTTCATGGTACTCGCGACCCAGAATCCCCTCGAGGCCGAGGGCACCTATCCGCTGCCCGAAGCGCAGCTCGATCGCTTCCTCCTCAAGATCGACATGGCGTACCCCACGCAGGCCGAGGAGGTCGCGCTCGTCGCCCGCACGACCACCGACCAGCCGGGCGATCAGCTCCCCTTGAGCGGCGTTGCCCCGGTGCTCGATGAGCGCGCCGTGCTCGCCTTGCAAAACGTCGTCAGCCGCCAGCGGGTGGATGAGTCCGTCATCGACTATGCGGTGCGCATCGCGCGGGCCACGCGCGATTGGCCCGGGATCGCCGTCGGCGCAGGCTCGCGCGGCCCGATTGCCCTCATTCGAGCCGCCAAGGCGATCGCCTTGATGGCGGCGCGCCCCTTCGTCATCCCCGACGATGTGAAGTCGATCGCGCCGGCGGCGCTGCGCCATCGGATCATGATCTCGGCCGATGCGCAGCTCGACGGGCGCCGCGCCGATGATCTGTTGCGCGAGATCCTCGAGGCGACCGCAGCGCCCCGTCTGTGACGCCCACGACCTGGATGCGCTCGATGCTGCCGTCCCGATGGCTGATCGGGCTCATCGGCGGCGCGGGTGTGCTCCTCATCGCCGTGCGCCTCGCGAGCCCACCGCCGGGCACGCTCCTCGAGGCCGCACTCCTGTTCGGCGCCGCGCTGGCTGTGATGCTCATCATCGATGTCGTGCAGAGCCTTCGCGACTGGCGCCGCGCACCGCTCGAGCTCGAGCGCCGCCTGCCGCATGCCTTTGCGGTCGGCGCGAGCGAGACGATCGGCATCTGCCTGCGCAATCCGGGCGCTGTTCAGCGCTCCGGGCGCTATTTCGAGCTCGCCGATCCGAGCCTGCTCATCGCCTCGATGCCGCTCGAGTTCAGCCTCGCGCCGGGCAGCCGCGCCCTGTTCGAGGTCGCGGTCGTGCCGAGCGCGCGCGGCGCCAGGGCCTTCACCGCCGGGCAGATCCGGCTGCGCTCGAGCTTGAGGCTGCTCGACTGGAACCTCACGATCGGGGGACCCGAGACACGGCGCGTGTTTCCCAATTTCAAGCGTCAGGCGGCCTTTGCATGGCTCGCGGGCGATCGCCGTCTCATCGAGATGGGCATCCGGGCACAGAGGCGCCGCGGCACCGGCACGGATTTCGACCAGCTCGTCGAGTATCGCACCGGCGATCCGGTGCGCCACATCGACTGGAAGGCGACGCTCAAGCATCGTCAACCGATCGTGCGCCGCTATCAGGACGAGCGCGACCAGCGGGTGCTGTTTCTGCTCGACTGCGGGCGGCGCATGCGCGCCGATGACACGCAGCATGGCATCGGCTCGACCCACTTCGACCAGTCCCTGGACGCGCTCATGCTGCTCGCCTTCATCGCGCTGAGCCGCGGCGATTCAGTGGGCGCCCTGACCTTCGGTACGCCGCCGGGGCAGGAGCGCCGCTTTGCGCCCCGCAAGGGCAAGCAGACTCTCAATGCGCTCATGTCCGCGCTCGGCGATGTCGAGCCGACCCCGACCTTCTCCGACTATGCGCTTGCGGCCGCCGATCTGTTGCGAAGGCAGCGCAAGCGCGGTCTGGTGGTGCTCATCACCAACTGCCGCGACGAGGATGCGGTCGAGCTCGAGGAAGCGCTCGCACTGCTGCGCAGCCGCCATATCGTCATTCTCGCGAATCTCCGGGAGCAGATCGTCGAGCGGCTCATCGAGCGTCCGCTCGAGCGCGCGGAGGTTGCACTCGATGTGGCGGCCGCGCTTGAATATGCGCAACGCCGCGCCGAGCTCAACCGACGGCTGAGAATCACGGGGGCGATGATGATCGATTGCGAGCCGAGGTCGCTGGGAGTCGAGCTCGTGCGCCACTACATGATGTTGAAGCGCAAAGGCATCTTTTGAGCGGCCGGCTCCGCAGCGAGCGGATGCGCGCCTGCTTGAGCCGCATCGGCAGGCTCGCGATGGGTGGCGCACTGCTCATGGTCGGCCCGGCAGGCGCCGCACCGGCGCCCGCCGCCGAATCGAGCGTGCACGTCGAATCCGTGAGTCATGGCCGCTTCCAGGATCTCGCTCTCTATTACCCGACGCACGGCACGCCCTCCCGGGTGGCGCTGGTGCTCTCCGCCGAGCGCGGCTGGGATGACGCCGGTGCGGCGATCGCCACGGTGCTCGCCGAGCAGGGGGCGCTGGTCGCCGGTATCGACTTGAAGGAGCTCGAAGCGAGCTTCGCGGCCGACCGGGGCTGCGGCTTCCCGGACGGTGACCTCGAGAACTTAAGTCATTTCATCCAGGCGTATCGACAGCTCCCGAGCTATGAGGCGCCGCTCCTCGTGGGGTACGGCGGGGGCGCAACGCTCGCCTACGCCATGCTGGTGCAGGCGCCGGCGCACACCTTCTCGGGCGCACTCACCCTCGGATTCTGTCCCGCCACGAGCTGGCGCGTGCCGCTCTGCGCAGGCGCGGGGTTGCGCTCGACGCCGCGCGCTCATCCACCGGGCCTCATCGTGCAACCCACGGCGGCGCTCCATGACCCCTGGGTGTCGCTCGAAGGCGAGCACGAGGCGTGCAATGCGCACGATTTCATCGCCGCTGTTCGCGGCGCCGCGCGCGCGGTGCTGCCGCTGCCACGGCTCGACCGGGCGATCGATGCGGGCCGGCTCGCGCCGCTGCGCGCCGCGTACCTGAGTCTGGCGCGCGAGCCCGCCGGCGAGCGCTTGCCGCCGCCGCCCGCCGCGCTCGGCGGCTTGCCGCTCATCGAGGTGTCTGCGCAGCCCGTCCCACAAGCGCCCAGCGATCTCGCGATCCTCATCTCGGGTGATGGCGGCTGGGCCGGCCTCGATAAGGCGGTCGCGCAGGCGCTCGCCGCCGCCGGTATCCCGACGGTCGGCCTCGACTCGCTGCGCTACTTCTGGAGCGCGCGCACACCCGAGGGGCTCGCCGGCGATCTCGATCGCATCATCCGCTACTACCTCGCCGCGCTCGGCAAGCAGCGCGTGCTTCTCATCGGTTATTCGCAAGGCGCGAACGTGCTGCCGTTTGCTCTCAATCGGCTGCCGGCCGCGACCCGGGCGCGCGTCGCCTTGACGGCGCTGCTCGGCCTGTCCGAGCATGCGCTGTTCGAGTTTCATGTGAGCAGCTGGGTAGCCGAGAATTCGAGCGGCCCTTCGACGCTCGCCGAGATCGATCGCATCGCCACGGGATCGGTGCTGTGCATCTACGGTGAGGATGAGAAGGACTCCCCCTGCCCGAGACTCGACCCGGGGAGATTCAAGATCATGAAGCTGGCCGGCGGCCATCACTTCGACGGCGATTACGCCGCCCTCGCGCGCAAGATCATCGAGTCGGCAACGCCCTGATGCGCGCGCCGACTGCACAGTCCGGGCGCCGGCGCTTTCTCCAGAGCTCGGCGGCGGCGGCCGTCACTCTCGCGTGGCCTGCGGCGCGCGCCGCCCCCGCAGGCCGCGCAGACCGGTCGAGCGCGGCGGCGATCGAAGCCGCGCGCGGCTTGCAATCGATCACGACCCAGGCGCGGCCGATCGAGGCGGCAGAGCGCGCATCGCGCCTGGCCCGCGTGCAGTCGCTCATGCAGCAGGCACGGGTGAGTGCGCTCCTGCTCGAGCCCGGCGCCTCGCTCGAGTACTTCACGGGCATCAGCTGGTGGCGCTCGGAGCGCACCACCGCGGCGCTTCTTCCCGCGCAAGGATCGGCGCTGGTCGTCACCCCCGCCTTCGAGGAGCCTTCGGTGCGCGAGACGCTCGCGATACCGGGCGAGGTGCGCATCTGGAACGAGCAGGAGAGTCCGTTCGAGCGGATCGCGCAGGGACTCAAGGACCGCAAGCTCGACTCGGGCACGATCGCGGTCGAGGAGACGGTGCGCTTCTTTCTCGTGGAGGGCGTGCGCCGTGCCGCTCCCGGGGTAAGTCTCGTGCCCGCCGGTCCGCTGGTGCGCCCGTGCCGCATGCAAAAATCCGCCGCCGAGCTCGCGCTCCTCAAGGTCGCGAATGCCGTGACGCTCGAGGCACTGCGCTTCGTGCATCGGCGGCTCGCGCTCGGCATGCGCACCGGGGACATCGAGACGCTCGTGAACACGGCCACGAGCGCGCTTGGCGGATCGCCCGAGTTCACTCTGGTGCTGCTCAACGAGGCCTCGGCCTATCCGCACGGCTCGCACCGGCCGCAAGCGGTGCGCGAGGGCTCGACCGTGCTGCTCGACTGCGGCTGTTCGGTGCATGGCTATCAGTCGGATATCTCGCGCACCTGGGTCTTCGGCACGCCGAGCGCGCGCCAGCGCACGGTGTGGCAGACGGTCAAGCGCGGCCAGGAGATCGCGCTCGAGACGGCCCGCCTCGGAATCGAAGTCGGACGCATCGACGATGCCGTGCGCAGCTTCTACGAGCGCGAGGGCTGGGGCCCGGGGTATCGGCTGCCGGGGCTGCCGCATCGCACCGGCCATGGCATCGGGCTCGATGGGCACGAACCCCCCTATCTCGTGCACGGCGATACGACGCCCCTCGCGCCCGGCATGTGCTTCTCGGACGAGCCGGGGCTCTACACCCCGGGTGAGTTCGGTGTGCGACTCGAGGATTGCTGGCACATGAGCGAGAAGGGGCCCGAGCTCTTCACCGGCCTCGCCCGCTCGCTCGAGGATCCGATCTAAAGCGGCGGTGTCCGAGGATGTACGTCACCCAGTGCCTGCACCGAACCTTGCAGCAGAAGCCGGAGGGCATCGCCACCCGGAGCGCAACGCGTGCCCACACGTTTCGCGAGCTCGCGGATCGGGTGGCGCGGCTCGCCGCCGGATTGTGTGCTCTGGGTATGCGCGCGGGAGATCGGGTGGCGATACTCGCGCTCAATTCCGAGCGCCATCTCGAGTGCCAGCTGGCAGTGCTCTGGGGCGGCGGCGTACTGAACCCGTGCAACATTCGCTGGAGCGTCCCGGAGCTCGTCTATTGCCTCAACGACTGCCAGTCGTCGCTGCTCATCGTCGATCCCGCCTTCGCCCGCCTCGTCGAGGCGCTGCGTTCCGAGGCTCCTTCGATCAGAAGCGTGATCCATGCCGGCGAGGGCGAGGCGCCCGGCGGCATGATCGCGTGCGAGGAGCTGATCGACACCCAGGCGCCGGCGCCCGATGCCCTGCGCAGCGGCTCCGACCTGGCCGGTATCTTCTATACCGGCGGGACGACGGGCTTTCCGAAGGGCGTGATGCTGAGCCACACGAACCTGTGCAGCTCGGCGCTGGCGGCTCTCGCCGAGGGACTTGCGCCACCCGCAAGCACCTATCTGCACGCGGCACCGATGTTCCATCTGGCCGATCTGGGCTTCTCCATGGCCCACCTCGCGCGCGGCAACACTCACTCGTTCGTCGAGGTCTACAAACCAGAGCACGTGCTGGAGAGGATCGAGCGCGAGCGCGTGACCCACACGCTGCTCGTGCCGACGATGATTCAGAGGCTCATCGAGCACATCGCAGTGGCTCCGCCCCGCGACCTGAGCTCCCTCAAGCTGCTGCTTTACGGTGCCGCGCCGATGTCCGAGGCGCTGCTCGACGCGGCCATCGAGGCATTGCCCCACGTGCAGCTGCTGCAGGTCTACGGCATGACCGAGCTCGCGCCCCTCGCAACGGCCAACCTGCCCGACAGCTACGGCCCATCCGGGCGCGCGCGCGGTCGGCATCGAGCGGCCGGGCGCGCCGGTCTGTGCATGGATCTGCGCATCGCCGATGCGTTCGATCAGCCCGTTCCGCGCGGCACCGTCGGTGAAGTCCTCGTTCGCGGCCCCAATGTCATGCTCGGCTACTGGGGGAAGCCGGCCGAGACGGAGCAGGCCCTGCGGGGCGGCTGGATGCACACCGGCGATGCGGGCTACCTCGACGAGGAGGGCTTTCTCTACCTCGTCGACCGGCTGAAGGACATGATCATCAGCGGCGGTGAGAACATCTACTCCGCCGAAGTTGAGAACGCGCTGGCCGAGCACGCCGGCGTCGCGCAATGTGCCGTCATCGGCGTGCCCGACCGCGAGTGGGGCGAGCGCGTGCATGCGATCGTCGTGCCCACGAGCGGAGCTGCGCCCACCGTGGAGGATCTCATCGAGCACTGCCGCTCACTGATCGCGGCGTACAAGTGTCCTCGAAGCATCGAATTCACCGACGCCCTGCCGCTCTCAGCCGCCGGTAAGGTCCTCAAGGCGGAGCTGAGGAGGCGGGCGCGCGGCGCCGCCGCCTGAGCCCTCCGCGCTCCTCAGTGCAGGCGGCCCCCACCATCGCTCTGCACGCCGCTGTTGAAGAGCTGCGCGACGTCGACGGCGTCGAAGACGTAGGCGCGGTTGCAGAAGTCGCAGCGCACCTCGACCTCGCCGCGCTCGGCGAGCACCGCCCGGGTCTCCTCCTCACCGAGGCCCTGCAGCATGCCGGCGACGCGCTCCCGCGAGCAGCGGCAGCGGAAGAACACCGGCGAGGGCTCGAACAGGCGTACATCGTCCTCGTTGAAAAGCCGGTGCAGGATCTCGACATCGGCGAGCGTGCGCAGCTCCTCGCTCGTGAGCGTGTCGCCGATGAGCTGCACCCGCCGCCAGGCATCATCGATGAGCGCGGGATCACTCCCCTGACGGCTGTCATCGTAGGGCAGGCGCTGCAGGAGCATCCCGGAGGCGCCGCGCTCGTCGGCCTGCAACCAGAGCCGCGTCGGCAGCTGCTCCGAGCTCTCGAAGTACACCTGCAGCGAATCGGCGAGCCGCTCGCCGCTGATCGGCACGATGCCCTGGTAGCGCCGCTCGCCGCCGTCGGTCTCGAGCGTCACCGTGAGATTGCCCGCGCCGATCAGCTCGCCGATCGTGCCCTCGAGCGGCGCCCCCTCGGCGCTCTCGCGATGGCGGGCGAGACCGCGCAGCCCGAGGCCGCCGGTGCACTGGGCGAGCAGGAGGTGCACGGGGCCCTCGCCCTGCAGCTGCAGCGAGAGCACGCCCTCGAACTTGACGGTCGCCGCGAGCAGGAGCGTCGCCGCGACCGCCTCGCCCAGCAGAGTCCGCACCGCGGCCGGGTATTCGCGATGCTCGATCAGGGCCTGCCAGGCCGCATCGAGGTGCACCAGATGGCCGCGGATCGGATAGTGCTCGAAGACGAAGCGGTGCAGGCAATCACGATCATGCATCAACCACCGCCGCCCAGCTTCGCCTTCAAAAGCTCGTTGAGCTGCGCCGGATTGGCCTTCCCCGCGGTCGCCTTCATCACCTGTCCCACGAAGAAGCCGAAGAGCTTGTCCTTGCCCGCGCGATAGTCCGCGAGCTGCTTGGGGTTCGCCGCCATGACCTCATCGATCACGCGCTCGATCGCGCCTGTGTCGGTGATCTGCTTCAGGCCGCGCGCCTCGATGATCGCATCGGCCTCGCCGCCCTGCGCCCAGAGCGCCTCGAAGACGTCCTTGGCGATCTTGCCCGAGATGGTCGCATCGAGGATGCGCGTGAGAAGCCCGACGAGCGTCGTGGGCGAGACCCGCGAGGCGCCGATCTCGAGCCCGTCGCGGTTCAAGGCACCGGCGAGCTCGCCCATCACCCAGTTCGCGGCGAGCTTCGCGTTCGCGGCGCCCACGCCGCCGACCACCGCCTCATAGTAGGCCGCGAGCTCGCGGCTCGCGCACAGCACGCCCGCATCGTAGGCCGAGAGCCCATACTCGCCGGCAAAGCGCGCCGCCTTCTCATCCGGAAGCTCGGGCAGGCTCGAGCGCACCTCCGCGATCAGCGCCGCGTCCACCTCGACGGGCAGCAGATCCGGATCGGGGAAGTAGCGGTAGTCGTTGGCCTCCTCCTTCGAGCGCATGGGCCGGGTCTCGTTCTTGTCCGAGTCGTAGAGGCGTGTCTCCTGCACCACGGTCCCGCCGCTCTCGATGAGCTCGATCTGCCGCGCCACTTCGTACTGGATCGCCTTCTCGACGAAGCGGAACGAGTTCAGATTCTTGATCTCGGCGCGGGTGCCGAGCTTCGCCTCGCCCCGCCGGCGCACCGAGACGTTGGCATCGCAGCGGAAGGAGCCTTCCTGCATGTTGCCGTCGCAGATCTCGAGATAGCGCACGAGCGTGTGTACCTTCTTCATGTACGCGACCGCCTCCTTCGCCGAGCGCAGATCGGGCTCGGAGACGATCTCGAGCAGCGGCGTACCGGCGCGGTTGAGGTCGATGCCGCTCGAGGCGCCCAGGCCCTCGTGCAGGGATTTGCCGGCGTCCTCCTCGAGGTGCGCGCGCGTGACGCCGACGCGCTTGACGGTCCCGTCCTCGAGAACGATCGCGAGCGCGCCCTTCGCCACCACCGGCAGCTCGTACTGCGAGATCTGATAGCCCTTCGGCAGGTCCGGATAGAAATAGTTCTTGCGTGCGAACACCGAGCGCGGCGCGATGCGTGCGCCGATCGCGAGCCCGAACTTGACCGCCATGCGCAGCGCGGCGCCATTCAGGACCGGCAGCACGCCGGGATAGGCGAGATCGACGAGGTTCGCCTGGGTGTTGGGCGCCGCGCCGTAGGCGGTCGCCGAGCCCGAGAAGATCTTCGAGCGCGTGGCGAGCTGCGCGTGGATCTCGAGCCCGATCACGGTTTCCCAGGCGCTCATGAAGAATACGCTCGCGGCGCCTTGAGGTGCCAGGCGGTCACACTCTGATAGTGGTGGGCGGCGCAGAGCAGCTTCGCCTCCGAGAAGTGCGGACCGATGAGCTGCAGCCCCATCGGCAGCTCATCGATCAGGCCGCAGGGCATCGAGAGCCCCGGGAGCCCTGCGAGGTTCGCGCCGATCGTGTAGATGTCGTTCAAGTACATCGTCACTGGATCGTCCATCTTGGCGCCGATCGCGAACGCAGGCGTCGGGGTGGTGGGCCCGATCAACAGGTCCACCTGCGAGAAGGCCTTGCGGAAGTCATCGGTGATCAGCCGGCGAACCTTTTGCGCCTTCAGGTAATAGGCATCGAAGTAGCCGGCCGAGAGCACATAGGTGCCGGTCATGATGCGCCGCTTGACCTCGGCGCCGAACCCCTCGCCGCGCGAGCGCTCGTAGAGGTCGGTGAGGTCCTTCGGCTGCGCGCAGCGATAGCCGTAGCGCACCCCGTCGAAGCGCGAGAGATTCGAGGAGCATTCCGCCGGTGCGACCACGTAATAGGTGGGCACGGACATGGGCAGATGCGGCAGGCTCACCTCGACCGTGTCGGCGCCGAGCGACTGATAGACCCGGATCGCCTCCTGGATCAGCGCGGCATTGCGCGGATCGAGGCCCTCGAAGAATTCGCGCAGCAGGCCGAGCCTCAAGCCCTTGATCGGGGTGTCGAGCAACCGGGAGTAATCCGGCACTGGCACATCGACGCTCGTCGAATCCTTCGGATCGAATCCGGCCATCGCCTGGAGCACGGGGGCCGCGTCCGCGGCCGAGCGCGCCAGCACCCCCGCCTGATCGAGGCTCGAGGCAAAGGCGATCATTCCCCAGCGTGATACCCGGCCGTAGGTCGGCTTGATGCCCGTCACACCGCACAGCGCCGCCGGCTGGCGAATCGAGCCGCCGGTGTCGGTCCCGGTGGCGAGCGGCGTGAGCCGCGCGGCGAGCGCGGCCGCCGAGCCGCCCGAGGAGCCGCCCGGCACCTTGCCGAGGTCCCAGGGATTGCGCACCGGGCCGTAGTGGCTCGTCTCGTTCGAGGAACCCATGGCAAATTCGTCCATGTTGGCCTTGCCGAGCATGACGGTGCCCGCCTGCCTCAGGCGCTCCACCACGGTCGCATCGTAGGGGGCCACGAAGTTGTCCAGCATGCGCGACCCGCAGCTGGTCTTCACCCCATCGGTGCAGAAAATATCTTTATGAATGAGGGGGATGCCCAGAAGCGGACCGCTCTCGCCGCGAGCGCGGCGGGAGTCCGCCTGCTGCGCGCTCGCGAGCGCTTCCTCCGCCGTCACGGTGATGAGGGCGTTCAAGGGGCCGTTCAAGCGCTCGATACGCTCGAGGAAGTGGCGCGTGAGCTCGACGCTCGAGAGCTCGCGGCGGGCGAGACGCGTGGCCAGCTCGCCAAGGGTCAGGCTGTGCAGCATCGGCGGATCGACTCGAGGCTACTCGATGACGCGCGGCACGAGGTACAGGCCCGACTGCACGGCCGGGGCGTTGGCCTGGTACTTCTCGTGGCAGTCGCTCTCGGTGACCTCGTCGGGACGCAGGCGCTGGCGCTGGCCGTCGAGCGGGTGCGCCATCGGCTCGACGCTCGCGGTGTCGACGCGCGCGAGCTCATCGACGAAGGCGACGATGCTCGAGAGGCTGCTCACGTAGACCGGCATCTCGCGCTCGGTGATGGCGAGACGCGCAAGGTGCGCGATCTTTTCGACGTCTTGACGGGTCAGGCTCATGCGAGTGCTGAAAAATGCGCGCGAGTGCGCAGAAATAAGCGTCTCGGATGATACACGTTGCCTTGCTCAATGTCGCATCGGTTGTTAAATTACCGCAACTTTTTTAACCCCCCTCCGGCCCTAGAAAATCCACATGTTCAAGCGCCTTCGCGGCTACTTCTCCAATGATCTCTCGATCGATCTCGGTACCGCCAATACGCTGATCTATGTGCGCGAGCGGGGCATCGTCTTGAACGAGCCCTCCGTGGTCGCGGTGCAGGACGAGCCCACCCGCGGCGGCAAGGTGATCGTCGCGGTCGGCGTCGAGGCCAAGAACATGCTCGGCCGGACCCCCGGACACATCACGGCCGTGCGGCCGATGAAGGATGGGGTCATCGCGGATTTCACCTACACCGAGAAGATGCTGCAGTTCTTCATCAAGAAGGTGCACGGCAATCGCTTTCTCTCCCCGAGCCCTCGCGTCCTGGTGTGCGTGCCCTTCGGCTCGACCCAGGTCGAGCGGCGCGCGATCAAGGAGTCGGCCGAAGGCGCCGGCGCGCGCAGCGTCGACATCGTGCCCGAGCCGATGGCGGCCGCGGTCGGCGCGGGCCTCCCGGTGCAGGAGGCGCGCGGCTCGATGGTGCTCGACATCGGCGGCGGCACCTCGGAAGTGGCCGTGATCTCGCTCAATGGCATCGTGTACGCCGCGAGCGTGCGCATCGGCGGCGACAAATTCGACGAGGCGATCACCAATTACGTGCGCCGTAATTACGGCATCCTGATCGGCGAGGCGACCGCCGAGCGCATCAAGCTCGAGATCGGCTCGGCTTATCCCGGGCAGCAGGTGCGCGAGATCTCGGTGAAGGGGCGCAATCTCTCCGAGGGCGTGCCGCGCAGCTTCACCCTGAACTCGAACGAGATCCTCGAGGCGCTGCAGGAACCGCTGCAGGGCATCGTCGGCGCCGTCAAGCAGGCGCTCGAGCAAACCCCGCCCGAGCTCGGCGCGGACGTGGCCGAGCGCGGCATCGTGCTCACCGGCGGCGGCGCACTGCTGCGCGACGTCGACAAGCTCCTGATGGAGGAGACCGGTCTGCCGGTGGTGGTGGCCGACGATCCGCTCACCTGTGTCGCGCGCGGCGGCGGGCGTATCCTCGAGCTCACGGAGGAGCACGGACCGGGTATTTTCGGGCTGGAGTGAGCGAAGAGGTGGGCGAGACTGGAGTGATGCACGCTGGTCGCATTCCGTAACACCGATACGTCCGGCCGCCCCACCGGGCTCCTTCTTCGCTGCGTGCTGTACTCCCTGCTCGCACTCGCTTTGATGATCGTCGACAAGCATTACGATCACCTCGGGCACATCCGCCGCTGGCTCTCGATCGTCGCCTATCCCGTGCAGGTGGCCGTGGCGAGTCCCTTTCAGGGCTGGCACTGGTTTCGCGAGAGCGTGAGCACACGCGATGCGCTGCGCGCGGACAAGGCGCGTCTCGAGGCGGAGCTGCGGTTGGCGCAGTTCAAGCTGCAGCGCTATCAGGCGCTCGAGACCGAGACGCAGCGCCTGCGGGGCTTGCGCACCAGCGCCGCGGATTTTGCCGACCGCTTCACGATCGGCGACATCATGGATGTCGATCTCGACGCGTTCCGCGAACGGGTGCTGGTGGATAAAGGCGCCCTCGACGGTATCTTCGTCGGTCAGGCGGTGCTCGATGCGGGCGGGGTGTTCGGGCAAGTGGCGCGCGTCGAGCAGCTGACGAGCGAAGTGATCCTGGTGAGTGACCCCGCGCATGCGATTCCGGTGCAGGTCAACCGCAACGGGCTGCGCACCATCGCGGTGGGCACGGGGGATGCCACGCGCCTGAAGCTCCCGTACTTGCCGACGAGCGCCGACGTCATCGTCGGGGATCTGCTCGTGACCTCAGGCCTCGGGGGCGGCTTTCCCGAAGGCTATCCCGTCGGCACCGTGGTCGAGGTGCGGCGCGATCCCGCCCAGTCGCTCGCCGAGGTGGAGGTCCGACCGGCGGCGCATCTCGACCGCTCGCGCGAGCTGATGTTCGTCTGGCTCAAGCCCGGCGCCACGCTCGCCGCAACGGAAGAGGCCGCTGCAAGCGGCAAGGTCTCGACCGGCAAGCCCGCGGCGGGCGCGGTTTCTGTGACGGGCCGCACATCGGCGACGACGGGCGCAACCAACGGCGCCGCGATCCGGTCCAATGGAGCCGGCCAGCCTGCGGCCTCGGTGCCCAAACCCGCGGCCTCGGTGCCCAAACCCGCGGCCTCGGAGCCCAAACCTTCGGCCTCGGAGCCCAAACCTTCGGCCTCGGCGCCCAAACCTGCGGACTCCAACGACGAATGATGCGCGAACACCGTCTGCGACGTGTACCGATGGCGCTCTCCGCGCTGGTCGCCCTATCGCTTGCGGTGATTCCGCTGCCGCCGGTGCTCGACATGCTGCGGCCGGATTTTCTGGTGCTGGTGGTGTTCTACTGGTCGATCGAGTCCCCGCGAGCGGGCGGTCTCGCGCTCGCCTTCTTCGCGGGCCTCGCGCTCGACATCATCAAAGGCGTGGTGCTCGGCCAGCACGCGCTCGCGCTCACGCTGATGACGGCCTGGACCATCCATCTGAGGTTGCGCCTGCGGGTGTTCTCGGTGCTCTCGCAGTGCCTGACGATCTTCGCATTGCTCACCGGGTATCAGTTCATCCTCTTCTGGGTGGACGGCGCGACCGGCAACCCGGTGACGAATTTCAGCCGCTGGCTCGCCCCCATCACGGGCGCGATTCTCTGGCCGCTCGTGGCCGATACACTCGCGCGCCTGCATGAGCGCTGAGGCCCGCAACACGGCGCGGCGGGGTGCCCCCGGGCGGCAGCCCGGGCGCCCGGCAGGGCGTGGAGCGGGCTGATGGCGCGCAGCGTGCGCATCAAGGATCACTGGGCCGAGCAGCGCATCTTCACCCTGCGCAGCATCCTCGCCGGGATCATCGTCGCCGCCCTCCTCCTCACCGTGGCGGGACGGCTCTTCTATCTGCAGGTCATCAAGCACGATTACTACGCCGAGCTCTCGCAGGGCAATCGCGTGCGGACCGAGCCCATACCGCCGAGCCGCGGGCTCATCCTCGACCGGCACGGGGTGGTGATGGCGGACAACATGCCCTCCTTCCAGCTCGAGCTGGTCCGCGAGCAGGTCGGGGGGCCGGCCGAGCTCGATGCGGCGCTCGCGCGCCTGGTCGCGATCGGACTGCTCGATGCGGAGGAGGTGCCGAGCATCCGGCGCAGCATCCTCTCGCACCGCGTGTACGAGAGCGTGCCCGTCAAGCTCGCGCTCGATGACGAGGAGATGGCCCGCTTCGCGCTGCATCGCTACGAGTTCACCGGCGTCGACATCCGCACCCGTCTCTCGCGCCATTATCCCTTCGGTCCCGTGGCCGTGCACGCCATCGGCTACGTGGCGGCGATCAGCGAGCAGGACTTGAAGCACATCGATGCCGCCGAATATGCGGGCACCACGCTCATCGGCAAGCTCGGCATCGAGGGCGCCTACGAGGGTCAGCTGCACGGCACGCCGGGCTATCGCGAGGTGCTGGTGAATGCCGCCGGTCGGCCCGTCGAGCGCCAGGGCGCCTATACCCCGAGGCTCAACGTGAAGCCGCCGATCGCGGGCAACGATCTCGTCTTGAGCATCGACATGCGGGTGCAGCGCGCCGCCGAGGCGGCGCTCGAGGGCAAGCGCGGCGCGGCGATCGCCATCGATCCGCACAATGGCGATGTCATTGCGCTCGCGAGCACGCCCGGTTTCGATCCGAACGCCTTCGCGCGCGGCCTCACCGGCAAGCAGTTCGATGCCCTGCAGGGAGACATCGACAAGCCGCTCATCAATCGCGCACTGCGCGGCGCCTACCCGCCGGGATCGACCGTGAAGCCCTTCTTCGCGCTCGCCGCGCTCAAGTACGGGGTGATGACGCCCGAGAAGACCATCTTCTGTCCCGGGCACTTCGCCCTGCCGGGGGCCGCGCACATCTTCCATGACTGGAAGCCGAAGGGCCACGGCACGATCTCCATGCGCCACGCGATCATGCAATCCTGCGACGTGTACTTCTATACCGTCGCCGAGCGCATGGGCATCGATCGCATGCACGATTTCATGGTGCAGTTCGGCTTCGGACAGCCGACCGGCATCGACATTCCGGGCGAGAAGTCCGGGCTCATGCCCTCCACCGAATGGAAGCGCCATGCCTACAAGCGCGCCGCAGAGCAGGTGTGGTTCCCGGGCGAGACGATCAGCGTCGGCATCGGCCAGGGCTACATGCTCGCAACACCCATGCAGCTCGCACACGCGGTCGCGGGCATCGCCTCGCGCGGCCACCCCTACAAGCCGCACCTCGTCACCGGCATACGGCCGGCCGGGGCCACCGTCATCACCCCGAAGCCCCCCGAGCCCGAGCCGCCGATCACGACCGTGAGCGCGGATCAGTGGGATGTCGTGTTCGATGGCATGGAGCTCGTCACGACGCCGGGCGGCACGGCGGCCGCCGCCGCCGCGGGCTCGCCGTACAAGATCGCCGGCAAGACGGGCTCCGCCCAGGTGTTCTCGATTGCCGAGGGCCAGAAATACAACGAGAAGCAGCTCTCCGAGCGCATGCTCGATCACGCGCTGTTCATCTCCTTCGCCCCCGCGGAGAGCCCGAAGCTCGCGGTGGCGGTGTTCGTCGAGAACGGCAAGCACGGCGGCAGCGCCGCCGCCCCCGTGGCCCGCAAGATCCTCGACGCCTATCTGCTGCCGGACAAGACCTCATGATCCTCGATGAGCTCTCGCCCTCGCGCACGCGTCGCACGATCTCCGCGGGCAGCCGCACGCTGCGCGCGCTCGGGCTCGACGGACCTCTGACGGGCGTGCTCGCGATCATCGTGTGCCTGGGCGTGCTCGTGGTCTACAGCGCGTCGGGACAGAACATCAAGATGGTGGAGCACCATCTCGTGAACATCGCGATTGCGGTGGCTGCGATGCTCGCGCTCGCGCGCCTCTCGACCCCGCAGTATCTGCGCCTGTTCACCCCGGTCGCCTATGCGCTCGGCATCCTGCTGCTGCTCGTCGTGGCGGCGAAAGGCCACATCGGCAAGGGTGCGCAGCGCTGGCTCGACATCGGCTTCATCCGCTTCCAGCCCTCCGAGATCATGAAGCTCGCCGTGCCGATGATCTGCGCCTGGTACATGCACGAGCGCCCGCTGCCGCCGACGATCAAGGACCTGCTGGTGATGGGCCTGCTGATCGCCGTGCCGACGGGACTCATCGTGCTGCAGCCGGATCTCGGAACGGCGCTGCTCATCGCCACCTCGGGGCTGATCGTGATGCTGCTCGCGGGGCTCCCCCTGCGGATCATCCTCATCTCGATTCCCCTCATCGGCGGGGCGGCCTTCGGCGCCTGGCACTTCATCCACGACTATCAGCGCCAGCGCATCCTCACCTTCCTCGATCCGCAGAACGATCCCTTGGGCGCCGGCTATCACATCATCCAGTCGCAGATCGCCATCGGCTCGGGCGGCGTGTTCGGCAAGGGCTACATGAACGGCAGCCAGGCGCAGCTCGAATTCCTGCCTGAGCGCTCCACCGACTTCATCTTCGCGGTGATCGGCGAGGAGTTCGGGCTGCTCGGGCAGCTCTTGCTGCTCGCCCTCTATGCCATCGTGATCGGCCGGGCGCTCTACCTCGCGATGCAGGGGCAGGACACCTTCGCGAGACTCACGGGCGGCGCCATCGCGCTCTCCTTCTTCGTGTACGTGTTCGTGAATTCCGGCATGGTGAGCGGCATCCTGCCGGTGGTCGGCGTGCCCTTGCCGATGATCAGCTACGGCGGCACCTCGATGGTCACGCTGCTCGCGGGCTTCGGCATCCTCATGTCGCTGCACTCGCATCGCAAGCTCATCGGCTCCTAGCAATGCTCCCGCGCATGCGCCTGCTGATCCTGCTCACCGCGATGCTCGGCGCAACGCTCGCGCCGCCGGCCCGGGCCATCAACGTGCATCGCTCCGAGGTCAAGGGCTTCATCAAGCACATGGCGAAGGATTACCGCTTCGATGCCCGCGCGGTGCGCAAGCTCCTGCGCGCCGCCCAGGAGCAGCCGGCGATTCTCGAGGCCATGGAGCGGCCGGCCGAGAAAGCCAAGGCCTGGTACGAGTACCGCGCCGTGTTCCTGACCGACCGGCGCATCGCCGAGGGCACGGCCTTCTGGATCGCGAACCGGCAGGCGCTCGACCGCGCCGCGGTGCGCTCCGGCGTGGCGCCGGAGTATCTCGCCGCCATCCTGGGGGTCGAGACCTTCTACGGGCGGCTCACCGGCTCGTATCGGGTCATCGATGCGCTCGCGACGCTCGCCTTCGACTACCCCGCACGGGCGCCTTTCTTCCGCGGCGAGCTCGAGCAGTACCTGTTGCTCGTGCGCGAGATGCGGGTCGATCCGCTCGCCTTGAAGGGCTCCTATGCGGGCGCGATGGGCGCACCGCAGTTCATGCCCTCGAATTATCGCCGCTATGCGGTCGATGCCGACGCCGATGGGCGCGTCGATCTGTGGTCGAACTGGCACGATGTGTGCGCGAGCGTCGGGAATTACCTCAAGGAGCACGGCTGGAACGAGGGCGAGCCCGTGCTCGCCGAAGCCGCCGTCGATGCGGAGCAGGCCGCGGCGCTCGATGGACACACGCTCGCGCTCAACGAGACGATCGCGAGCCTGGCATCGAAAGGCGTGCACATCGAGAGCCTCCTGCCGCCGGAGACCCCGGCGTTGCTGATCGCCGCGGAGGAGCCCGACGGCACGCACTGGCGCGTGGGCTTCAACAATTTCTACGTGATCACGCGCTATAACCACAGCGCGCTCTATGCCATGGCCGTGTACGAGCTCGGCTCCCTCCTCAAGCAGCGCATGCTCGAGTACGATGCATCGCGCTCAAGGGTTCCGCCGCTCGAGTCGGCGGCGAACAGCGCTTCAACCCCATGAGCTCGAAAGCGGCGCGAGGCGCGCTCGGCATGGCGCTCACCCTTGGCCTCGCCGGCTGCTTCACCGGGCGCGCCCCGCAGCACGCGCCGGCCGAGCCGCCGCGCACGCCCGAGTCGCCCACTCCGACGAGTCCGGCCGGCCCCGACTCGATCGCGGACGCCGTGCCGCGCATCGAGCCGCGCTCGCGCTACGGCAACCCGCCCTTCTATGACGTCTTCGGCGTGCGCTACTACGTGCTCTCCTCGAGCGCCGACTATGTCGAGCGCGGGGTGGCGTCCTGGTACGGCCCGGGCTTTCACAAGATCCGCACCTCGACCGGCGAGCCGTACGACATGTACGCCATGACCGCCGCCCACAAAACGCTGCCGCTGCCGGCCTACGTGCGCGTCACCAACCTGACGAACGGGCGTAGCGTCATCGTGCGGGTGAACGATCGGGGGCCGTTCGTGGGCCACCGCATCATCGATCTTTCCTACAGTGCGGCCGCGAAGCTCGACATGCTGCGCGACGGGACGGCGATGGTCGAGGTGCGCAGCATCGATCCGGGCGCGCCGCTGGCTGCGCCGGGCTCACCGCTCACGGCGCGGGCCTCATCGCCGGCCGAGCTCGCTCCGCGCGCCGCGACGAGCTCGACGTCCGCGGCCCCCACGGCCGCTCGAGCGACCGCAACGACCTCGGCCCCCGCGGCCGCTCCGGCGACCGCGACTCCGGCGACCGCGACTCCGGCCACCGCGACGACCCCGGCGGCGGGCGCGACGGTCATCACGCCCTTGCCGCCGCCGCTTTTCATCCAGGCCGGCGCATTTGCCGACCCCAGAAATGCGATGCGTCTCGCGGATCGGCTCAAAGGGGGCGGCTATGGTGGGGTGTTCGTGCGCGAGGACCCGATCGCGGGTCGCACGCTGTATCGGGTGCGCATCGGTCCGGTGGCGAACGTTCCCGAGTACGACCGCATCGTCACGTCGCTCGAGAAGGCGGGCGTGCATGATGCGCATCTCGCGCTCGACTAGCTCGCTCGATTCAGGAACCGGCCCGATGCCGTCCCTGCGAGGCATCTGTTTTGAGTAAACTCCACCCCTTTTCCGCGGAGACCCACACGCCCATGCACCGCCTTGCGCCCGCCCTGCTGCTGTCCCTCATCGCCGTTCACGCATCCCGCGCGGCCGACACGCCGATTCCGCCGGCGCCGAGCGTCGATGCGCGCTCTTATATTCTGGTCGACTATCACACCGACAAGACCCTGGCGGCGCTCAACGACACGGCGCGCATGGAGCCGGCGAGCCTCACGAAGCTGATGACCGCGTACATCGTCTTCCAGAAGCTCGCGGCGGGCACCCTCAAGCTCAACGAGACGGTGACCGTGAGCGAGCATGCGTGGCGCTCGGAGGGCTCGCGCACCTTCATCCAGGTGGGAACGCCGGTCCCGGTCGAGATCCTGATTCTCGGGATGATCGTGCAATCGGGGAACGATGCGACGATCGCGCTCGCCGAGCGCATCGGCGGCACCGAGGAGACCTTCGCGCAGCTCATGAACTCGACGGCGAAGCGCCTCGGCATGAGCGGCACGCACTTCGACAACAGCTCGGGGCTCCCCTCGCCCACCCACTACACCACG
>Ga0209060_10001418_pt1 | contig 26562 bp, 24 predicted proteins | sample Coa_R1_8_FD_187155 | JGI IMG/M metagenome (GOLD analysis project Ga0209060, IMG submission 187155) | Surface soil microbial communities from Centralia Pennsylvania, which are recovering from an underground coalmine fire - Coalmine... | ecosystem: Environmental > Terrestrial > Soil >...
CTCGACCCGGCGTTGAGATCGGGGTGGTACTTGCGCATCAGCCGCCGGTACGAGCGCTTGACCGTCTCCAGATCCGAACCGGCCGGGACCTCCAGCGCCGCGTAGGCCTTGCGGATCGCCTCGTCACCGGCGGCTGTCCGGCGCGGCGGCGGCGCCGAGGTGCGCGGCTCGGGGCGGCGCGTCCGGCTGGTCGCCTCCTCGACTTCTTCGCGCGCCTGCCGCCGGCGCTCGATCTCCTCGTCGAGCTCGCGATCGGACATCGAGCGATAGTCCGATCCGTAACCGCGGGGCCGGTCGTCGTCGTCATCGTCCACGCCCGCCGCCTTGTCCAGCAGCGAGTTCAGCTCGGCGCGCGCGAGATCGATGAGACGCTTCCCGATGCTCATTTGCCCCCGGACTCTCCGTGGTCATAGAGGCTGACGCCGTCCATCTCCGCCGGCGCCGGGATCCCCATCTCCTCGAGGATGGTCGGCGCGACGTCGGCGAGCCGTCCGCCCTGGCGCAGCTTCTTGCCCGTCTGGCGCTTGCCGATGGCGATGAACGGGATGGGGTTCATGGTGTGCGCCGTGTGCGGCTGGCCGGTCGTCGGATCGATCATCGTCTCGCAGTTGCCGTGGTCGGCGGTGATGAAGACCGTCGCGTCGGCCTTGGCCGCCGCCTCGACGATGCGCCCCATCGCGGTGTCGACCGTCTCGACGGCCTGGATGGCCGGCTGCAGCTTGCCGGTGTGGCCGACCATGTCGGGGTTGGCGTAGTTGACCAGGATGAACGTCGGGCCGCCCGGCTTGAGCGCCTCGACGACGCTGTCGGTCACCGGCGCCGCCGACATCTCGGGCGCGAGATCGTAGGTCGCCACCTCGCGGTTCGACGGGATCAACTTGCGCTCCTCGCCGGGGAACGCCTGCTCGACGCCGCCGTTGAAGAAGTAGGTGACGTGCGCGTACTTCTCGGTCTCGGCCGTGCGCAGCTGCGAGACGCCGTGCTTCGAGAGCACCTCGCCCAGGATCATGCTCAAGCTCTGGGGCGGGAACGCCGCCGGCACGTCGACCTTCGAGTCGTACTGGGTCATCGTCGCGAACCCCGACAGCTTCGGCACGTGGCCGCGGTCGAAGTGCGGGAAGGCGCCGTCGCCCGCGTGCAAGGCCAGCGTCAGCTGGCGCGCGCGATCGGCGCGGAAGTTGTAGAAGAAGCAGGCGTCGCCGTCCTTGATCACCGCGCGCGGCTTGCCATCGGCCCCCTTGCGCACGAGCGGCAGCTCGAACTCGTCGGTGAGCTCTTTTCCGCCCGGCCCGGCCGTGTAGTTCTTCTCGACCGCGTCCGCCAGGTCGTCGACCAGCGTCCCCTCGCCGCGGGTGAGCATCTTCCAGGCGACCTCCAGCCGCTCCCAGCGCTTGTCGCGGTCCATCGCGTAGTAGCGACCGACCGCCGAGACCAGCTCGCCGACGCCGATCTCGGCCAGCTTCTTGCCGACCTGGCGCAGGTAGCCGGCGGCCGACTTGGGCGGCGTGTCGCGACCGTCGAGGAAGGCGTGCCAGGCGACCTTGGTCAGGCCGCGCCGCTTGGCCAGCTCGCACACGGCGTAGGCGTGCTCGAGCGCGGCGTGCACGTTGCCGGGGCTGGTCAGGCCGAAGAGGTGCAGCGTCCCGCCCGACGCCTTCACGCCGTCGCAGAGCTTGGTCAGCACCGGGTTCTCGAAGTACGTCCCCTTCTGGATCGCCTGGTCGATGCGGACGATGTCCTGGTAGACGATGCGCCCCGCGCCGAGGTTCAGGTGTCCGACCTCGCTGTTCCCCATCTGCCCGGCCGGCAGCCCGACGTCGTTCTCCGACGCGCCGATCAAGGTCCAGGGGTCCTGCTTGTAGATGCGATCGAAGTTCGGCGTCCGGGCCATCCGGATCGCGTTGCCATTCTTATCGGCGCGCTCGCCGTAGCCGTCGAGGACGACCAGGACGACGCGTGGGACGTTGCTCATGGGCTGACTTTAACATCGGCGGGCGCCCGATGCCGACTCGACACCCCGGCGCCCGACCGGCAGGATGGGCCGCTTGGCGGTGAAGCGCGCGGCAGCGGCGGCGGGCCTGGTGGCGGTCGGCCTCGTCGGCCTCGCCGTCGGCGTCGCGTCGCGGCGGATGAGGTCGGGCCCGCCCGCGCCGCCTTTCGCCGGCCCTCGTGACGCGGCGGCCGCTGAAGCCGCCCCCGCCGCCCCACCAGCGGCCCCGCGATCCCTGGACGCGGGCGCCGACGCGCGCGCCGGCGCGGCGCCCGACCTCGTCGCGGCCTCCGCGGCGATCGCGGCGCGCCTCTACCAGTGCTGGCCGGCGTCGGAAGGGTGGAGGGCCGGGCGGCTCGCGCTGGGCAGGTTCGAGCTCTCCGCCTCGGGCGCGCTGGTCCGCGGCGCGGTCCTGCCGGAACGGCCGGACGAGAGCGACGACAGCGGCGCGATTCCGGCCGCGCCGAGGGCCTGCTTCGACCACGCGCTGGCCGCCGAACCCGCGGACGCCGGGACCACGACGACCGTCTGGTTTCCGCTCGCCTTCGCGCAGTCGACCGCGGATGGCGGCCCGGGACAGGCGCCGCGGCGCGAGCCCCCCATCGTCGACCTGCTGGCCGTCCCCATGTACTACATGCGCAGCGATCTTCCGCCCGTGATTCACGGAGACTGGCTCGGCCTCTGCGGCGGCGGGCCACCGTCCCCGTCCCCGCCGGCGACGGTCAGTCGGACCATCGAGGAAGAGCGGCCACCCACCTGGCGTCCGGTGACGCTCAGCCGAACAGTCGATGAAGAGAACGACGCCTTCGACGACGTGCACCTCGACGGCTGCGATCCCGCGCAGCGCCTGGTGCCGGTCGTGCGCGGCGCGGTCATCACCGCTCACCCGACCCCCGCGCGCGTCGCGGCGGGCCCGCGCACCGAGCGAGGCGAGCGGACCATCCGCTTCGGCAAGCGCCGGTTTCAGATCTGGCAAGACAAGATCAGCGAAGACACCTCGCTCATCGCCCTCGGGTTCGACGGGCAGATCCAGGTGCTACTACCCGACAGCCTGGGGTTCGACTACGTGATCGTCTGGGCCGGTGATCTGGACGGCGATCATCGGCTGGATCTCATCATCACCGACGACGAGACCGACGAGCCGCGCTTCTCGCTGTTCCTGTCGTCGCGCGCGCCGCCGGCGTTGCCGGTCGGCTGGGTGACCGGGGCCGACCTCCCCGGTGATTGACCGCTCGGCCGTGCGCGCGCTGCCGCGGCTCGAACGTCAGTGGTGGTACGGCTCGCCGCGGATGATGGTCAGCGCGCGGTAGACCTGCTCGCAGAGAACGAGACGCGCCAGCCGGTGCGGCAGCGTCATCGCCGAGAGCGAGAGCCGCAGCGCCGCCTTCTTCACCAGCGGCCCGGGGATCCCGTCGGCTCCGCCGATCACGAAGGTGAGGTTTCGCGTCCCCTGGGTCATGCGCCGCTCGATCTGGCGCGCCAGCTCCTCGGTCGTCCAGCTGACGCCGCCCGGCTCGAGCGCGATCGTCTCGCCGGTCGCCGGCCAGCGCCGGGCCAGCGCCACGTCGTCCTCGGGCTCGACGACCTCGATCGGCAGGTGCCGCCGCGCGCGCGCCAGATAGTCGTCGCACAGCGCCGTCACGTGCCGGTCGCGCAGCTTGCCGACCGCCAGGACGACGATCTTCATCGACTTCGGAACCCCGAGAGGGTTCCGAACCTCCCGCGATGGGCTCCGACGGGCAAAGCCCGTCTACGCCCGACGCGATCCACCTCGAACCTACCTACAGCGCGCCGTAGAGGGCGTCGGGCTGGTTCAGCGTCGACTCGGGGGGGACGTCCAGCTTCACGCGCGGCGCCTCGATCCAGAGGCTCTCGAGGTCGTAGAACTCGCGGACCGGATGATAGAAGACGTGGATGACGAAGCCGCCGAAATCGAGCAGCGTCCAGCGGCCGTTCCCCGACCCTTCACGGCCCAGCGGCAACCGCCCGTGCGCCTTCATCGCCAGGCCGATCGCCTCGGCGATGGCGTCGACCTGACGGTCGCTGCGACCGCTCACGACGCCGATGAAGTCGGTGTAGCTGCCCATCGCGGAGACGTCGATGAGGACCGGATCGAGAGCACGCTTGTCGAGCGCCGCTTCCATCGCGATGACGGCCAGCGCCCGCGTGTCGGCGAGATCGGCCTCGCTGCGCGTGGCCCGCGAGGCCTCCGCCGGCGGGCGCGCCTTGACCTTGCTCTTGCTCTTGGTGGCGCCGCGTACGGGAATTCGCTGGGGGGCTGCCTTCCGGCCGGCGGGACGATCCGCCCGCTGGGTGTTCGCCTTCTTTGGGGCCTTCTTCTGGCCCTTCGCCCCGGTCGAGCGTCGCGTCTTCTTCACCTCAGCCCAATTTAGCAAAGGCGGTCGGCACCCGCCAAAGTTTTTGGTCGGCGCACGCTAGCGCTGAGCGGGGGGCTCGTCGCTGGCTTCCGCGCGGCGCCCGAAGCCGGGATCTTTCCGCGCGGCCTCGACCGCGTCCTTCAGCCGGCGCTCGAACGAGGCGACCAGATTGACGAGGTACCCGTGTCCGGCGCGCCCGATCCGATCCTCGACCGCGCTCGAGGCGCGGTCCAACCAGCGGGCCTCGTCCTCGGCGCCGGGACCACCCGCCGGATCGCCGCCCTCGCCGGGATCCGCCGTGCGGCCGCCGCTCTCGGCCCAGCGCTTGGCGGCCCGCTCGATCCGCGCGCTCATCCAGGCAGGCGCCTCGAGCGCCGAGCGGCCCAGCACCCGCCCCCCTTCGCGGAACGCGGTCACCAGCGCGGCGCGCTCCGACTCGCCGAGCGCGCCGTGAATCGCGTACCGCAGGATCGCCGCCTGCGTGCGATCGATCTCACCGCCCACGTGGAGCTTGGCGCAGTAGTGATCGAAGAGGATGCCGAGCTGAAACGTGGTCGCCATGTCCTCGGCGCGACGGCCGAGCGCCAGCAGCGCGAAGAACTTCCGCCAGGCGAGCTTGAGCGCCAGCAACGTGGCGGCCGTCAGCGTCGCGTTGCGCACCGCCGTTCCCTCGCGCGGATCGCCGAGCAGCTCGGCCGACGACGGGGCGATGTCGACCTGGCGCCGCTCGCCCAGCTTGATGAGCATCCCGGCGCGAACGCGCCCGGCCAGGTAATCGTCGAGCACGGGCAGCGGCACGGCGCCGCCGACGGCCGTCGCCAGCAGCGACCGCCGCACGATGAGCCTCCGATTTTCGCTCAGGTGGTCGAGCCGCGGCGCGCCCGCGCCGCCGGCCGTTGGGACCAGCTCGGGCGTCCCCGGGCCCGTGGGCGTCTGCTCGCTCATGGCCGTCGCTCCTGGTGTGTCGTCGGGGCGCTCCGCCGCTCGTCGGCCAAGCCGTGCAGCAGCTCGCGCGCTTCGGGCACCGTCCGCTGCCGCAGGACCAGCTCGTCGGCGGCGGGCCTCTCGACGGGCGCGGTGGCGCCGATCTCGGTGAGAGCGGCGTGCACCTCGACCGTCCCCCGCTCGGCCGCACCCTCCCCGTTTGCGCCCTTGGCCTGCCACGCGGCGGTCAGCTCGAAGGCCAGCAGCGCGCCGGTGGCGTCGTCCACGACGGCGTGACCGGCGAGCTTGTCGAACGCGACGTTCCCGCGCCAGGCCCGCAGGCCGACCAGCGGCAGCGCCGGCGGTGAGTCCTTGGCCGCGACCTTCGCCGGCTCGCCGAGCGACAGCGCGTACTCGGTGGCGGCTCCGCCCGGCGCGGCACCCGTCTGGTCGGCGCGCGCCTTGGAGGCGCAGAGCTCGAACGCCGCCGCGGGGGCGCCTAGCCCCTCGGCCAGCAGCTGGCTCGGCTCCGGTTCCTCGGCGACGCGGCGGATCATCTTCCCATAGCGTAGCGCAACGGCGAGCTCGCGCCCGGTGAGGACCACCTCGCGGCCGCCGTCGTGGTCGTTCTCTTCCTGCAGGCGGTAGTTGCCTGCGCGGTCGAGCCAGACGTCGGTGGTGGTGGTGACGGTCAGCGGCGTGGCCCCCACGCGGCCGACCGCGTAGCGTAACGTGGCGTGGTAGTGCGCGCCGCCCAGCTTCCGCGCCGCCTCGGCGAGGACCGCCGGGCGGACCGCCTCGCTGACCGGCGTCAGCCGAGGCGCGGGCCCCGCCGCGCGCTTGCCACATGCGCCCGCGCCGACGGCCACGAACGAGAGCACCACGGCGGCAACATAATTTCCCTTCAAGGCGCCCGGAACCTTAGCATCGAGCCGCGACATGGGTGAGGGTTCCGCCGTTCTGCCGTCCGCTCTCGCCTCGGTCCTGTCGTCTCCCTGGGCGATCGCCGCGGCTGGGCTCTACGGCGCGGTGTGGGGAAGTTTCTTCAACGTGGCCATCGCGCGCGTCCCCCGCGGCGAGTCGGTGGTGCGCCCCGGCTCGCGCTGCCCCCACTGCGGCGCGCCGATCCGCGCGTTCGACAACATTCCGGTCCTGTCCTACTTGCTGCTGCGCGGCCGCTGCCGGAGCTGCGCGGCGCGGATCTCGCCGCGGTATCCCCTGGTCGAGCTGCTGGCGGCGCTGCTGGCCGCGGCGCTGTGGTGGCGATTCGTCGCGGCCGAGCCCACCCAGGCCGACGGCGTCCGCGTGGCGCGCTTTGCCTGCTACTTCGCGTTCGCCGGGGTCCTGCTGGTCCTCGCCTTCATCGACCTCTCGACCAAGCTGCTGCCCGACGTCATCACCCTCCCGGCCATCCCGATCTTCTTCCTTTCCGGGTTCGGCGTGCATGGCGCCGACTGGCGGGCGCGGCTCATCGGCCTCGCCGCCGGGTACCTGTTCTTCCGGCTGATCGCCGACTTCTACTACTACGTCCTCAAACGCGAGGGGCTGGGGCTGGGCGACGGCAAGCTGCTGGCCGTCATCGGCGCCCTGCTGGGGTGGCGGGCGCTGCCTTTCGTGGTGTTCGTCGGGGCGATCGTGGGGGCGTTCGTGAGCCTCCCGATCGTCATCTGGGCGCGCCGGCGCGGCGGCGGCGACCCCACCGAGCCGCTGCGGCGCGCGCAGATCCCGTTCGGGCCGTTCCTGGCGCTGGCTGCCCTGCTCTACCTGTTCGGCGGCCCGCAGCTCATCCAGCTCTGGCTGGGCTCGTACTAGTGGGGGTGGCCGCCGTCCGGCGGCGCCCCGGCGTCTCCGCCACCGACCAGCGGGCCGGTCGAGATCGGCGGAGGGCCGCCGGCGCCCGCGTCGGGCGGGGTTCCCGTCAGCGGCAGCCCCCACATCTCGCGGCGCTGCTTGTAGAGAGGCGCCCCGTAAAGCAGCTCGGACAGGCAGGGGTGATAGGGCAGCTCCCAGGTCTGCCCGCCCGCCGAGATCTCCGACTCCTGGTCGGTGACCACGCGCTTAGCCCCTGCCTTCTCGGACCAGTGGACCTCGATCTCGATCGGGCTCGCCGTCGCGAGCTCGGGCGGCAGCCGGCGCCAGTTCTCGTTCAGCACGCGGCGAAGGTGCTTGAGCTGGTAGTCGTTCTCGAAGGCGAAGCGCTCCTTGCCGCCGTGCGTGACCTTGCCACCACTCTGCCCCTCGATGTCCGCCGCGCTCACGATCCGGGGCGGCGGCGAGCTCTTGATCTCCAGCGCGTCGAAGTACTCCTGCAGGCCGCACATGTCGTCGAAGCCGACCTGCCCGGGGGGAATCGCGGAGAGGTCCCGCTGGACGGCGATGCCGCAGCCGACCCCCACGGCGACCAGAATCGCCAGCCCGGTTCCACCCCAGATGATCGTTCGCTTGCTCGGCATGCGGCGTCGGCAGATTAGCGGTTCGCCGCGCCGGCGGCAAAAACGAGCGCCCGGGGCGCCGCGCTGACGAAAACGAGAGACCGGGTCAACGCGGCGGCATCGGATCCGCCGCGGCTTCCGGTGGCCACGCTAACAGCAAAAAGGCGGCGACAACCCATCAGTAAAATCCTGAAACCGGGGGGGTAGCGCCCGCCGGGAGGCGTGCGCACGTTGTGGCCCACAAACTTCGAGGATCCCCGCCGCCCTCATCCGCGACCACCCAGTGAGGTCCAGCCGATCAGGCGAATACCTACTTTCGGCCACGTCCACAGTTTCGGTTATATTACTACAAATAGCGACTGGATTTTGGCTAGCTCCCCCGAATTCCTCGGGGAATTTGCGAGTAGTTCCATCGGGTTTGCAATCGAACCCCACTTGCCTACAGTGATCCTGCCGCAGCGAGCAAAAGAACGATGAAAATGCTTCGACACCCTCCGTCAAAGGAACTTTGGAAGTTTTGCATGGAGCGTCTCCGGGAGCTGCGCGGCCCCGACACACGTGAGCGGGACCTAGCCAACATCCTGGGCTTCGAGCACTCCCGGGCGGTTCGCTGGAAAGAGGGCCAGATGTACGTCGACCGGGCGGAGTACCTGGTCCGTCTGGCGGACGCTCTCGACGTCGAGACCATGCTCCTCGTCGCCATGGCATCGGGCACGCTGACCGTCGAGCAGGCGCACCGGCAGATCGCCGGCGCCGGCCGCCTCGACGACAGCAAGAAACGCAAGGCCACCGCCCGCCCCGAGCCGGTCGAGGTCGCGACCGACGCCTCACTGTTCGCGCTCGACGGCTCCAAGTTCGAGGCGAGCGGCCGGGGCGTGGTCCTGCTGGTCGCGGGCAACGGCGAAGGGCGGCTGGAGTTCGGCGAGGCGCTGGGGCGCCACGCCGACGTCAGCGGGCTGGTCGCCACCGGGCTGCCGATCGGCGTCTGCCTGGCCGAGCGGTACCGTCCCGAGCTGGTCTTTCTCGATCTCGGGGTGGCCAACGTCCATGCATTCGAGGCGTGCCGCGTCCTGTCGAGCCTGACCAGCCGCGCCCAGCGCCGCTGCCGCGTCGTCGCCGGGACCGCCACCGTCACCGACGACGTCGAGAAGCCGGCGCTCATGGCCGGCGCCGCGAACGTCACGCTGTTCCCGTTCACGGCCGGCCTGTTCGCCTCCGAGCTCGATCGGCTCGAGGAGCGCCTCGGCCCCCGCAAGGTCGCCCGGCGATAATTCTGAAAGCCTGGTAGGTTCGGCATGGATGGAGCCGAACCGGCGGACCGGCGGGGCCGCGCGCGGCCTTCTGCGGCGACACGCCTCCTGGTTCCTGGTCGCGGCGGCCTACCTCGTCGTCTCGCCGTACTTCGAGCGGCTCAACAACCCGAACGAGAACGTGCGCGTGTGGGCGACCCGCGCCATCGTCGCCCACCACGTCCTGAACATCGACGACGTCTCGCGCGAATGGGGCTACGTCAACGACAAGGCGAAGAACGAGCGGCACGTGTACTCGAGCAAGGCGCCCGGCGTCAGCTTCCTGGGCGTGCCGGTGCTGGCCGCCGAGACCGGCCTGCGCTCGCTGTTCGGCTGGCCCCCGCCGGGCAAGCGCGCCACGACGTTCTGGCTGCGGCTCGTGGCGGTCAAGCTGCCGATGCTGGCCTTCTTCTGGCTGTTCGCCCGGTGGGTCGAGCGGCGGACGGGCTCGGCGCTGGCGCGCGACCTGCTGCTGGTGGGGCTGGGGCTGGGGACCATGCTCTACCCCTACGGCGGGATGTTCGTGGGGCACGCGCTGGCGGCGGCGGCGGCGTTCGCGGCGTTCATCCTGATCGACGACCCGAGGGTCGACGCCCCGGGCCCTGCTGACGCGCGCGCCGTCGCGCTGCGGGCGGCGGGGGCGGGCCTCCTGGCCGGGCTGGCGGTGGCGCTGGAGTACCAGGTGATCCTGGTGGCGGCCGCGCTGGCGGTGTACGTCGCCGTCCGCCGGTGGCGCGCCCTGCTCCCCTTCGCGGCCGGCGCGCTGCCGGTCGCCGCGGCGCTGGGCGCCTATCACGCGGCGCTGTTCGGGCGGCCCTGGACGTTCCCCTACGCCCACATCGAGAACCCGTACTTCGCGGCCACCGCCCACCGCGCCGGGTTTCACGGGCTGGCGCTGCCGGACTGGGGCGCGCTGCCGGTGATCCTCTTCTCACCCGCGTACGGCCTCTTCGCCTTCTCGCCCGTGCTGCTGCTGGGCCTGGCCGGCGCGATCTTCCTGGCCGCCCGCGGGCCCCGGCGCGAGGCGGTGCTGGTGCTGGCCGTCGCGCTGTCGATGTTCCTGTTCAACGCCGGCATGAGCAACTGGCGGGCGGGCTGGTGCGCGGGTCCCCGCTACATCGCCAGCACGGTACCGTTCCTGCTGCTGCCGATCGTGCAGCTCTGGCCGCGCCTCGGCCGCCGCGCCTGGCTCACGGCGGCGCTGGTGGGGCTCACGATCGCGTCGGTGGTGCTCAACGTGGTGACCGGTGCGCTCTACCCCCACTACCCCGAGCAGTACGACAACCCCGTCTTCGACCTGGCGCTCCCGCTGCTGGGCGCCGGCTACACGCCCTACGGCCTCGGCTGGCTGCTCGGGCTGCGCGGGGTGGCGGCGATGGCGCCGCTCGCGCTCGTCGTGCTGGCGGCGCTGGCGCTCACGGCGGCGGGCGGCGATCCGCGGCCGCGCCGGGCCGCGGCGCACCTCGCCGCGGGGCTGGCGATCGCCGCCGCTTTTCTCCTCCCCCTCTCCGCCTACGGCCGAGCCCCGCGCCCGGCGGAAGCCAAGGCCACCGCGACCGTGAGGTCCCTCTGGGACCCGGCGTCGGGCGCTCCCTCCGGAGCGCCTCGCTCGGACACTCGCCCCGCGACATGATAAACGGAACTCCCCTGCCACCGGCCGGCCCCGTCATGGACATCAGCGTCGTCCTTCCCATCCACAACGAGCGCGACAACCTGCTGCCGCTGTTCGACGAGATAGCGGAGGTGCTGACGGGGATGGGGAAGACGTTCGAGATCATCGCCGTCGACGACGGCAGCACCGACGACAGCCCGGCCATCATCCGCCAGGCGGCCACCCTGCGGCCGTATCTGAAAGCGATCTTCTTCCGCCGCAACAGCGGTCAGTCGGCGGCGTTCGACGCCGGGTTCCACGCCGCCAGCGGCGCGCTGGTCGTCACCATGGACGCCGATCGGCAGAACGATCCACACGACATCCCTCGCCTCTGCGCCAAACTGGACGAGGGGTTCGACATGGTCACCGGCTGGCGCAAGGACCGCAAGGACGGCTTCATCTTGCGGCGGATCCCCTCGCTGATCGCCAACCGGATCATCCGCGGGGTGACCGGCACGCGCATCCACGACCTCGGCTGCTCGCTCAAGGTCTACCGGAAAGAGCTGACCGACGACATGCCGCTCTACGGCGAGATGCACCGGTTCATCTCGGTGCTGGCCGACGGGCTGGGCGCGCGCGTCGGCGAGGTGGTGGTCAATCACCGGCCGCGCGTGGCGGGGCGCTCGAAGTACGGCCTCCTGCGCACCATCAAGGTCATGCTCGACACGACCACCATCTGGTTCATGCGCAAGTACCAGATGAAGCCGATCTACGTGTTCGGCGGGCTGGGCGCGCTGATGCTGGGCGCGGCGGCCCTGATCGCGGGCTTCGTGCTGTACGAGAAGCTGGCCGACGGCATCTGGGTGCACCGCAACCCGCTGTTCCTCATCGCCGTGATGTGCGCGCTGGTGGGGATGCAGTCGCTGGGGACCGGGATCCTGGCCGAGCTGATCATCCGCACGCACGTCGATTCCCAGCGCAAGACCAGCTACGCGATCGCCTCGCGCGTCGGCTTCGAGCCCCAGGCCGAGGTCCCCGTTCGAGCGCCCTTCCCTCGGGTCTGAGCCGTGTGTGGCATCGCCGGTTTCGTCGCGCGGCAGGCCGATCCGGCCGCGCTGCCGCGCATGCTGCGCCAGATCGCGCACCGCGGCCCCGACGGTGAGGGGAGCTGGCGCGGGACGGCGGGGCCCTTCACCGTCGCGCTCGGGCATCGGCGGCTGGCGATCATCGACGTCGAGGGGGGCGTGCAGCCGATGGCGAACGAGGGCGGCTCGGTCGTCATCAGCTACAACGGCGAGGTCTACAACTTCCAGGCCCTGCGCCCGGCGCTGGAGCGCGACGGGCACAGCTTCCGCACGCGCAGCGACACGGAGGTTATCCTTCACCACATCGAGCAGCACGGCGAGGCCGGCGTGGCGGCGCTGGACGGGATGTTCGCCTTCGCCGTCTGGGACGCCGGGCGCGAGCGCCTGCTGCTGGCGCGCGATCGCGCGGGCATCAAGCCGCTCTACTACGCCGAGCTGCCCGGCGGCGGGCTGGTGTTCGCCTCCGAGCTGACGGCGCTGCTGGCGCACGGCGGGGTCGACGCCGCGCTGGGCGGCGAGGGGCTGGCCTCGTACTTCTTCTCGGACTACGTCCACGCGCCGCACACCATCACCCGCGCGGTGAAGAAGCTGCCGCCGGGCCACACGCTCTGCTGGGAGCGCGGCCAGCTGCAGGCGCCGCGGCCGTTCTGGCAGGTCCCGGCGACGGGGCCGGCGCCGGCGGAGAGCGAGGCGTCGCTGGGCGCGCGGCTGTGGACCGCGATCGAGCGGTCGGTCGAGGCGCAGCTGGTCTCCGACGTGCCGGTGGGGATCTTCCTGTCGGGCGGCATCGACTCGTCGCTGGTGGCGGCCGCGGCGGTGCACCGGGCGGGCGCGCGCGGCAAGGCGTTCTCCATCGGGTTCGAGGACGGCACCTTCGACGAGAGCAGCTACGCGCGGATGGTGGCCGAGAAGCTGGGCGTCGAGCATGTCACCGAGACGCTGCGCGAGGAGAACCTGCTCGAGGTGGTCGACCTGGCGCTCGACAAGCTGGACGAGCCGCTGGCCGATCCCTCGTTCATCCCCACGTTTCTGCTGTCGCGGCTGGCGGCGCGGCACGTGAAGGTGGTGGTGGGCGGCGACGGCGGCGACGAGCTGTGGGGCGGCTACCCGACCTACCGGGCCCACAAGCTCGCGGCGGTCTACGGCGCGCTGCCCGGCTGGTTCCGACGCGGCGTCGTCGAGCGGGCTGTCGCGCGGCTGCCGATCGACGACCGCTACCAGAGCCTGGAGTGGAAGCTGCGCCGCTTCACCGGCCGCTGGGACGACGCGCGCGTGACGCGCCACCTGCGCTGGATGTCGACGGTCGACCTCCCCGAGCTGGGGGCGGCCATCCCGGGGGCGCGCGGGCTGCGCCCGGCCACCCTCGACGCGCGCCTCCCCGAGACCGACGACTGGCTGAACCAGATCCTGGCGCTCGACTTCACGACGTACATGTCCGGGTCGGTGCTGACCAAGGTCGACCGCGCCTCGATGGCGCACGGCCTCGAGGTCCGGCCGCCGCTGCTCGACGACGCTCTGGTCGACCTCGCCTTTCGTCTCCCCTCGCGCTTCAAGGTGCGCGGGCGAATCGGCAAGGTGCTGCTCAAGCGCGCCGCGCGCGGCCAGATCCCCGACGCGGTCATCGATCGCCCCAAGAAGGGGTTCGCCATCCCGCTCGCCGCCTGGCTGCACGGCCCGCTCGCCCCGCGTCTCGACGCCGTGCTCGCCGAGTCGCCGCTGTGGGACAGCGGCCTGCTCGACCGGGCCACGTTCGCCACCTGGCGCGACGAGCACCGCGGCCGCCAGCGCGACCGCAGCAAGCCGCTGTGGGCGCTCTACGTCCTCGACCGCTGGCTCCGGCGCGTGAGCACGCTCGAAAGGTAACGCGCTCAGAAGCTGGGGAAGAAGCTGATCAGGAAGGTGAAGGCCGGGTTGGCCGGCGCGAACGGTTCCCCCAGGCACGTGCCGGTGGGGGTGCGCCGGTTGAGGGGAACCGAGACGTCGATCGACAGCAGCTGCTGGTAGACGCCGAAGGCGTCGTGCAGGACGCGGAAGCTGTAGCCCACGTCGTAGAACACGTTGTCGCCCGAGAAGTGAAGCGCGTCGCACGAGCTGACCGCCGCCGCGTCGGCGAACAGCGTCCCCCCGAACCCGCGCACCGTCGTGAGGTGCAGGAGATCCCAGGCCAGGTCCGCCACGTAATCGTCGCGGAGCTGGATGCTGCCGATCGCGTTGGCCCGCCCGAGCAGCACGCCCGGGAAGTAGCCGCGCAGGCCCCCCACCCCGCCCGCGTCGGTGAGCTGCACGGGGAGCTGGATGTCGCCGAACGTGGCGGCCGTCGTCACGTCGAGCCCCAGGACGTGCCCCGGCGCGAGCTCGAACAGGCGCAGGGCTCCGGCGCCTGCCGTCGCCTGGGACAGCCGCTCGCCGTCGTCGAGGCGGGTGAGCGCGTAGCCGACCGCCAGGCTGGCGCCGACCGCGTGCCAGGGATCGAACAGGAAGTCGCGCGTGTCGTGCGCCAGCACCAGCCGCGCCGACAGCTGATACCCGGGCTGCGGCTGGCCGCCGGCGCCGAGGCCGAAGTTGGGGTTGATGCGCGAGACGTTGAGCCCGCTCAGCAGGTAGCTGTCGAGCGTGTTCTTGTCGGCCTGCTGGCCGAAGTTCCAGAAGTACGCGCCGCCGGCGCCGATGGTGGTCCGCTCGGTATGGTAGGCGGTGAGCAGCACCGCGTGGCGCAGGTCGTGCTGCGGCTTCAGCAGGAAGGCCGCCTCGAAGTTGGCGGTCAAGGCGGTGATGTTGAGCAGCGCGCCGAACCCTTCGTAGAGGAGCCGCCAGCGCGCCGGCTGCCGGTTGTCGTAGCGCGGATCGTCCGACGGGCGCAGCGAGCCGAGCGCCGTCTCGACCAGCCGCTCGCGCGGGTCGACCTCGACCGACTTCAGGCCGGCCGGCAAGTCGACGGTGAACCGGTGCCCCGCGGTGGCGTCGTCCCAGCGCAGCGTCTGCGTGACATTGTCGCGATCGGTGACCGCCACCTCGACCGGCTCGCGGATCTGGGCCCCCTCGCGCCGGACCTCGATCTCGACGTGGTCGCCGCCGCCGGCCGCGGGCGTGACCCGCACCGACTGCAGGCGGTAGTTCACGCGCGGCAGCGGCCCCAGCCACTGCCGCCAGAACCAGTCGAGATCGGCGCCGAAGGTCTCGGCGGCGGCGCGCCGGAGCGGCAGGCCCTCCTGCAACACCTTGCGCGCCAGCGTGGGGAACCTGGCGCTTCCCAGCAGATCGTAGAGCTTGCTGTAGACGAGCCGCGGGCTGGGCGCGGACGGATCGGCGAACAGGCGCACGTCGTCGCGGACGCGGTCCTCGTCCTGGACGTCGCCGAAGTAGCTCGACGACGCGGCCAGGAGGGGCGCGTAGATCAGCTGATCGACCGCGGGGACGAAGTCGAACGGCCGCAACAGATCCGCCGCGTACTCGAGCTTCTTGAACTGGACCACGGCGAACAGCTCGGCCAGGTAGTCGGCCAGCACGCCGGCCGCCATGAACCGATCCTCGGGCGGCTCGCTGGCGCCGAGGTGCGCGTCGACGACGGCGGTGAGGACCGCGCGGGCCAGCTCCTGCCGGTGATACTTGCGCAGGCGCTTGATCGGAAAGATGCGGAACAGCTGGTCCGACACCAGGATGACGTCGCCGTGCGCCTCGACCAGCTGGTGCCGGAGCGGCGCCTCGACCAGCGTCACCGGCATCGCGCGCGCGGCGTCGGCGGGGAGCATCGTGTCGACGAGCTGCAGCGCGCGCGCCGCGGTGGTGAGCACCAGCCCCGTGATGTCCTCGCGCACGTAGGGGAGCGGCTGGTCCTCGCTGTCGGGCGGGCGCGGGCTGCGGTGCAGGTAGCGGACCAGGTGCTGGTTGGCGCGGACCTCGGAGACGCGGAACACCCGATCGGTGACGATGGTCGGGTAGACGACGTCGGGGCTCTCGACGGTGACGGCGGCGGCCGCGCCGGGCCAGACCACCGGCTGGCCGTTCACCACCAGCCCCAGCGCCGACGGCGTGCGCAGCGTGACCCGCGTATGCCCGGCGCGCGCCGGCGCGGCGCCGAGGTTCCACCCCGCCGCGGTCTCGGCGGCCGGCATCGGATAGAAGCCGCCCATCAGGCGGCAACGGCGCCCGTCGCAGCCGAACGCCCCCAGCCGGCGCGGCACCTTGGTGTCGAAGTCGAGGTCGATCGTCGTCGCGGCGCCGGGCGACAGCGGCGCCGGCAGCGTGACGCGCGCGAGCGTGCGCGCGCCGGCCGGCGTGTCCTCCAGCGCCGCGGGCGCGGGCGCGCCGTCGGCGCGAGCGTTGGAGATGGTCATCGCGCCGGGCGAGAAGACGATCCCCGGGTAGATCCAGTGGTAGTTCACGTCCCCGAGCGCCTTCGACCGCGCGGCGAGGTGGTTCGGATAGAGCCAGAGCGCCACGTCGGCGAGCGGACCGGCGGTGCGGTTGACGACGCGCAGCCGCGCGTGCCCGGCCACGCGCGAGGCGGCCGGATCGAGCGTCAGGTCGAGCGCCACCGATGGCCCGGGCACCGTCGCCGCCGGGGCGGCCGCCGGCGCCGCCACCGACGCCGCGCCCGAGACGACCTGAGCGCCGGCCGACCGGCCGGCGACGATCGCCGCCGCCAGCGCGAGGGCCGACACCCCGGCGCGGACCCTCATCGCGCCCGGGCCGGGCTCAGGGGCCGATCTCCGCCGAGCTCTCGCCGCCCGGCGACGCGATCGCGGTCGAGGCCGCCGCGTCGCCCACCGACGGCGCTGGCCCGTAGTCGACCCCTGGCTTGCGCACGTAAGCGACGATCGGCTTCTTCACGTCGCCCATGACCCGCCCCTCGAGGACGTTCACCGGCACCGGGTCGCGCAGCTCGTAGTAGTAGCCGCGCGTCTTGAGCGCGTAGCGGTAGGTCTCGCCGTCGACCTCGAACCGCTTCTTGAGGTTGAGGGGGACGTTCCCGATCCGCTTGAAGTCGCGGTGGCGCAGCACGAAGTCGTAGAGCCGCACCGCGCGGTTGTTCACCAGCCGGTGGCACCCGTGGGAGAACCGGCGCGCGATCGAGGTGTAGTCGACCGAGCCGTGCGTGCGGATCTGGTTGTCGAACCCGCCGCGCTTGGGGTCGATGTGGATCCCCATCACCAGCCCGTAGGCCGACCCGTAGCCGGGGCCCATCACGTCGGTGTTGACCAGCGTGACCGGCCCGACGTTGCGGTCCAGCACCTTGCGCGTCAGCAGGTCCTTCATGGGCGTCCCGTCGGGCGGGATCCAGACCGGCGCGGCGACGATCTCCTTCCACACGCGGGGCCCGATGTCCGAGTTCTTGTACTTGAAGTACTCGTGCCCGTCGGCGTGCATCTCGCTGCGCCACGACCCGATCGTGGTGCGCCACCAGCAGAGCGGGATCTTCTGCCCCTGCCAGCGTACGAACAGCGTGAGGTGCGGGTAGTGATCGCGCCGCTGGATGACGGGCTTGCCCCGCGCGTCGAACGGCAGGTCGTACCAGACGTCGCCGCGATCGATCTCCGCCGAGAGGTCCATGTTCTGACCGTCGCCGTAGTAGGCCGGCAGCGGCGGCGCCTTGAACGCCACGTGCAGGCCCGCCAGCCCGGCCCCGTGCGCGCGCAGGAAGGCAACGGCCTGCTCGGGCGTCTGGACGCCGATGGCGGTCAGGAGGGCGTTGACGTGATCGTCGATCAGATCGGGGACCGGCTGCGCCTTGCCGTCGGCGTCGCGCCAGGTGGGCGGGTTTTTCTTGCGCGCTTGATTGACGGAACCGTCCTCGACGATCCCGGCCGCGTCGGCGACCCGCTCGGCCAGCGCGCGCCGGAAGTCGTCGAGCAGCAGCGAGCGCGGCGGCGCCAGCAGCATCCCCAGCGTCTCGCCGCCCAGGAGGCCCCAGCCGAAGATGTCGTGCCTGCGCTCCCAGGTGGCCAGCGCCTCGTGCGTCGGCAGGTCATAGCTGCCCGAGGTGTAGCGGCTCTTCGCCGACAGCAGCCCCTCGCAGACGAGCCGCGCCTGCGCCGCGCGCACTGCCCGCACGCGCGACCGGCCGCGCAGGTAGCGGTCCACGCGCCCCCGCGCCTTGGGATCGTCGCGCAGCTGCCCGAGGACGGTCTCGGGCGCGATCGAGGTCCCGGCCGCGCGCGCCGCGGTCTCCTTCGCGATCCAGTCAGCGTCGTGCAGCGCCTGCTCGTAGTCGCGCTTCGAGCGATCGCGGTCCAGGAACCCCACGTCGCCGGTGAACTGCTCGAGCCCCGCGCGATCGATCCCGTCGACGCAGGCCTCGCGCGCCGGCGCCACGTCCGCGTCCACGCGCGCCGCCAGCACCGACAGCGTGGGCGGGATCCCGAACACCTCGAGGAAGTTGTCGGTCCCCGCGCTGGACGACTGCCCATCGGCCGCCAGCTTGTCGTTGGCCAGCGCCACGAAGGTGGTGCGGTAGTCGTTCGGCTTGGTGTCGTCGCCGGCGCCGTCCTGCAGGATGAAGGGCGCCCAGTCGTTGCCCAACTCGACGTCCAGGAAGCCCATCGCGCGCGCCTGCGCGATCGTCATCTTGCGCGCGGCGCCGCCCTGGTAGGCCCAGGTCTCGCCGGGGGCGAGCGCCGGCATGGGCGCCAGCTTGGGGATCGGGGGGTGCGCGGGCTTGGCCGGCGCCGGCGGCGCGGGCGGCGGCGCCGCCGGACCCGCGTGGTGGCGGCAGCCGAGCGCCAGCAACGCGCCGACGATCAGCGCGCGCGGCGCCCAGAGGAACTTCCGGTCTGACACGGCCCGATTTTAACGCCCGCCTCGGGCGGACGCTCTTTTTACCGAGGTGACGAACAGCCCCCGTTCCAGGGCGAGCGCTCCTGCCCGAGCTTCAGTCGTAGCACTCGATGGGCTGCCAGGTCCCGCAAACGCACTTCATGCTCTCCCCGTCGCAGGCGCCGCGGCCCCAGACCGTGCATGGGGCGCCGCAAGCAGAGCCGGCGCGCGGCCGCACGGACGGACATCCCGCCGCCGCGGGCGGCGAGCAGGTCACGGTGCCCTGCTCGGAACAGCCGCAGTAGCCCTCGGGGTACCAGCAAGCGAACTGCGTCGCGCCCGGCGTACAGGGAGTCGACCCGCCCGCGATCGCTTCGGCGTACGAGGCCGGGCAGCCGGCGGACAGGGTGCTGGGGCAATACCCGCTGCCGAGCGACTGGACGAACCACCCCGTCGTCGGGTCGCAGGTGGCGACCATGTCGCACGCGAGGTTCGGATCGTCGCCGTATTCGCAGTACCAGGCGTCGCCCCGCGCCAGGCAGGGCGCGCCGTTGGCGGGCTCCACCGGCGGGCAGCTCTCGAGGACCACCGGACAGGAGACCGGCGACCCGCCCCCGATGGCCCCGCCGCATCCGAGCGCCCCGGCCACCAGAGTCAGGCCCACCCACCGACCCAGCATGAGCTGATGCTAAGCCCGACCCGCCGGCCGGGACAAACCTACCGCTCCGATTTTCGACCGCCCGCGCTCAGTCGCGGAAGTTCACGAACTGGAGGTCGAGGCCGTAGTCGCCCTTCCGCATGAAGGCGATGGCCGCTTGCAGGTCGTCGCGGTTCTTGCCCGAGACCCGCAGCTCGTCTCCCTGGATCTGGGCCTGGACCTTGATCTTCGCGTCCTTGATCGCCTTGACGATCTTCTTGCCCGTCTCGGTCTCGATCCCCTGCTTGATCAGGATGAGCTGCCGCACCGTCTGCCCGCCCGCCGGCTCGACGTCCTTGGGGTCGAGGCAACGCTGCGACACGCCGCGCTTGGACATCCGCTCGCGCAGGACCGTCAGCGCCGCCGCCGCGTGCGGCTCATCCGACGACCGCAGGACGATGCCCTCCGGCTTGCGCTCGAGCGAGGTGTTGGTGCCGCGAAAGTCGTAGCGCTGCGCCAGCTCCTTGCCCGCGGTGTTGAGGGCGTTGTCCAGCTCCATGAGGTCGACCTTCGAGACCACGTCGAAAGAAGGCATGCCCGAATCATAGGCCGAAAACACGACAATCAAGCGATCGCCCCCGCTGGCCGATGATCGAGGGAGGAGGCCATACTTGGCCATGGCGCAGGCGATCGCGACCCCGGGTGCGGATCTCCCCGACGGGGCGCCGGCCCTTCCGGCGGCCGCCGCCCGGTTCGTGCGCGCCGAGCACCTGCGGGCCGGCTACTCACCCGGGCGGCACGCCGCGCGGACGCTGGCCATCGCAACGACGCTGGGCGCGGTCGGCGGGTGGCTGGCGTCGCGCGCCCATCCCCGGGACTGGGTGCTGGCGCCGATCTTCTTCGTGGTGGCGAACTTCATCGAGTGGATGATCCACCGCCACCCCATGCACCACCCTCGACCGCCGCGGTTCATGTACGCCAACCACACCCTGCTGCACCACCTGGCCTTCACCGACGGCAACATGCCGATCACGCGGGCGGCCGAGCTGGGCCTGGTGATGATGCCCTGGTACACGATGCTGGGCCTGTTCGTGCTGGCCTCGCCGATCATGGTGCTGGCGGGCCTGGTGCGCGGCCCGGGGCTGGCGGGCGTCTTCCTGCTGGCGGCGGTCGGCTACTTCCTGATGTACGAGACCCTGCACGCCCTCTATCACCTGCCCGACGCGACGCTGGTGAGGCTGGGCGTCGGCCGCAGCGGACTGTTCAAGCGGCTGCAGGCCCACCACGCCCACCACCACATCCTCGGCCGGATGGCCCACGTGAACTTCAACGTGACCATCCCGCTGATGGACGTGGTGCTGGGGACGAACGAGAAGCCGGGCGGCTAGCGCCCGGCCTCGGGGTTTACTTCGATCGCGTCGAGGACCGGCGGGCTCGGCCCGACGGGCCGCATCGTGGGAGGGCCAGGGAACCCTTTGAGGGTTCCCTACTTCATGCTGCTGGACAGCTTCTTGGCCTGCTCCTTGGTGCAGACCTTCGTCGAGGCCGTGACCGTCACCGAGTACCCCTTGCCCGGCATGTAGAGGCCGGTCTGGGCGGCCAGCATCGGGGCCGACTTGGGCGACTTCGCCTTGTCGGCCATGTACGCCTTGCCGACCTTCTTGTAGGAAAAGAACGGGTCGTTCGGCGCCGGCAGGACCTCTTTCTGCGTCGGCGCGTAGACCTGGACGTAGGTGTCGTCTTCCTTCTCGCCGGCGATCTTGAAGACGTACTTGCAGGTGTCCTTCTCTTTCCCGTCCTCGCCGAGGTACGTCGCGTCCGACTGCCCGCAGGCCTTGAAGACCGCGTCCTTCGGGAAGTGGGCCGTGATGGCCGGATCGCAGCACTTCTTGCCGTGCAGCTTGCAGTTCGTCGGCGCCGCGGGGGCCAGCGCCGCCGCCGGCTTGGCCGCCTGCGCGTGGACCCGCGCAGGGATGTAAGCCGCCCCGAACCCCACCGCCGCCGAGAGCGTCAGACCGAGCATCATTTTCCGGTGCGACATCGAGCCCCTCCTTATATGAGGGCCGGGACCGTACCACAGCCGTGGCCCCCTCGCGCTCCGGTTGACACCCGTGTCGGGGCCGTGTAGATCCACAGGCTCACAACACCTGGGGTGGTAGTTAAGTTGGTTATAACGCCGGCCTGTCACGCCGGAGGCCGCGGGTTCAAGTCCCGTCCATCCCGCCAGAACTCAGCTCGGACCTGTCCGGTCGGAGATGTCCTCGCGATCCTCGCCCCTTCCGGAGGGGCGGAGGAGGCGGATCGAGAGCCTTGTGAGGCCTCCCGGCGCCGCGCGCTGGCGCGCCACCGCCGGCGCTGAGCCCTCAGGGCTTGTCGAGCGGAATACGGCGAATCAGGACGAGCGGCGACCGCGCCTCGCGAACGGCGGCCCCCACCTTCACGCGCAAGCGGATCGCGCATTCCTCGCCGTCACGCGGCGTGTACGCGAGCCGCGGAAACCCGATCGAGAGGTTGAGCGTCGCGCCGGGTGGGACCTCGATCCGAGACGGGTCGAGCGACCGGTCGTGGTCATCGTCGTAGGGAAGGAGGGGGGACAGCTCTCGCGGCGCCGCCTCGCTCGTCTCGAACCAGGCCCGTTCGACGACGGCGACGATCCGCGCCGCCCCGTGGTTCACCAGCCGAAACTTTCCGTGCCCGATGGCTGGGTCGTCGACGAAGCTCATCGTCACCGGCTCCCCCTTCACGGTGAACGTCGCGCTGTCGTGCATCGGAGCCCCCCCCGTGCCGAGAACGAGCCCGAGCGCAACGGCCGTAACGGCCCGACCGAGCGCCAGCAACATCACGGACAGTTCCACTTGGAGGTGTCTTCGTTCCTCTCATTGGCGATCGTCATCTGCCGTCTCAGAATCAGCCGATCAGGCAGACATTTCAACCGGCGATCGACCAGGCCAGCAACGTCCACCCAATGACCAATGACGTCACGGTGAGGCGCCAGAGCCACCGTGAGGTCCTCGCCCAGTCGGCGAGGAGGGTCTCCTTCGCGATGATGCTCGGGCGTTCCACCAGCAGCTCCCCGGAACGCAGCCGCACGTCGCCCACGACGGAGACGACGTCACCCGGCCGAAGCAAAGATTGATTCACGGTCTCTCGACCGTTCAACGCCATCGATCGCGACGACAGATAGGCGGCGATGGACGGCGAACACTCGGCGCACCGGAGCTTCGTCTCACGGGCGATGACGTCGGCTCCTTGCGGCACGATTCGGACGCGCGCGCCGCTCTCATCCTCGATGAAGAAGTTGCGCGACAACGTTTCGACGAGCCGGGCGCTTCCTCTCCCGCGCGGGATCTTCGTCGCCAGCCTGATCCACACCGCAGCGGCGCTGCTGCGCGGGGAGACCAGCAAGCCTTCTTCGCCCGGGACGACGAGACCGCGAAGTCTGGCGGGCCCCTCGCCCCACGCGCCGATAGGCGAAAACGGCACGTCTTCGACGCCGTCAAGCTGGCGGCGGGCGGACGAATACAATCCGCCCAGCGCGCCAGCGAGAAGACAGAAAGCGCCCGCAAGACACACCGGCCCGGCGCCCAGCGCCGCCATGGTCGCAACGTCGAAGACGCCGAACAGCGCTACCGAAAGAACGAGACACCGCCAAAGGCCTTCGTGTTCTTTCTGGGGGACGACGACGGCGAGGGTTGACGCCAGCTCGTGCCGGCGCGCCACGACCGTGGGCGGCCGCACGCTCACATTGCGGGTGGCGGCGAGATCACTCGGGTCACCGCTTTGCCTCATATCGCCTAACAACTCGGCCTCGTTGACAGTCGTCGTAAGCATCGCCCTTCCTCCTTCGCCGTCCCTTGGTTCGCCGCCGCCCGTTGACGAGGCTTCTTCGTCCGCTCTCCACTTACGAAGACGTTGCTCCTGCCGTTTCATGCAGCGCCCAAACGCCGCCAAACAATGACGTTTGGGCGCTCACATGTTCACTTCCCCACACCGTCAACGTCGTTCCAACGGCGATGCCTCGAGCCCCGTCCCGGCGTGGCGCCTCTGGCACCTCGATCGACCGACTCAGGTCTTGTTTGGCCGCGTACTGAACCTGCGCCCATCGGGAGGTCGCCCCGTCCGGAGGCGGCACGGCGGCCGCGCCCGGCCACGCCTTAGGTAGAATCGGCCGAACCATGTCGAAACGAATGCCCGTTGCGTTCCTGCCCCACGGCGGCGGCCCCGTGACCCACGTCGAGATGGGCATGCCCAGATCGGACGTCGAGCCCCTGGGCGCCTACTGGCGCGGCGTGCGCGACCTGCCGCCCGCGCAGCCGAAGGCGCTGCTGGTCGTCTCGGCCCACTGGGAAGAGGCGGCGCCGACCGTGATGACCTCGCCCGCACCGCCGATGTACTACGACTATTACGGCTTCCCGCCCGAGGCGTATGAGATCACGTGGCCAGCGCCCGGCGACCCCGAGCTGGCGGCGCGCGTCCGCGCGTTGATCGAGGGAGCCGGCTTCGAGACGGCGGCGGACCCGGCGCGCGGCTTCGACCACGGGACGTTCACCCCGCTCAAGCAGGCCTACCCCGATGCCGACGTCCCCGTGGTCCAGCTCTCGCTGAAGGCCGGCCTCGACGCCGCCCTTCACCTGCGCCTCGGCCGTGCGCTCGCGCCCCTGCGCGACGAGGGCGTCTTCATCGTCGGCAGCGGCGACTCGTTCCACAACATGCGGAGCTTCGGCCCCGCGGCGCGCGACCCCTCGCAGAAGTTCAACGCCTGGCTGACCGAGGCGGTGACCGGGGACGCGACGGAGCGAGAGAAGAAGCTGGCGCGGTGGGAGGCGGCGCCGGCGGCCCGGGTGTGCCACCCACGCGAGGAGCATCTGCTCCCGCTGATGGTCGTCGCCGGGGCGGCGGGGGAGGACGCGGGGGTGGTGACGTGGCGCGGGTGGTTCATGGGGTCGGAGCAGGTCGGGTGGCACTTCGAGTGATGAAGGCATGGCCCAGCACCTGACCGACCTCGGATCGCAGTACCGGCTCGACGACGACTTCAAGCGACGGGCGCGCCTGCACCAATCCAGGTTCCGGGTGACGACGCTCGGGCTGCCGGCGTGTCGCGGCTACGGCAACCGCCTGTCTGCAGCGGACGCCATCGCCGGCAAGAACTTCTATCGCTGGCCCGGAATGCTGGCCGCCGTCGAAAGACGCTTCGGGCTGTCAGACACGAAGCTGACCTTCGATATGTTGCGGAGCGAGCACATCCCGTTCAATTTCTTCGTTCCGCTGAAAGAGCACCCAGCGATGATTGCGCTCGCGCGGGAGTGGTGCGGCGTGCAGGTGGCCGAGATCATCTCGGTGGAGATCGAGTGGGCTCCCGCGCCGAAGGCGCGCTTCCTGGACGACAACACTTCGTTCGACGCCTATGTCGAATATCGGGCCGCGGACGGGGTGCGCGGTGCGATCGGCATCGAGGTCAAGTTCACGGAGCGCGCGTACCCGTGGGGCAAGACCGAGCGGAGGCGAATGTTCGACGACCAGTCGAGATACCTGGCCGTGCACCGCGCTTCTGGAGTCTATGGCGCGGGCGGCCTCGACCTCCTGCGAACGCCTCGGTTCAAGCAGCTCTGGCGAAACCAGCTGCTCGGCGAGGCGATGCTTCAGTGCCCGGAGCTTGGCCTCGGACACTTCACCTCGGTGCTGCTGCACCCGAAGGACAACGCTCACTTCGTCGAGGCGACGAGGGAATACGAAAGGCTGCTCGCGCCCGCCCGCACCAGCGCCGTGTTTCGCGGAGTCACGTTCGAAAGCTTCATCGAGCGATGTCGCGAGCACGTACGTACGCCCGAGGAACGAGGTTGGTCGGACTATCTCGCAGCGCGATACCTGGTCGACTGAGCACGACTGTCATTCGCTCGCTGACGTGGCGAGGCTTACGCAGAACGCCTCGGGCAAACGGTTGCCACTCCCCGCGTCAAACGCAAAGCTTGCGACGGGCGTGGTCTCGTGTCGTATGCTGGTCTGACGTTCGGTGGGGCGGCGTTCCATTCGCCCCGCCGACGAAGCCGAGATTTCCAGTGGGTCTCTTCTCGAAGATCTTCGGTCGTCGCGGGTCGGACGCGGGTCCTGGCGTCGTGCTGCCGGTGCACCCCGGGTGGGCATTCGTCGAGTCGGTGTTCGCGGACCTCTACCCGGGCCAGACGCCGAAGCACGCCACGCTGCCGATCGCGCGGTCGCGCGACCTCGGGCGCGCGGCGGTCGAGGGGACGCACGTGTACGACGCCGGCAGCGCCTGGCACTACGTCACGCTCGGCCTGACCGACCTCTACGACCAGTCGGGCTCCAGCATCGGACCGAACGCCATCCGGTGCGAGCTGTCGATGCGCGTCGCCAAGCGCGACTCGACCGAGCCGCCGCTCTGGCCGGTGGCCTTTCTCGGAAAGATCGCCTCGCACGTGAGGCAGGGCGCCGTCCTGACGCAGGCGGTGGCCTTTCGGACCGGCGCCATCCCCGGCGCGCCGACCGACGCCGAGCTCGAGGGCGTGGTCGCGCTCCGCGATCCGGCGATCGATCCGCGTCCCGGTCCCTTCGGGCGGGTGGGCGTGATCCTCCTCGTCGGCATCACCGGTCGCGAGCTCGACCTGGTGAAGAACGGCGGCGCCGCGAAGCTGGTCGCCGACATCGCGTCGGATCCCGCGCGGCAGGTCACGACCAGATAGAGGCGGCGACCTCGCCCGCGCGCGCCGGCCGCTGACTGCGCGCGCCGCGCGACCAGGCCGCCGTCACGACCTCAGTAAGAGCAGTAGCCTTCCTGCCAGACCCACTGATAGCCGTTCCAGACCCAGCCGGGCTGAACCCAGGCGCAGCCCGGGTAAAAACCGACGCCCCAGCCGGGACCGATCCAGAGGCGCGCGCCGCCGCGCCAGCCCCAGTACCCAGGGTGCCAGAAGCGACCGCCGCCGACCCAGCGGCCGTGGATGCCGCCGATGCCCGGAGCTGCATAGCCGCCGCGCCAGCCCGCAGCGGGGGCGCCGCGGAAGCCGCCGTGGAAACCGGCCGCGGGCGCCGCGTGGAAACCACCACCGTGGAAACCGCCACCGCGGAAGCCGCCACCGTGGAAACCACCACCGTGGAAACCGCCGCCACCGTGGAAGCCGCCGCCACCGTGGAAGCCGCCGCCGCGGGCAAACGCCGCAGCCGGAAGAACCATCAAGGCGATTCCGAACACAACCGTGACGATGCGTCGCATGAGCCTGGACCTCCTGTCTCGATGACCTGACTTTGCAAGTTGGTTGCCGCTCGGCGACCGCGAAACGACGCGGCCAGGGCTCGACCGCTCGTGGCATTTACGCCACAGCCCTGAGGCAGATGTGATCGTCGTCGCCCGCCGCCGGCGGGTGATTGCCGACTCAGGATCGGTTTGGCAGCACGAAGATCGATCAGCGATCTCCCTCGCTTGTGACGGGACACGTCGTTCCTACTTTCGCCCAGGCCTCCGTAGTCC
>Ga0209060_10001424_pt1 | contig 26466 bp, 20 predicted proteins | sample Coa_R1_8_FD_187155 | JGI IMG/M metagenome (GOLD analysis project Ga0209060, IMG submission 187155) | Surface soil microbial communities from Centralia Pennsylvania, which are recovering from an underground coalmine fire - Coalmine... | ecosystem: Environmental > Terrestrial > Soil >...
TGTGGCGCCGGGGCCCGCCTGCTTCGTGGTATGGCTTCTCGCAAATGAGTCGCATTCATCGCAGGGTGCCGCCCAAGGGCAGCAAGATCGGGATCGCGTTCTCGGGCGGGCTCGACACGCGCTGCGCGGTGGCCTGGCTGGCCCGCAAGGGTCTCGATGTCTACGCCTACACCGCCGATCTGGCGCAGCCCGATGAGGAGACTCCGTCGGACATCCCGCCGGTGGCGCTGCAGCACGGCGCGAAGGCGGCGCGCCTCGTCGACTGCCGTGACGCGCTGGTGCGCGAGGGGCTGATCGCCATCCAGTGCGGCGCCTTCCACCTCGGCAGCGCGGGGCGCAAGTACTACAACACCACGCCGCTCGGGCGGGCGGTGACCACGACGGCGATCGTGCGCGCGATGAAGGAGGACGGCGTCGACGTCTTCTCCGACGGCAGCACGCACAAGGGAAACGACATCCAGCGCTTCTACCGCTACGGCGTGCTGACCAACCCGGCGCTCACCATCTACAAGCCCTGGCTCGATCCCGAGTTCGTCGAGGCGTTCGGCGGGCGCACGGAGATGAGCGAGTACCTGAACGGCATCAAGCTGCCGTACCGCATGGGCGTCGAGAAGGCCTACAGCACCGACGCCAACTGCCTGGGCGCCACGCACGAGGCGAAGGACCTCGAGTTCCTCGACAAGGGGATCCGGATCGTCAACCCGATCATGGGCGTCGCCTTCTGGAAGCCCGAGGTGCGCATCGAGGCCGAGGAGGTCACGGTCGCCTTCGAGCAGGGCCTGCCGGTCAGCCTCAACGGCAAGCGCTACGCCTCGCGGTTCGAGCTGTTCGCTGCCTGCAACGCCGCCGGCGGCCGCCACGGCCTCGGCATGAGCGACCAGATCGAGAACCGGGTCATCGACGCCAAGAGCCGCGGCATCTACGAGGCGCCGGGGCTGGCGCTGCTGCACATCTGCTACGAGCGCCTCCTGTCGGCGATCCACAACGAGAACGCCACCGACCAGTACACCGTGATGGGGCGGCGGCTGGGACGTCTGCTCTACGAGGGGAAGTGGTTCGACCCCGAGGCGATGATGTTGAAGGAGGCGCTGGCGCACTGGATCGCGCCGTCGATCACCGGCCAGGTGACGCTGGAGCTGCGGCGCGGTGACGATTACACGATCGTGTCGACCTCGGCGCCGCACATGATGTACGACCCGCACAAGCTCTCCATGGAAAAGGTGGAGAGCCTGTTCTCTCCCGAGGATCGCATGGGCGCGCTCGAGATGCAGAACCTCTCGGTGCTCGACAACCGAGAGTTCCTCATCACGCACCTCGACGCCACGCGCGCGCTGGCCGCCGGGTCGGCGCCCCGCGAACTGACCGAGATCCTCGGCGAGGACGACGGCAAGAAGCGCTAGGGGAGGCAGTCGAGGCGGGCGGTGCCGTCGTTGGCCGCGACGCCGCCGTTGCGCATGCCCGAGCCGCTGACCAGCCGCTTGCCGTCGGCGGAGAGCGCGACCGCGTCGATGCCCGAGGTGTGCCCAGGAAGATCCGGAAGCGCCGACCAGTCCGCCAGGTGGTACTGGGACAGCGTGAGTGACGCGACGTAGACGGTCGCGTCGTCCGGGGAGAGCGCCGTCTGGATGTTCGGCGTCGTGAGGTGGAGCTTCGAGGCGCTCGTTCCGTCCGCGACCTTCCAGAGGCGGAGGTCGCCGTTGCCGTCGGCGCTCAGCAGGCGCGCGCCGTCGCTGGTGAACGCCAGCGAGTCGATGGTCCCTTGCGCCCCGCTCACGGTCCGCACGAATGCGGCGGTCGCGGCGGTCCACAGCTTGATCGTCTTGTCGGCGCTGCCGGTCGCCACCGTCGCGCCGTCGTGCGAGAACGCGATGGCCGTCACCGGGGCGGTGTGTCCGTCGTTGAAGTCCCAGAGCGTAGAAACCATCACGCCCGTGGTCGCGTCGCGCAGCGTGGCCGTGTTGTCCGCGTTCCCCAGCGCCACCGTGAGGCCGGACGGGGCCACCGCGAGGGCGTCGATCGTCACCTTGGTGTCGACGTCGACCGGCGCCTGGCCGTTCGGGTAGTGCACGAGGTGCGTGCCGTTGGCCTGAAACAGCGTGCCGTCCGGACCGAACGCGATCGGCCCACCACCCGGGTGGGTGAGCGTCTGGGCCAGCGTGTCCGCGTTCCACACGGAGACCTGGTTGCCGTTCTCGGCCACCGACGCGACGGTGTGCCCGTCGGGCGAGACGGCGACGTACTGGGCGCTCGGGGTGAAGGTGCCGTTCTGCGAGCCGACGCGCACGCCGCTCTCGGCGAACCCGAAGCCGCTGGCCGTGAGGTCGACGCTGCGCACGGCGAAATTCGGGCCGGCGCCGATCGCCAGCAGCGTGCCCATGCTCGGGGTGGGGTAGGCGCGGGCCAGGGTCCCGTCGCCGACGTGGAAGATCGCCGGGACCATGGCGCCGGCGTTGTTGGCGGTTCCGACCAGCGCCGTCCCGTCGGGAGAGAACTGCCAGGGATCGAAACCCGCCACCGTTCTGACGAGGGTCCCGCTCGGCGCGTTGTCGTAGAGGGAGATGGTGCCGTTGACCTCGCCGATCGCCACCAGCGTGCCGTCGGCCGAGAAGGCCAGTCGATTGGCGCCGCCGGCGGCGTAGTCATGGTCCCAGATCGCCGTCCCACCGAGCGGCGGCCAGGCGGTGGCGCGGGTATCCTGGGAGAGGCCCTGGGAGATCGTGTAGGTGGCGGCGATCGCCGAGCCGTCGGGCGAGACGGCGACGCCATGGAGCGCGGTGCTGGTCGCCAGAACTGTCGCGATGGTGGTCGGATCGCTCGATTGCCAGCCGTAGATCGTGCCGAAAGAGAAGCCGGCCGCCACGACGCCGCCGTTCGCGGACGTGGCCAGCATCGTGGCGTTGGCCAGACCGGAGATGGTGGTGACGAGCGATCCGTCCGAGACCTTCCAGATCTTCACGCCGTCTGCGGTGGCGCCCACGACCTGCGTGCCGTCGCCCGAGAAGGCGAGGGAAGTGACGCCGTAGATGCCGTTCGAGATGGCGGCCACCAGCGTGTCGTCCGGCCAGGTGCGGACCTCGAGGTGCGAGGGCGGGCTGAACAGCGCCACCAGCGTCGTGTCCGGCGAGAGAACGGCGAACGCCGAGGCGCCCCACCCGAAGGCGCCGCCGCAGGTCGGCGCCGGGGCTCCCGCGGTACCAGTCACGCCCGAGGCTCCGCCGGCGCTCGTCCCGGCCGCGCCCCCGACGCCGCCGGCGCTCGCGCCCGCGTTGCCGCCGGTGTTGGCGCCTGCGTTGCCGCCGGCGCTCGCGCCCGCGTTGCCGCCGGTGTTGGCGCCTGCGTTGCCGCCGGTGTTCGCGCCTGCGTTGCCGCCGGCGCTCGCGCCCGCCTGGCCGCCGGCACCAGAGCCCGCGGCGCCTCCGACATTCGTTCCCGCCCCGCCGCCGCCGTGCGATCCCCCGGCGGCCGCCGCTCCTCCGGTTCCCGCACCGCCGTCGGGCGCCGCCGGGGATCCGCCGCCACACCCCTGGAAGACCAGAAAACCAGCCGCCACCCGCCCCAGACAAAAGCCAAGTCGCATTACGACCGCCATGATACCTCCCGCGACAGCGCCGGTGGCTTTCCTTTTGAGGATGAGCCCCAGCCGATCGAGGCGCGATTTTTTGCGCTTCGCGCCCGAGGGGAGTCAACTTCTCCTCGATGGGCACCTCAGCGGTATTTCCGGAAGCCGGGCTTCGCGGCCGGCTGGAGCAGTTTGGTCTGGCCACGGTGCTGACCTTCCTCGACCTCGAGCGGCGCACCGGCGAGCTGGTGGTCGTCGCCGACGACCGGATCGGGCGTCTCTGGCTGCGCCGCGGCCAGGTGGTGCGGGCGCGGATCGAGGGCTCGCGGCGCGTGAACCGGTCGGTGGTCTACGAGCTCCTGGCGCTGGAGCGAGGTCGCTTCAGCTTCACCCAGCTCGACGTCGCCGAGTCGGCCGACGAGATGAACGCCCCGACCACGCTGCTCCTCATGGAGGCCGCGCGCCGGGTCGACGAGGCGAACGCCGCCCCCTCGGCCTGACCCGCCGCCCTCGACGGCAGCGGGGCTCGTTTCAGGCCGGGTGTGGCGTGAGGTCGTCGTCCTGCCGCCGCAGGAACTCCTGGATGTAGATCGCCGACACGATCGGCAGCTTCAAGAACCGCAGGCCGACGCCGGAGCTCCCCTCCGACGCCGCCCGGATCCAGCGGACCTCGGCGCCGACCGAGACAGACTGCGCCGGGTCGGGCAGCGAGAACTGCACGGTGACCCGATCTCCGACCTGCAACGACCTGTCGGTGGCCACGAACAACCCACCGATGCCGATGTTCTTCGACCTGCCCACGAACGACGCGCCGCCGGCCTCGAGGCCGATGGCCAGCTCGATCTCGGCGCGGCCGGATCGCCAGGCAAACTCCCGCATCGTCATTTCACTCATCGGCGGGGAACGCCGCGAGCCGAAGTAATTCCCGACATTCCGACGCGCGAGAGTGTACGGGCACCTCGGCAGCGGGGGACGTGTCAAAAATGTTTCGGATGTATCAAAACTGGCGGGCCTCACCAGGCGCGCGCGAGACCGCCTAGGGCCGCGTGTAGTGAAGCCCGACGACGCCTGTCGGGTAAGGCCTGGCGCTCACCAGCTTGAAGCGGGAGACGGCACCGTCGGGGAACAGGCGCTTGCCGCCGCCCAGCGCGATCGGATACAGCGACAGATGGAGCTCGTCGACCAGATCGTGGGCGAGCAGCGTGTGCAGCAGCTGGCTGCTGCCGTCGGTGACGATGTTCTTGCCCGGCTGCGTCTTGAGCGCCCGAACCGCCGCCACCACGTCGTCCCGGATGATCGTCGTGTTGCGCCAGCGCGGCTTGTCGAGCGTCTTCGACACGACGTACTTGGCGGGCGCGTTCATCAGGTCGCCGAACGGGTCGCCGGCGGGCAGCGGCTCGAACGCGTCGGCGTGCGTGACGTAGGTGCGGCGCCCGAGCAGGAAGGCGTCGACGTCCTTCATCATCGCGCCGAAGCTCATGCCGATCTCGTCGTGCCAGTAGGCGCGGGTCCAGCCCCCGTGGGCGAAACCGCCGTCGCGGTCCTCGTCCTCGCCGCCGGGGGCCTGGATGACGCCGTCCAGGGTGATGAACTCGTGAACGATGAGCTTTCTCATGATCGATCTCCTTTGAACCCACGACGAACGAGGCGGGCGCCGATCGACAGCTTGGCGACGGGGAAGCGAGGGGCCAGTCGGCCGCGCCTCAGAAATTCGAGAAGGCGCGATCTCATCCCCGCGGGCGCCGCGGCGAGCTGTCTGGCACGAGGGTTGCTGCTCGGGAGCCCATGCGTCGCATTCCTCATTTCGCCGTGCTGTGCCTCTTTTCCCTCGGCGGTTGCCTGGGCGGTTCGCTCGGTGGCGGAACCGGAGGCATGCACGGCGCGGGAGGCGTCCCCGGAACGGGCGGCGCCCCGGCGACCGGCGGCGCGTTCGGGACGGGGGGCGCGCCCGGGACGGGCGGATCGGCTTCGCCCGGATCGGTGGTGCTGCAGATCGTGCTTCCGCCGGGCCGGACCTATTGCGACGAGAACCCCTCCTGCATCGGGGTGCAGCACCTCACCCTGCTGACGGCGTCCGGACAGCCGGTCAACTTCGGGAGCAGCCTCGGGTGCGGCATCTCGTGCGAGGCCTGCGCAGCGATCCCTTGCCCTGAGCTGCCGGTGATCGCCTGCCCGGCGGGCCCCTTCGGCGTCTCCGTCGAGAGCTACACCTTGACCTGGGACGGCAGCTACACCGAGCAGGACAGCTGCCGGCCGAGCGGCAGCTCGCTGACCCAATCCTGCTACGCCTCGAAGTTTGCGGCGCCCGGGACGTACGTCGCCCGGTTCTGCGCCACGCCGGGCACGCTCGCGCTGACCGACGGCGGCCCGGCCTACACCTGCACGGCGACCGGCACCCAGGAGTGCGTGGAGGTCGGGTTCCTCTTCCCGTCCCCGCAGCCGGTGACGATCACGCTTCCGGTGGACTAGCCTCCGCGCTGCCCGCGCGCCTCCGTCGTCGATCGTCTCCGGGGGGGGCGCGCGCCGTGCTCGCGGGCGGCTGACGCCGGCCGGCCAGGGCGTCACTCGTTGTCGGTGGGCGCCAGCTCGATGAGCGGGATCTCATCCTTGCTGCGCGGCGCGAGGCGGATGCCGAGCGGCGGACCGAACAGCCGCGGCTGCAGCGGCGAGACGCGGGGGTTCGTCCAGTCGGCCAGCGTGACGCGGAGCTGGCGCGGCTCGAGGCGCGCCTCGCCGATCTCCCGCACGCGGACGGTGGGCAGCGCGACGTGGTTCGACAGCGCCGACAGCTGCAGCAGGAACGTGAGGGCGTTGTACGAATAGATCGTCTGGTTCTGCGGCAGCCCAGTCGCGCGCGACAGGTCGTCGGTCCAGAAGACGTAGGGGGCGACGGCGATCTGGTACAGCTGGCGGCGCTGGGCCGCGGACAGCCCCGCCAGCTCGCGCAGCCGCGAGAAGCTCTCCTCGCTGTCGCGGTCGCCCCACTCGTGCCGGTGCCGGATGGCGGCGCGCCGGAGCGCCTGCCGGCGGTCGAGGTTGCCGCTCTTGAAGAACCGCTCGAGCTCCGCGCCGTCCACCTCCTGATCGCCGTTGCCGTCCTCGGGCGCCACCAGATCGGCCCGCCGGACGATGGCGCCGTCGTCGGAGGCGTTGACGTAGTGGAACGCCTTCCCCATCTCGCCGGGCAGCTTCTCGGTCGAGAAGATCTCGAAGTGGACCTCCGGGCCCTCCTCGGGCCCGCGGCTGACCGTCCCCACGTAGCCGACGGTGTCGCCGGCCTCGACCCGCTCGTCGAGCACCACGACGCGCCCGGCGTCGAAGTCGCCGCGCGCCGACACGGGCAGGGCCTGCATCCAGGGGATGGCGCCCGCCTCGGGCGTGCCGCGCGCCGGCAGGTCCAGGTGCGCCAGCAACGAGTAGAAGGTGAAGGGCCCGTCGCCGACGTCGACGTCGTGGCGGATCAGCACCAGCGAGGCCGACGAGACGCCCGCCGCGGCCCGCCGGACGGCCACGATCCGGCCGCGCACCGGCGCGCGCACGGGTGCGCCCAGCGCCGCGCGCAGGTGGACGCCGGAGTGCCAGAGCCGATCGGCCGCGACCGGAAAGAAACCGGTGGCCCGCTCCTCGGCGTTGAAGAAGGCGGCGCGCCGGGCCGCCAGCAGATCGGCCTGCGTGCGCGGCAGCTCGGTGAACGAGCGGATCTGCACCGGCAGCTCGAACCCGTTGAGCGCCCGCAGGATGCGAGACCAGTCGAGCGCGCCGGGGTCCCACTTCTTCCGCTCGATGTGCAGGTGGCCCATGATCCCCGCGAACGACAGCGGGTCGGACAGCGTGTCCATGATCGGCTTGCCGTCCGGCCCCTCGGGGATGATCGGCTTGATCTTGGGGAACACGCGCAGCAGCGTCCGGGTGAGCGCGATGATCGACTCGTACTGCTCGGGGCGAAACTCGTAGGCCTCGTGCTGGTCGCCGTTGATCGTCACCTCGCGCGTGACGCGCGTGCGGTAGTCGGCCGGCAGCTTGGGCCACTCGCTGCGGTCGACGCGGCCGCGGTTGCAGATCTCGACGCCGATCGAGTCCGAGTTGGCGATCTCGGCGTGGAACGCGCGCTCGACGAGATCGAGCGTCTGGTAGATCGTCCCGTCGGCGTCGATCATGAAGTGCGCCGACAGCCCGCACCCGTTCCCGCTCGGCCGCGGGCGGTTGTGCATCGACTTGAAGCAGGAGCGCGAGTTGACGCAGCCGTCGAAGTGCAGGACCAGCTGCGAGATCCCGGTCTGCAGCTCGTCCAGGCTGCCCTTCTCCACCCCCTTGCGCGTCCCGTAGCGCTTCGATTCGCCGTCGCAGCAGCCGCCCGTCTGATCGATGCAGCGGGTCTGGTAGGCGTCGAATCCCTGCGGATCGCGCCACAGGACGACCGGCCGGCCGACCTGGAAGGGCTGCCCTGCCACGATGATCGACGTGCCGGCGGCGGTCGGCGTCTCCTCCGCGACCGCCGCGCTTCGGGCCAGGACCAGCGCCGCGACGGCGGCGGCGGCGACGTTCCGGGGAGGCACCTTCATCGGTCGGGCTCGGGCGGACGTTTGACCGCCAGAAAGCCCGAACTTATGATGAGTTACGGCGAGGCGTGTTCGAAAAATTCAAAAAAAATGGCGGCGGCGACGGCTCTGACGGCACCTCGTCGGGGCGCGCGCGGCCGGCTGTGCCGCGCCGGCCAGCGCAACCGCGGAAGCCAGGCAAGCCGGGCAAGCGCCCGGCGGACGGTCCGGTCGACCTGCTGGCGCCGGATCCGCGGCCCGTCTCGTCGCTGGCGAAGATGCCGACGCCGCGCGAGATCCCCTGCCCGAACTGCGGCGAGCCGATGCTCTCGGGGTGGGGGACCACCTGCGGCAACTGCCGGCCCGCGCTGGTGGCGCCGAAGACGCTGTTCCTGAACCGCGACGAGCTGATGAGCGCCTCGCGTCCCGCCGAGGGGATGTCGCTCGGCTGGCTGGTGGTGGTCAGCACGCTGGACCAGCGGCACCGCGGGGCGCTGCTCGAGCTCGACCAGGACCGGTCGACGCTGTCGCGCGGCGAGGCGCCGCAGCAGCGCGAGCCGGGGCTGTTCGAGTTCTCCGACATCTTCATGTCGAGCGGACACGCCGTCATCTCCCGCCCGCGCACCGGCGATCGCAACGGCGCCTTCTCGATCAAGGATCGGGAGAGCGCCCCCACCGCGAACGGGACGTTCGTCAACTCGCGCCGGGTGCTCCCGGGCGAGTCGGTCGGTCTGGCCGACGGCGACGTCATCAAGGTGGGCGCGACGCAGCTGGTGTTTCGTTCCCTCTGGCTGCCGGGAGCCGACGCGCGGACCTCATGAAGCAGTCCCGCCTCCTCCTCGGCGCCTGCGCGCTCGCCGGGCTCCTCTCTGTCGCTCGCCCCGCCGCCGCCGGGCCGACGATCATCACCACCCGACCGACGTCGACCGACACCGGCAAGGTCGAGTTCCTGGTGGGCGGGATCGACGAGAGCGGGCGATCGCTGAACGGCTCGGCGCTGGAGGTCACGCTCGACGGCGAGCTGGCCACGCCCAGCGCGGTGCAGTCGCTCTCGGACTGGGCGGCCGCCTCGTCCGAGGCCAGCCCGACCTGGAAGCCACCCCTGGCCGTGGGCCTGGTCTACCTGTGGGTCGACGGCGTCCCCGCCGGCGTGCTCGACGGAATTCATGCCTTCTTCCAGCGGATCCCCTCGCGCACCGTCGTCTACCCGACCATCTACGGCCGGTTGCGGCAGGGGCGGGCGCGCCTGGTGGCCGGCGACATCGGGCGCCTCGACGAGATCCCCAACCTCGAGAGCTACCGGCCGAACATGATCGACGCCGTCCGGCTGAACCTGGCCGATCTGGCGGCCGATTCGGCGCCGCTGAAGATCCTGCTGCTCGTCACCGACGGGCGGGACTTCGCCGATCCGAAGGGAGAGGGTCCGGGCGACTTCGCGGCGCTGGGGGCTGACCTGCGGCGCGCCGGGGTCACGGTGCTGGTGGCGCGGTTCCGGCCCGAGGCCGACGCCGAGCAGGCGGCCACGAACCTGCGCGACCTCGGCGAGGCCACGGGTGGTTTTCTCAGCCCGCGCGATCAGCCCGAGGAGCTGGAGAACACGCTCGAGTCGCTGGGCCAGAGCGTGGCCGACCTCCAGCGGGTCGAGGTCCCCACCCCGTGGACCTGGCGCTTCCTGGGCGGCAGCCGCCGGGTCGCGGTCCGGTTCACCACCGCCAAGGGCCAGCCTTTGCGCGCGGACGTGGGGACGGTCACCGGCGGGTCGGCTCTGCCGCGCATCATCGGCGCGGGCCTGGTCGGGCTCAGCGCCCTGGTGCTCCTGGTCCTGGGCATCGTCAAGCTGCGCGGCGGCGCGTCGCGCGGCCACGACGACGAAGGGCTCGACGTGGACGCGGTCCTCACGGCGGCGCACAACCTGATCCGGCGCGGCGCCTCGGCCGAGCGCGCCGTCGAAGAGCTGACCCGCGGCAACCCCGAGGCCGGCCAGGTGCTGACCGACCTCGACGAGTCGCTGCTCGCCGACCCGCGCTTCCCGTACCTGCGGACCCGCCCCGGGCGCAAGCGCATGCAGGAGATCCGCGATCTGCTGCGCAAGCGGCAGGGGGATCGGCCGGGCCTCCCCGACACGCTGGCGCGCGTGCTGTCCGAGGCCGTCAACGACGGCCTGGCGGCCCCCGCCGCGGCCCACAAGCTGGCCGCTCTCACGACCTCGGAGGAGCGCGCCGCCTTCATCGCGCTCGATCTCGAGCAGCTGGCGGATGCGCTGCGCTCGGTCGCGCCCTCGCACCCGGCGCTCGGAACGCCGCGCGCCCGCGGGGTGGTGGTGGCGATCCAGGACGCGCTCCAGGCTGACGAGAGCCAGGCCTCGGGCGTCTCGGTCGGCTGGCTCGTGCGCGCGGGCGGCCCGGGGCGGCGCGGGGAGACGCTCCGGCTGCAGGGCGACCGGACCATCATCGGCCGCGGGACCGGGTGCGAGATCCAGCTCGGCAGCGATCCGGCGGTGGCGCCGGCTCACGCCACGATCTGGGCCGAGAACGGCGAGTTCGCCGTCGAGCCGATCGGCGGCGCGGTCAAGGTCGAGGGGGAAGAGGTGACCGAGAAGCGGGCCCTGGTCGACGGCGAGACCCTCGAGATCGGGCGCGGGAGCTACGTCTTCAAGTCGGCGAGCGTCCTGGCGCTGAAGTCGGGGCGCAGCCTGGGCCGCGGCTGACCGCGCGTCCGGCGGCAGGTCATTCGTCGTTGTCGTCGTCGTCGTACTTCGGGCCGTCGCTGTGCGTGACGCGCGCGTAGGCGCGGGCGAACTCGGGGCCGAAGATCGAGGCGTGCAGGTCCTGATCGTCGGTCAGGAGCTGGTCGAAGCGCTCGACGTACCGCTTCCACTGCGCCTTCTTCGAGGCAGAGAAGAGCCCCCCGCCGACGTCGAGATCGTTGGCGCGCGGATCGAGCGAGCCCAGCAGCGCCCGGACCCCCTCGCTGACGGCGGCCATCATGGCGATGTGGTGGATGCCGAAGTCGGCGAAGATCCCGGTCAGATCGCGCTTCACCGTGGTCACCGGGACGTCGGCCTGGAGCAGGTGCTCCAGCACCGCCTGGCCGGTGCGCGCGCGGTGCAGCACCGACTTGCCGTTGACCGTGCGGACGCCGACCTCGGCGCCGAACTGCTCGTACCCCTTCCGCAGCCCGATGAACGCCTCGCTGAAGGCCTCGAGGATCTGCTTTTGGCGCACCAGCGCCGCGTCTTCCTCGGCCGACCGGCGCTCGGCGGCGGCGCCGGCGCCCGACGCCGACCCCGGCCGTGACGCGGAGACGCTCGCCTTGCCCTGGGCCGGCAGGCCCGAGTAGGAGGGGGGGCGCCCGGCGCCGCTGTGGCCCCAGGCCATCGTCTGGCGCGGCGCGGTCTCCCGGTGCTGCTGCGAGACGGCGAGCTCGATGCGCCCCAGCAAGATGCGGGACCGTTCGGTGAGGCGGGCCGGCGCGTTCTTCCCCAGCCGCTTGCCGTCCAGCACGCTGCCGTTCGTCGACCCCAGGTCCGAGTACTCGATCCCTTCGTCGCCGAAGCGGATCATGCCGTGCCACTCCGAGACGAACGGATCGTCGATCGGAATGTCGTTCAGCTGGTTGCGGCCGATCCGGATGGGGGACTCCACGAACGTCAGCGTTCGGTCCGACGCCGACCCCGATATGCGCACCGTGATCTCAGTTGGCATGTGTCGGTTGTCCGACGGGCATATTAGCCGATCGTGACCCCGCTCCGGCTGGGGGTGGCATCCCGGGGCCCCGTGGCCGGGAATAGCGGCCGGGAATAGGGGCCAGGAAGGAGCGTTCGGAAGGGGCCGGTTGTCAAGCGTTGCCGAGGGGTTGCGCGGAAGGGGCGTTTGACAAGGCACGACCGCTGATCGCTAATACACACTCGGTACAATCCCCCCATGCCAGCCAATATCGAGGCCCTGCTCGCACCCGTCAGCGCCGAAACACCCTGTGGCGCGGACCTCGAGTACGACGCCGGCTTTGCCGCCCTCGACCGGGCCACGCAGGGTAAGCCCGAGCAGCAGATCGGCGCCACCATCATCCCCGCGGAGGAGCCTGACTGGAAGGCGGTCAGCCGCCAGGCGGTCGAGCTCATGGGTCGGACCAAGGACCTGCGGGTCGCCGTCTATCTGACCAAGGGGCTCCTGCACACCGAGGGGCTGAAGGGTTTCGCCGACGGCCTGACGGTCCTGCAGCGGCTGCTCGAGACCTACTGGGAGGGGCTCTTTCCCCGCCTCGATCCCGACGACGGCAACGACCCGACCATGCGGTTCAACATCCTGTCGACGCTGACCGCGGCCGACGTCCTGTCGGCGGTGCGGGCGGCGCCCATGATCAGCTCGCGGACCGTGGGGCGTTTCAGCTACCGGGACCTCGAGGCTGCCACCGCGGCGCCGGCCGACGGCAGCGGCGGCACGACCGTCGCCACCATCGAGGCGGCCGGTCTCGACGCCGACCTCGAGGGCCTGCAGCAGCAGGCAGCGGTGGCCCAGGCGGCGACCGCAGCGGTCAAGCAGATCGAGGCGGTCATCGGGGCGATCGTGGGGCCCGGCGTGGGGCCTTCCTTCGCCACGCTGGCCGCGTTGCTGCAGAAGATTTCTGGTTTCCTGCAATCGATCTTGGGCCGCCGGGTTCCCTCGGCGGCGGGAGGCGAGGCGATGGCGGATGGCGTCGCAGTTCCAGCCGTGAACGGAGCCCCGGCGGCGGGCGGGTCATTCTCCGGCGAGATCCGCTCGCGCGAGGACGTGGTCCGCGCGCTCGATCGCATCTCGGCCTACTACGCGCGGAACGAGCCGTCGAGCCCGCTCCCGTTGTTGGTCGATCGTTGCAAACGACTCGTGACGATGGGTTTCATGGACATCATCCGGGACCTGGCCCCCGACGGGGTCAGGCAGGTCGAGACGTTATCGGGGCAAAAGCAGGAGTAACTACGGACGGCGAGGGTGTAAAACCTCTCCACAGGAGGCAGGTGGTCTCATGAGCAGCCAAAAATTCATCGCCCGTAACCGGGCGCCGCGCGTTCAGATCGAGTACGACGTCGAGCTCTACGGAGCCCAGAAGAAGGTCCAGCTCCCGTTCGTCATGGGGGTCATGTCGGACCTTTCGGGCAACCCGAAGGAGCCGCTGCCCGCGGTGGCCGACCGGAAGTTCCTCGAGATCTCGGTCGACAACTTCGACGAGCGCCTCAAGGCCATGAAGCCCCGCGCCGCGTTTCAGGTCCCGAACACCCTGACCGGGGAGGGGAATTTAAACGTCGAGATTTCGTTTGAGAGCATGGACGACTTCTCCCCCGCGGCGATCGCGCGGAAGGTGGGCGCCCTGAACGAGCTCCTCAAGGCCCGGCAACAATTGGCGAACCTCGTGACCTACATGGACGGGAAGACTGGCGCCGAAGATCTGGTCAGCAAGGTTCTCCACGACCCCAACGTGCTCAATTGGCTCGCCGCGGCGCCCAAGGGCGGCGCGGGTGGCGAGGGTGGCGGCGCCGCTGGCGGCGGCGAAGGCGGGGGGGCTTAAGTCATGGCCGAGACCCAGAAAGCCGCAGAGCAAGCCTCGGGCATCGCGACCGACGAGGGCGAGTTCTCCGCGCTGCTGCAGAAGCAGTTCAAGCCGCAGTCGAAGGAAGCGCGCACCGAGGTGGAGAACGCCGTCCGCACGCTGGCCGCGCAGGCGCTGGAGAAGAGCACGCTGATCGGCGGCGACGTCATCGAGTCGATCAACGCGATGATCGCCGCCATCGACAAGAAGCTGTCGGAGCAGGTCAACGCGATCATGCACCACCCCGACTTCCAGCAGCTGGAGAGCGCCTGGCGTGGGCTTCACCACCTGGTCAACAACACCGAGACCGACGAGATGTTGAAGATCCGGGTGATGAACATCTCGAAGAAGGATCTCCACAAGACGCTCCGCAAGTTCAAGGGGACGAACTGGGATCAGAGCCCCATCTTCAAGCGGCTCTACGAGGAAGAGTTCGGGCAGCTCGGCGGCGAGCCGTACGGCTGCCTGGTCGGCGACTACTTCTTCGACCACCAGGCGCCTGACGTCGAGCTCCTGGGCGAGATGTCGAAGATCGCGGCGGCGATCCACGCCCCCTTCATCTCAGGGGCCGGGTCGTCGCTGATGGGGATGGATTCCTGGCAGGAGCTGTCGAACCCGCGCGATCTGACCAAGATCTTCACCACCCCCGACTACGCGGCCTGGCGCTCGTTGCGCGAGTCCGAGGACGCGCGCTACCTGGGCCTGGCGCTCCCGCGCTTCCTCGCCCGGCAGCCCTACGGCGCGAAGTCGAACCCGGTCGAGGAGTTCGACTTCGAGGAGGACACGGCCGGCGCCGGCAGCGACAAGTACACCTGGGCCAACGCCGCGTACGCCATGGCGGTGAACATCAACCGTTCGTTCAAGACGTACGGCTGGTGCTCGCGCATCCGGGGCATCGAGTCGGGCGGGGCGGTCGAGGGACTTCCCACCCACACCTTCCCGACCGACGACGGCGGCGTGGACATGAAGTGCCCCACCGAGATCGCCATCAGCGACCGCCGGGAGGCCGAGCTGGCAAAAAACGGCTTCATGCCGCTTATTCACAAGAAGAATTCGGACTTCGCAGCGTTCATCGGTGCGCAGTCCTTGCAAAAGCCAGCCACATACGACGACCCGGACGCCACCGCGAACGCCAACCTGGCGGCGCGGCTGCCGTACCTGTTCGCCACCTGCCGGTTCGCGCACTACCTCAAGTGCATCGTCCGCGACAAGATCGGATCGTTCAAGGAGCGGAACGAAGTGCAGCGCTGGCTGCAGAACTGGATCATCCAGTACGTCGACGGCGATCCCGACAACTCGAGCGAGGACGTCAAGGCGCGCAAGCCGCTGGCCGGCGCCGAGGTCGTCGTCGAAGAGGTCGAGGGAAACCCCGGCTACTACACCTCCAAGTTCTTCCTTCGGCCGCACTACCAGCTGGAGGGTTTGACTGTGTCATTGCGCCTCACCTCGAAGTTGCCGTCCGCCAAGGCGGGTTGAAGCAGAGGGGCCTGGGCGAAGAGTGTCTGCAGTTGGTGTGCTGAAAACTCGAAACTGAGAAGGAGAAAGAGCCATGGCGGTCGATATTTTCTTGGTCATTCCGGGGGTGAAGGGCGAAACGTCGGACGCTACCTTCGCCAAGCAGAACGCAATCGACGTGCAGGGCTGGACCTGGGGCATGTCCCAGGCCGGTAGCGCGGGGCAGGGGTCGGGGAGCGGCGTCGGGAAGGTCAACGTCAGCGACCTCCAGATCACCAAGTACGTCGACAAGGCGACCCCGGTGCTCATGGCGGCCTGCTGCGGCGGCACCGCCTACGGGACGTCGGCCTCGACCCCCGTGGTCCTCAGCATGCGCAAGGCGGGCGGCACGAACCCCCTCGTCTACATGACGGTCTCGCTGTTCAACGTGACGATCTCCGCGGTGAATCCCACCACCTCCAGCGGCAACGACATGCAGATGGAGACGCTGGGCCTCCACTTCGGGGCCTTCCAGGTGGTCTACACGCCGCAGAAGTCGACGGGCGACAAGGACGCCGACGTCACCATGACCTGGAACGTCGCCGGCAACAGCAGCAAGCTCCCCGGCTAACGACCAACCGAAGCCCAACCAAAGGGACGATGGCGCCGCGCTCTTGCCCCCCTCTGAGGGCAGGGGCGCGGTGTGTCGTCGTGATTCAATGACGGCTGAAGAACATGTACGCGCAGGGCGCCTCGCCGAGGCGCTGACGACGCTGCAGGCCGAGGTCAAGAAGCGTCCTTCCGATCCCAAGCTGCGGATCTTCCTGTTTCAGATCCTGGCCGTGCAGGGCCAGTGGGAGCGGGCGTTGACCCAACTCCAGGTGGTGTCGGATCTCGATCCCGCCGCCGTCCAGATGCACCACACCTACCGCGAGATCCTGCAGTGCGAGGCGCTGCGGCGCGAGGTGTTCGCGGGGCGACGGGCGCCGCTCATCTTCGGCGAGCCGGCCGAGTGGATGGCTCTCCTGCTGCAGGCGGTTCAGCTCGACGCCCAGGGGAAGTTCGACGAGGGACGCGCGCTGCGCGAGCGGGCGTTCGAAGAGGCCCCCACCACGGCCGGGACCATCGACGGCAAGCCGTTCGCCTGGATCGCCGACGCCGACACGCGCCTCGGGCCGATGCTGGAGGCGATCATCAACGGCAAGTACTACTGGATTCCGTTCGCGCGCCTGGCGGAGATCGCCGTCGAGAAGCCGACCGACCTGCGCGACGTCGCCTGGATGCCCGCCGCCCTGACGTTCAGCACCGGTGGCCAGAGCGTGGCGTTCATCCCCACGCGCTATCCCGGCTCGGAGGCCTCCTCCGATCCGCGCATCGTGATGGCGCGCAGCACCGACTGGAGCGAGCCGGCGCCCGATGTTCACCACGGTCTCGGGCAGCGCCTGTGGGCCACCGACGAGGGAGAGTATTCGCTGATGGACGTCCGGGAAGTGAAGCTGGACGTACAGCAGGCCTCCGCCGCCGGCTGATCCCATGGCGGAGCTGACGCAGAAAGAGCGCCTGCAGCCGTCGCTGTTGGATCGACTGACCGACGACGATCGGGACCACAAACAGGAGTCGCGCGACAAGCGGATCCTCTCGCCCGCCAAGCTGCGCGAGTGCGTGCGGCGCGATCTGACCTGGCTGCTGAACACCACGCATCTGGCGGCGCTGCAGGACCTCAGCGAGCAGCCCGAGGTGCAGCGCTCGGTCCTGAACTACGGGATGCCCGACTTCGCCGGGCGGACGGCCTCCAGCGTCGACGTGCGGGCCATGGAGCGGCTCATCGTCAAGGTCATCGGCGACTTCGAGCCCCGGCTGCTCAAGAGCTCGGTCAAGGTGCGCGTCGTCCCCGACCCCGACAAGATGAACCACAACGCCATGTGCTTTCAGATCGAGGCGGAGCTGTGGGCCCAGCCGCTGCCGCTGAGGCTCTTCCTGCGCACCGAGATCGACCTCGAGAGCGGCGCCGCGACGGTGGTCGACACGGGACAGAGCGGCTGATGGATCCGCGGCTCCTTCAATATTACGGACAGGAGCTGAGCTACATCCGCGAGCTGGGCGGCGAGTTCGCGCGCGAGTTTCCCAAGATCGCCGGGCGGCTGGGGCTGGAGACGTTCGAGTGCTCGGACCCCTATGTCGAGCGGCTGCTCGAGGGGTTCGCTTTCCTCGCCGCCCGCGTCCACCTCAAGATCGACGACGAGTTTCCGCGTTTCACGCAGCACCTGCTGGAGATCCTCTACCCGCACTACCTGGCGCCGATCCCCTCGATGGGGATCGTGCAGCTGGCGCCGAACCTCAACGAGAGCGTCCTGGCCCAGGGGTACCGCGTCCCGCGGAACTCGTCGCTGCGCAGCGTGCTCGGGCGCGGCGATCAGACGGCCTGCGAGTACCGGACGGCGCACGAGGTGACGCTGTGGCCGCTGGAGATCGCCAAGGCCGAGTACACCGGCTACGTCGGCGACCTCGGCGAGGTTGCGGTCCGCGGGCGGCCGCGCGCCGCGCTTCGGCTCACCTTGCGGGCCACGGCCGGGCTCAAGATCTCCGAGCTGTCGCTGGACGAGCTGACGCTGTTCCTGCGCGGCGGCGACGAGCTGCCGGGGCGGATCTACGAGCAGCTCTTCGGCCACTGCCTGGGGATGCTGGTGCGCCCGACCACCCGGCCGGTCACCCGGCAGCACCTGGCGCTGGCGCCGGTCGCGCCGGTCGGCTTCGAGGACGACGAGGCGCTGCTTCCTTACGGCCCGCGCTCTTTTCAGGGGTACCGCCTGCTGCAGGAGTACTTCGCCTTTCCGTCGCGCTACCTGTTCGCCAAGCTGCTTGATCTGCGGGCCGGCCTCCAGCATTGCGGCGCGCAGGAGGCCGAGATCCTGCTGCTCTCCGACCTGCACGAGCCGAGCCTCGACGGCGTCGTCAACGCGCAGCACTTCGCGCTGCACTGCACGCCGGCGGTGAACCTGTTCCCGCGGCGCGCCGACCGCATCCACCTCAGCGAGGCGACGCACGAGTACCACGTGGTCCCCGACCGGACCCGGCCGATGGACTTCGAGGTCCACACGGTCGGCGAGGTGGTGGGGTTCGGGGCGAGCAACGAGGTCAAGCAGCCCTTCCACCCGTTCTTCGCCTGGAACGACCAGACGCCCGACGGCGAGGCGCCCGCCTACTTCACGATCCAGCGCCAGCCCCGGGCGCTGTCGACCAAGCAGCGCGCGCGCGGCACGCGTTCGAGCTACGTGGGGAGCGAGGTGTTCCTCTCGCTGGTCGACGCCGACGAGGGGCCCTATCGGCCGACGCTCCGCCAGCTGGCGATCGAGACCATCTGCACCAACCGCGACCTGCCGCTGCACCTGTCGCTGGGGCAGGGGCGCACCGACTTCACGCTCGACTCCGGCGCGCCCGTCGAGTCGATCCGCTGTCTGACCGGGCCCAGCCCGCCGCGCCCGTCGAACGCGCACGGCGATCTGGGGTGGCGCCTCATCAGCCACCTGTCGCTCAACTACCTGTCGCTCGTCGACGTGGGGGACGGCGCCGGCGGCAAGGCGCAGGCCCTGCGCGAGCTGCTGTCGCTCTACGCCGACCTGACCGACGCCGGGGCGCGCAAGCAGATCGACGGGCTCCGCGCCACCGCCTGCGCGGGGATCACCCGACCGCTGCCGGTGCCGGGGCCCACCACCTTCGGCCGAGGCATGGAGGTGACGCTCACCTGCGACGAGACGGCGTTCGAGGGGAGCGGCGCCTTTCTCCTGGGCGCGGTCCTGGAGCGGTTCTTCGCCAAGTACGTTTCGCTCAACTCGTTCACCGAGACCGTGTTACGCAGCATCCAGCGCGGCGAGATCATGCGATGGCAGACGAGAGCGGGGCGCCGAAAGATCCTCTAGGCAGGCGCGAGCCTGCCCTGGCGGAGAACGGGCACGCCCCTGCCGCCGCGGTGGACGGGCGCCCGCCTGCCCCGGCGGGGCGCGGGCGCTCGCCGGCGCAGCTGGTCGACGCGCTGGCGCGCGCGCCGGGGCAGTTCGACTTCTTCCAGGCGCTGCGCCGGCTCGAGGCGCTCGAGCTGGGCGGGCGCAAGCCGCCGCGGCTGGGGACGGCCTGGCGCCCCGCCGACGAGCCGATCCGGCTCGGGCAGGAGCCCGACCTGACCTTCGCCGTCTCGCCATTGGCCCATCTCCGGGGCGGCCAGGGCGACACGCCGCCGCGGCTGACCGTGAACTTCTTCGGCCTCCTGGGGCCGAACGGCCCGCTGCCGCTGCACATGACCGAGTACGCGCGCGATCGGCTCCGCAACGCCGACGACCCGACGATGGCGCGCTTCCTCGACCTGTTCCATCACCGGATGCTGCTCTTCTTCTACCGCGCCTGGGCCGCCGGCCAGCCGACCGTCAGCCGCGACCGCCCGGCCGAGGATCGCTTCGAGCAGTACGTGGGCGCGCTGCCGGGCGTGGCGCTGAACGCGGTGCGCGGCAAGGACGCCTTCCCCCACACCGCCCGCCTGTTTTACGCCGGCCTCCTCTCGTCGCAGAGCCGCAACGCCGAGGGGCTGGCGGCCATCGTGGGGGACTTCTTCGCCATGCCGGCGCGGGTCGACCAGTTCGTGGGCGGATGGATCGAGCTCCCGCCCGGGCAGCGCTGGCGGCTCGGTGGCCGGCAGGAGCTGGGGCGGCTGGGGCTGTCGACGATCGCCGGCGGGCGCGCCTGGACCAGCCAGCAGAAGTTCCAGGTCGTGCTGGGGCCGCTGTCACGCGCCCAGTTCCAGCGCATGCTGCCCGGAGGCGCCAGCCTCCCCAAGCTCGTGGCGCTGGTCCGTCACTACATCGGCGAAGAGCTCGCCTGGGACTTGCGGTTGACGCTCGAGGAGCGGATCGAGGAGCCGCTCAAGCTGGGGACGTCGCGCCTCGGGTGGACCGCCTGGCTCGGCCGGGCCGCGGCCGGCCGTCGCGAAGATCTGGTGCTGGACCCATTGGCGGAGGCGGCGGCCGCCGCCTGAAAAGAGGGAGACATGTCCGAAATCAGTCGCGTCGCGTTGTTCGGGAGGCTCAACAGCCTCGGGTACAAGGCCATCGAGAGCGCCACCACGTTCTGCAAGCTGCGCGGGAACCCGTACGTCGAGGTGGTGCACTGGTTCCACCAGATCCTGCAGCTGCAGGACTCGGACTTGCACCGCATCGTGCAGAAGTTCCAGCTGGACCCGGGCAGGCTGGCCAAGAACATCACGGAGGCGCTCGATCGGCTGCCCCGCGGCGCGACGTCGATCTCCGACCTGTCGTCGCAGATCGAGGACCTGGTCGAACGCGGCTGGGTCTACGGCAGCCTGATGTTCAACGAGGGCAAGGTCCGCACCGGCCACCTGGTGATCGGCGCCGTCAAGACGCCGGCGCTGCGCAACGCGCTGCTGGGCATCTCGCGCGAGTTCGAGAAGGTGGGCGGCGACAAGCTGAGCGACGAGTTCGCCTCGATCGTCGAGGGCTCGCCGGAGGCGGCGCTGTCCGCGGCCGGGGCGGCCGCCGGCGCGCCGGGCGAGGCCTCGGGCGCGATGGCGCCCGCGGCGATGGGGAAGGGTGACGGCCTGGCGCGCTTCTCCGTCGACCTGACCGAGCGCGCCCGCAAAGGCGAGATCGATCCGGTCTCCGGCCGCGACGAGGAGATCCGACAGATCGTCGACATCCTGATGCGCCGCCGGCAGAACAACCCGATCCTCACCGGCGAGGCGGGGGTCGGCAAGACGGCGGTCGTCGAGGGGTTCGCCCGGCGCATCGCCGCCGGCGACGTGCCGCCGCCGCTCAAGGACGTCACGCTGCGCTCGCTGGACGTCGGCCTCTTGCAGGCGGGCGCCAGCATGAAGGGGGAGTTCGAGAACCGGCTGCGGCAGGTGATCGACGAGGTGCAGTCGTCGCCCAAGCCGATCATCCTGTTCATCGACGAGGCGCACACGCTGGTCGGCGCCGGCGGCGCCGCCGGGACGGGCGACGCGGCCAACCTGCTCAAGCCGGCGCTCGCGCGCGGCAAGCTGCGGACCATCGCCGCCACCACCTGGGCCGAGTACAAGAAGCACATCGAGAAGGACCCGGCGCTCACGCGGCGCTTTCAGGTCGTGCAGATCCCCGAGCCCGACGAGCCGAAGGCGATCGGGATGATGCGCGGGATGGCCGAGACGCTGGAGAAGCACCACAAGGTGGCCGTGCTGGACGAGGCGATGGAGGCCGCGGTGAAGCTGTCGCACCGCTACATCCCGGCGCGCCAGCTCCCCGACAAGGCGGTCAGCCTGCTCGACACGGCCTGCGCGCGCGTGGCCATCAGCCAGAGCGCGGTCCCCGCCGAGGTCGAGGACTGCCGTGGCCGGATCGCCGGGCTGGAGGTCGAGCTGGAGATCATCGGCCGCGAGAAGGCGGGCGGGTTCGAGACGGCCGACCGCGAGGCGGCGGCCAAGGAGAAGCTGACGGCCGAGAAGGGACGGCTCACCGAGCTCGAGGCCCGCTGGAAGTCCGAGCAGGACCTGGTCAACAAGATCCTCGACATCCGCCGGGCCGGCAAGGCGGAGGCCGAGCGCGAGAAGCTGCAGGCGCTGCAGAGCGAGCTGCACGCGCTGCAGGGCGAGTCGCCGCTCATCTTCCCGACGGTCGACGGCCAGGCGGTCGCCGCCGTGGTGGGCGACTGGACCGGCATCCCCGTCGGGCGGATGGTGAAGGACGAGATCCAGACGGTGCTCAAGCTGGCCGACACGCTGTCGCAGCGGGTGATCGGCCAGAACCACGCGCTGGAGATGATCTCCCGGCGCATCCAGACCTCGCGCGCGGGGCTCTCCGACATCCGCAAGCCGATCGGCGTGTTTCTGCTGGCCGGCCCGTCGGGCGTCGGAAAGACCGAGACGGCGCTGACGCTCGCCGAGGCGCTCTACGGCGGCGAGCAGAACCTGATCACCATCAACATGAGCGAGTTCCAGGAGGCGCACACCGTCTCGACGCTCAAGGGGGCGCCTCCCGGATACGTCGGCTACGGCGAGGGGGGCGTGCTCACCGAGGCGGTGCGGCGGCGTCCCTACAGCGTCGTGCTGCTCGACGAGGTCGAGAAGGCGCACCCCGACGTCCACGAGATCTTCTTCCAGGTGTTCGACAAGGGGATCATGGAGGACGGCGAGGGGCGCCTCATCGACTTCAAGAACACGCTCATCCTGCTGACCTCGAACGTGGGGAGCGACCTCATCGCCAACATGTGCAAGGACCCGGAGCTCAAGCCCGACCCCGAGGGGATCGCCGCCGCGCTCCGCGCCCCGCTGCTCAAGACGTTCCCGGCGGCGCTCCTGGGGCGCCTGGTGACCATCCCGTACTACCCGCTCAGCGACGAGATGATCGGCGCCATCGTCCGCCTGCAGCTGGGGCGGGTGGTCAAGCGGGTCAAGGAAGCGCACGGCGTGCCGTTCGTGTACGACGACAAGGTGGTCAAGCTCATCACCAGCCGCTGCACCGAGCTGGAGAGCGGCGGTCGCATGATCGACGCCATCCTGACCAACACGCTTCTCCCCAAGATCAGCCAGGAGATCCTGACCCGCCTCGGCGAGGGGCACCCGGTCACCAAGATCACCGTCTCCGCCCCCGGCGACGACTTCGAGTACACGTTCGGCTGAGCGTGGGGGCGCGGGCCCGGATGGTCCTGGCGCTCGCGGCCGTCCTCGCGCTCTGGGCTGGAAGCCCGGTGTGGGCGCGGGGCGGTTCGCGGGCGACAGCGCTCAAAGGGCCGTACCCTGGGAACGCCCGTTCGGGACGACTGACCCGCCCGGTCAGTTGATCCGGACGGTGCCGCCCTGGACACGCGCCACGCGTGACCCGCGCGTGGTGACGTCCCGGCCGCGCAGGCGGACGGTCCCTTCCTTGTCGAGGCGCAGCGTCGAATCGCCGCAGGCGATCTCCAGCGTCTCGCCGGCGACGAGCGCGACGTTCTTGGCCGCCACCTCGCGGTGCTCGGGGCCCGGGAGCAGGCACCAGAGCGTCCCCGCGCGGCCGTTCGTCGAGGCCTCGGCATCGACCGGTCCCACGACGAGGGCCGCTCGCAGCCAGTCGGCGCTGACGTGCTGCGGGCACCGGCAGAAGATCGTGGCGCCGGCGCGCGTGACCAGCCTGGCGCGGCCGTCGGGGAGGACGGCGGTGATCCGACCTTCGACGATCCGCCGCTCGCTCGGGGCCGGACGGACGGCGCGGGGTCTCGAGGCAGCCGGGGCGAGCTGGCGGGCGCGCTTGGCGGTGCTCATACCGAGGAGGCTATTCCGCTCGGCTCCGAATTGGAAGCGCCCCGCGGGCGGTTGCAGGCGCCTGGGGGGCCGCGGTAGACGAGACTCGATGATGGCGCTTCCGTCGTGGCACGTCGGCCGCCTTGGCCTCCCGTTGATGCTGGGGTTCTTGCTCTCGCCGGCGCGGGCGGTCGGCGCGACCGATTGTTCAGGCGTCTGGCGCTTCGAGGTGTCTCTCCTCGCGCCGGAGGCAGACAAGTACGTGTCGGCCGAGAGCTGGTGCCGGGCCGCCAAGTTGCCGCGTACGTTCACCGCCCAGGTCCGATCGGACCCAAACGGGCGGACGGTCGTCACCGGCACCCCCCAGCGGCCGACCGACCTGTACGCTGTTTCGGGCCGTTGCGAGTTCCAGTTCCCGGGGCCAGACCAAGGTTCGAAGTTTAGCGACATCAAGCTCGAGGTAAATGCCTCCGGCGCCGCCGTCGAGGGCACGGGCGTCTGCATGGAGCACACGCGCGAATCGGAGGACAAGAGCACCGGGGTCGGGGTCCACCTCTCCGTGAAGGGCAGCCACTTGCCCGCGACTGGTGGATCGATTCCCGCCCCGCCAGAGGCCGCGCCCGCTTCGGGGCCACCCGGCCCCGACCGCCTCGCGGCTTCGATCGTCGCGGCCTGTATGGTCCGGGACGCGGACGTGCTGTGGAAGATGATGAGCTCGCGGCTGCGATCCGAGGTGGACGGTCGGGCAGCGCAGGTCCGGAGCGCGGGGGAGCCCGCCTTGCGTCGCCTATACGGCTACAAGGGCCGGCTGGAGGACTTCAAGGGGGCGGCATACCTTCGCACCACCATGAACGGGGAGGATTCACCGACGAACCTCTGCTGGCACGTCAAGGAATGGGAATGGAGCCCCGCCGTCCCCACCCCCGCCGGATACGTGGTGCCCGTGGAGCGAGGCGACTACGCGATGGGCTTCACCTTCACGAAGAGCGAGCGCGGCTGGCAGCTGGATCAGATGTCGCACTGGGAGCGGGTCCCCAAGCGCTGAGCGGCGGGCTGCTCGTCAATACGCATAGTCGGCGAACTTGGCCACCTTCTTCTTGAACTGATGGCCGTAGTCCTCGAAGGCGTAGAAGCCGAGACTGATGATGGCGCTCGACTCGGCGTCGGTTAGCGCGTCGGGCTCCTTGCTCACGCTCTCCGGCAGCTTGTCTTTGTACTGTTTGTGGTACTTGCCGTCCCAGAGCTCTCCGTACCAGCCCAGCGCGGCGAGCTCGGCCTGTTCGTACGATCTCAGGTCCACCCAATGCGTCTTGGGGTCGAACAGCGCGTCGAGGCTCCGCCGTCCGAAGAACCCGGGCCCCCGATTGATGACCGCGAAGATGGTGTCCGGGCGGGTCCCCACGAACCCGAGCTGGATTTGCAGCTGGAAGCCTTTGATGTAGCCAGCCATCTTGTCCATGAAGGGGCTCTTCCCCTTCATGTTCTTCGCCAGGTCCCCGAACTTCAGGGTCACGCCCCCTCCGAAGAAGCCCGTGCTGGAGTTCATCTCGGCGTCGGCCGCCACGCCTGGAATCTCCTCGAAGCTCAGCTTTGACTTCCCGGCCGTGTCCTGCTCGATCGTGAAGCCGCCGATCTTTATCGTCACCGTCTGCTTCGCCCGATTGACGAGGTTCTGCTTGAACGAGATCTCGAGGGGCGTGCCGCTGCCGGTGAGCTGCTTGACCGTTTCGTTGAGCTTGACCTTGACCTTGACGGCCGCATCCCACTTGGTGATGACTCTGAACCTGCCATCGACCAGCTGGAGGTCGATGTTCGTCTCGACCTCCACTTCGTCCGAGACATTCCCGGTCATGTCAGGAAGGTCGGTACGCAGGAGGTTCCTTATCTTGTTGATGGCGTCCGCCTTCACCACGTACTTCGGCTTGATCCGGAGGAACGGATACCCCTGGGACAGCCGATCGGCGAACTTGTCCAGCTGCTGCGCGATGGTCACCCAGGCATCGAGCTCGCTCGTTTTCAGCGCGTTGAAGATGTCGTCGAGCTGATCGTCCGTGGCGCCCGCCGGCGCGGGCATCTCGTAGGGTGTCATCGGCGGCCCCATGGCGCGCAGCTGGTCCTCGTTCTCGGTCTGCTTGACCCGGTCCTGGTAGCCCTTGATGTACCCGTCGTACGAAGCCGCGATGTTCTTGCAGACCGCCAGGTTGCGCTCGTGGATGGAGTCGTTCACGTCGCTGTCGGTCCCGTAGTCCTCCAATCGGCCGGTGCCGCCAACCACCGCCAGCCAGACCAGCTCCTGCCCGCTCGGCTCGTAGTAGAGGATCTGGACCTGACGCCCGTGACTCTTGAGGGCGTCCGTCAGGCCGACCGGATCCGTCACGATCTGATCGATGGCGATGCCTTGAGGTTGTGTCGGAACGCTCACCTGATAGGTCATCGTCGCCAGGTCCACGAAGAGGTTGCCCGAGACGTTCTCGAAGATGGCGTAGGCGCCAAACATGGCCGCGGTCGAAACATCCGGCTTGAGCGCGAACGTCTTTTCGACATTTCCCTCTGAATTGATGAGGCGGATGTTCCGGAGCGTGTGCGACAGCATGAGGACGTAGTACCCGCGCGCCACCGCGGTCGGTTCGTAGATGCGCAGGTATCCCTCGAGGATCGTCTTGACGAGCTTGCTCTCGTCAACCCTCCCATCGTCCGTCCACCCGGCGGCGAGCGCCAGGTTGTCGGTGGCGTAGAGCCCGGAATCGCGCGAAGGGGTGGTGTTCTCCTCGGTGGGCTTCTCCCCGCCTGGGGTCCGCGCGTGGATCTCTTTCAGCAGCTGGTCCTGCTTGCGCCACTCGGCGGTCTTCGCTTGCTCGACGACGATCCGCGTGATGGCGCGCGTGTGGTTGGACGTGACGATGCTCGCTTCGATGAGCTTGTCATCGTCGGCGTCGTCCGCGTCGGCGTCCGCGCTGGAGTCGGCGTCTGCGCCCGCGTCATCGTCACCGGCGTCCGCATTCGCGTCCGCGCCCGCGTCGGCGTCACCGGCGTCCGCATTCGCGCCCGCGTCGTCGTCACCGGCGTCCGCATTCGCGCCCGCGTCGTCGTCACCGGCGTCCGCATTCGCGCCCGCG
>Ga0209060_10001425_pt1 | contig 26443 bp, 31 predicted proteins | sample Coa_R1_8_FD_187155 | JGI IMG/M metagenome (GOLD analysis project Ga0209060, IMG submission 187155) | Surface soil microbial communities from Centralia Pennsylvania, which are recovering from an underground coalmine fire - Coalmine... | ecosystem: Environmental > Terrestrial > Soil >...
AACGCCCCTCGAACCGGTTCGAACGCGTGCGTGCGACGTCGTACCGGAGGCCGGACCACGAGGGCGAACCACTTTTGGGAGGGATCGGGGATGGCCCCGGCCGGTTTCGGGCCGTAGCCCCGAGCGGGGCTATGATGAAATGGCGACATAACGGGCACCATTCCCGTCGAGCTGGACTTGCGAAACACCCACGGGAATGGGCCTCTGGATGGCGGAGCGGATTTGTCGATTGGAGACTCAGTGGTCTACCCAAAGCATCTCAGCGACGGCCCTCACTTGGGTGGGCCCGAGCCCAGGGACGAGTTCAAGCTGGCCCTTTCTAGGCTGGTTCTGGCCCGCGGTCGCAACGGAAGCAATCCTGACTCGGGGAACCCCTAGAGTCGAAAGACTTACTACAGCACCCTCAGCAAGGGCGGCTGCGGCGAGGCCGGCGAACTGTTCGGTTGAAAGGCCAAACCGAAGCCCGTGCCGAAACAGCGTCCCCCGAGTGAGGCCGTTTCGCACAGAAACCCGAAAGCTGACGGTCCCCTCATAGGGGGAACGACTCGGGTGAGCGACGATTTCCAGGTCCCTCAAGTGCGGGCCGGGGCTCGGGAATCGAACGACTGGAATCCGCAGGATAGGTGATCGAAACTGGACTCGCGTCCCCGCAGAGGGCAGCGTCGGGTGGTCTGCCCTACCTGTCGAGACAATCAAGCCAGCAGGGCTGAGGACCGCACGCCGCTGCGTGCCGAAGACGGAACCGTAGGCAATGATGATGTCGCCCAGAACGAGGGAGCACACTCCGAGGGCCGCGCCTGCCACCACCCGTTCGGCCCCGGCACCCTGGATCCCCGTTGCGAGCGTGACTACAATCAGGACGAACGATAGGCCGGCCACCGTGGCCCCCACGGTTTGGTAGACTACAGATCCGATCTTCTCTGGAGGCGCTGTCTCCGTCGCAACCACTTGCCCGTCAGACGCTGCGGGCCAGCCGACTATCTGTTCCAGGGAGTGCTGCACTGCCATACTACACCAAGTGTGGAGTGGCAACGATGACATCGTAGAAATCTGCCACCATGTCTATTCCATCCACAACTGCCTCGATATAGAATGCCTTCTTCGCCGCAGCACTGGCCCCCGAGGCGAGGCCGGCTGCTGCCACTGGTGAGAAGGAAGTCCAGTCCAGCACGACCGACAAGATGTCGACTACCACCGAGATAAGGTAGGACAACCAAGAGCCGTAAAGGAAAGTTCCGAATCCGACCGCGGTGAGGAAGATACCGAGGCCGGCCACCAAGTCCAGGGATCCGACCCCGGGAATCAACGCCTGTAGCCCCCAGGCGACAGCCGCCAGAAACGTCAGCACGAAATCCGCCAGGGTCAAGGGGGGCGATGTGAAGTCCTGAAACGCAGTCAAGAATGCCTCTGCTATGAGCTGGGGGTACGTAGCGAAACTGCTGAAGAAGGACGTCGAGCTACTGTTGTGTTCTACGAGCGACAGGAGGGCTGTAGGTACCTGACTCGCATTGCTAACTCCACCAAAACCGAGGTCGTCGAGTGCGGATTGGGCAACGGGCGCGATGCTTCCGTTGAGCATCATCGCCGCTGCCCAGGTAAGAATCTCGCCGGGTTCCGCGGGGCCTGCAAAGTTCTGACTCGCCCCCCAAGCCTGCATGAACACCGAATTGACGTTCACAACAGAGGTAAGGGGCTGGAGAAGTGTCCCGACCTCCTGGAATACAATGTTGTAAATTTGGTAATCTGAACTTGGGACAAGCATGACGGCAAGAGTGAGGTTCCATTGAGCGGCCTGAAGTGATGCATTATGGGCACCGGACGCGAACTGGCTTTCATTCATCTCAGCGGAGAGGAGGCCATCTATGGCGAGAATCTCCTGCTGGGCCGCTGATCGCAGAGCAGAAGCGAGAGCCGCCGCAATCGGCTCCAGCGCACTCTGGACGACGTTAATCAGCGTGTGATCGAGCGCGTTGCCTCCCGACCAGATCGAGGTACCGTACCCCCTCAGGACTACGGGCGTCTGTGACAAGTCGCTCAAGAACCATCGGTGGCCAATTGAATTCAGAAGTGTACCGTACGCCAAACCGGCCGCTGCTTGGCTCCAAATGGCGTTCGCGTCGTGAATCCCTGGTGCGACAAGCCCCGTCAGTGAGTTCCAGATTGCTCCCGGGCTCAGGGCCGACCACACGGGGGGGGCCGACTGGGCCTGGTGGGACAGTGGCGCCCCGAACTCGCCGTCGTTCTGGAACGACTCGTTGGCAAGTGCCGCATAGATCGGCGAGTTCAGGCCCAGGCTGCTCAGGGTTGATGTTCCATTTAACAGCCAGGAAGTGAAGTTCCCGCTAGTGTTGAGAAGCAGCCCAGCCAACACAGCCTCCATGCTGCCTATGCTTGAAACGTTGAGGACGATGTCCGCCTCCAGAGCCCGCGAAACGTTCGTCCCCTCGATGTTTGGCTCCCCTGGAGGGTCGCCGCACAGCCATGTATCCGCAGCACAGCTCTGCGAGCTATTCGAAAAGGCCTTGATGTAACCCTGTGAGCCGGGCCGGTACGAAGTTCCGTTCCACAGGCTGCTGCCATTGACCCGGGCGAACAGCGTTTCGGGATCCCAGTGAGTTTCCAAGAATCCGTTGGAGGAGGTGTGCCGGATTGACAGGTTCGTCGAGTTGAGTAGGATCTGGCCCAACGGCGTGGTGATGAACCGCGAGCGAGGTACAAGCACACTGTCCAGTCCGCTAGACACTGCGACGGTGTAGGTCGCGGCCGAAGCTTGGCCGTTGCGTTCGGCGTATGGGATGTTCCCGACGCTGATAGACCCTATAGTATCATTGAGGGTCAGGAGTACAAAGTCCTGCTCCGACGTGTATTGGGCTAGGCCCAGCGGGAGCGGTGAGAGGGTTGAGTTGTCGGCCGGGAGTAAGATGTAGGTCGGGGCCTTCGGGGGTGACGTGAAGACTTGGACGGTGTAACCGATCCGATTGGATCCATTCACAACGTAGCCTGCCTTGACGCTGGTGTTCATCAGATCGATGGACAAATTCGCCGTTGACGCCGGTCGTTGGTCCGTTCCGGAGTGGTTTAGCACGAGGCTGAGGTTGAGATTCGCGAATTGCCGGGTCGCGGTCACCGGGAAGGTCGCAGTGAAGTGGCCCGAGTAGCTGGCGCTCCCGCCCGAATCGCCCTCCTGGGTCGTGTAGCCGCTGTAGTCCACCTGCGGCGGGTTGAAAACGCCTTGAGGTGACCAAGCGTGTTCGTAAATTGCCGCTTCGTCCCCGCTAGAAACCGGGGATGCGGTCCAGTTCAGGATCACGAGCCGGATGTAGGTCTGGCCCAGCGGGTCAACCTGGTAACCGTCTGGCGTGCCATCCTGGGTGGTGGAACTCGCCAAGGGATCTGCCCCCCAGGAGAGCTTCCCCTCCACAGTCAAAGTCCGTTCGAGGGTCTTGGTGCCTCCAACGGTGATGGTAGTCGTGCCAAGGACGCCCTCTAGCTGGCCCTGGTCCTCATCATCGATGAGGACCTGAAGAAGCCCCAGGGCAGATTTGGACCACAGTACCTCGCTGGCCCACGGTGAGTTGTCTGACAGATTCGAAGGCTCAGAGGCGCCCGTGTGAGTAAGCTGCCCGAAGCACGCAGACTTCGACTCTGTCGGGTACGCGCAGTAGTTCGAGAAGTTGTAGTAGCCGAGTTCGCTCCAAGACCGAATCTCACTTGGGTACGTAGGATTTGAAGCGTTGGTCCCTAGGTCGAACGTTAAGTTCCAGGTGTCAAGCATGCCGCTGCCCGCCGTATCGAGGGTGCGTGGATTCAGTCCGTATTCCTTCTCTACGTAATCACTCACCAGATAATTCGTCGCGAACAGGCCTGGGTTCGCATTGACCGCCCCCGTGAAGTACGCGCCGGTAGCGTTCTGGTAGGTCACGGACCACCCGCTCACCTTCTCTGCGTCGCTAAGGCCGTCGCCGCTCGTATCTCGAAGGTAGGTAAAGTTGTACTCCCAGCTAGAGACGGGGTAGACTGTATGGTTTGAATTCAGGGCATATGAAAGCTGAATCGTCATGGAATACGAAGTGTTAGGGACGAGCTCGTAGATAGTCAGGCCCGAGGTGTCGAGGCCAGGGAGGGCGGGGTTGGTCTCAATTGGAACGGAAAGGAGCTCTGCCCGATTCGAAGATGGCCAGTAGTCGAGCGTACCGTTTACGAATGAGGCAGTGGTGGCGAACCATCCAGGGACTAGCCAGCTCACGAGCGCCCCACCTCCGGTGTTCGTAACTGAATCGTAGTTGTCGTCGCTCTCCCACGACTCGAACAACCTCGGAGTGCTGAACGACGTCGATGCTGCCTGGACGTAGTAGATGTTGCAGCGGGTGAAGCTCGCGGAGATGGCGACGGTGTAGAAAGCCCAGGGGAGGAGTTCATGGAGCTCCACCACCGACTTGTAGGACCCGGAGGACCCGGTCGATACCACTCCATTGTACTGGACGACTGTGTCGGACCCTGAGAGGGTCACGTTCAAGGACCCGTTCGTCCTATAATTGGTGTACCAGACAACCGTGACATTGCTAGTGCTTACATTCGCATTGACGACAGAGGCGCCAGAGATCGAAATCGGATTAGGCCCCAATCCACAGACTTCCTTCGTAAAGAGTTGGCCGAGGGACTTGCCGCTGTTTCCGCTATTCCCCAGAGAAACCCCCGGGGAAGAGGGCGAAGGCACAGTTGCACGTTGAGTCCGACTGGCTTCCGTGAAATTGTAGTACCCACTCCCTAGGCTGGAAACCGAATAACTAGGAGACAACACAAACCCGGAAGTGGACTGGGGGGGTGGTAGCGGGGAAGCTCCCGTGGTGAAGTTGAGCCAGGACGCGACCGGCTGATTCGAGCTCCATCCCGCGCTGATGCTAGATGACGAGACCTGACGTGCGGCGGGGGCGCTGATGTTCAAGGAAGTCCATACCGATCCCCATGTGGCTGGATTCCCATAGGTCCCGAGGCTGAGGTTCGTGTACCCAACGAGCTTTCCACTCGGAAGGTTCGCAGCGGAACAGCTCCCTCCCGGGTTGCCGGTTTCTATTATCTTTTCGTGTGCTGTCGCATTGATAGCGAAGTATGTGACGGTACTGTAGGTGAGGTTCGTTAGGTAGAATGTCGTTAGATTTGTCGAAACCAAGAAACTCTTGGTTGTGAGGGACCCCATATATGTGCTCGACAACCCTATTGTAATCGAGTAGGAGTATTCGAAGGTCGTATTACAAATCGCGAAGGCGCACGTGTCGGAAACTGAGCAATCGGGGAGGTTGTTGTGGTAGAGCTTGCTCGGTACGGACCTTGCCGGGATCGAGAGGGCCACGCTGAGGTTTGCGCTTTTGGGATTGTACGGGTGGGCGACAGCCTGCAAGCCGCCTCCCAGGGCGGAGAGGTTTACGAATGGAGACACGCCGGCTCCGCCGGAAGGCGGAAGAATGCCAGAGCCTGTGTACGCCAGGTTGAGAATCTGGGGGTGGAAACATCCGCTGGCCCCTGCTGGTGCCCAGCTGTTGGCTGGCAGGAGGACCCCGATACCCAGCGATTCCAAAGTTAAGATCAAATCCCCCACGAGGTAGGCGGACGGAGTCGCGGGTCCGCCAACCGGAGCAAGGATGATTGACGAGCCGGATGGAGCCAGTGTTGTGCAACCAGCCAGGGGGACAGCGGCGTCACAGGCAAGGGTGAGCGGAGCTTTGGTAAGCTCTGGGTAGATTGTACTCTCTAGGTAGTTTGCAGCGTTTGAATACTGGCCTCCCATTACGTCAGAATCCACGGTCTTTACCTGAGCAATAAACGCGGAGCGCGAACTGCTGCTACCTGACTTGAAATCGAGAACGTGCAGGTCTTCGGAAGTCGCGACCCAGTCAGAGACGAGCGAGGCGGCGGATGCGTCGGCCCCACTGAACAAGATCTGGTTTCCCCCTGGACCAGCCGCGAGCCAGGCGAACATGGGTCTGTCCCAAGCGTCAAACACGAGGGACGTGCTCGCAGCCGAGGAGAACGGCGATCCGCCGCTTCCGGGAACCGTGCTGGGGCCGGCTATCGTGCGGCCGTCGAGGGAAATCTCTTCAACTTGGATGTCCCAGGTTCCATTGTTGTCGCTCCTCCACAACTCCCATCCCAATTGCCCACTCGGCGAAATCTGGATTTGCGGGTCTTGGACCGCGCCCATCGCCGGACCAGTCAGATACGGCCCCTGCCATGAGTTACCACCGGTGACAGAAATCGCTGTGTTCAAGACCGCCCTCCCCCCGACGCTAGACGTGTAAGCGATGATCGTATCTGATCCGTTGGCCACGACCGCGATTTGACCCGGGACACCCCCCGGAGTGGCAAGATCGGTCGTGCCTATCCTCTCCACGACCGACGACGTGGAATTTGGGGCCCAAGTGCCCACATTGTGGGCGGACTGTATCCCAGTACGGGCAGCATTCACAACCTCATCCGTAATCTGATGGTTCGAGGAAGTGGACTCGAAGACTGACAGCGTCCCATTCTGATAATACAAGGGGGTGGCATTCTCGGCGACCCCAGACACGCTGAAGCTCGTCGAAGTCGAGCACGCCCAAGACTCTGAGAGGACGGTCACCCCAGAAGAAGTGAGCCCAGTGAGCACGAAACCCTGAGGAGATGCACTTGCCTGCGGGCTGCTACCCGTAAAGCTCCCGTACGATGTCCACGTAGAACCGCCGTCCAACGACGCATCGATGTAGGTAGTGCCGGAGGACGCATACGCAACTGCGATCTCGGGCCCCGAGCTGACCATGGCGGTCCCCGTGATGGCCGTCGTGAGGTTCGCCAGAATGTCGATAGGCCCCCACGAGTAGTCGTGGTGGGAACAAGAGTAGCTCGCGCACGCCCCGGTCAAGACCGCGTAGGCTTGGGATGCGTTGTAGATTCCAGTCTGAAATGCAAGAGTGTAGTGGTTGGTGTGGCTTCGTTGAACGTATAGGATCCAGATCTCGGGGGTTGCTCCGACAGTTCCACTCGCCATCCGCAGAAGACTGTAGTTTCCGGGATCGGTCAGATTGTCCGGAGGGGAATACTGAGAGGGCGAAACGATGCCGGGCCAGTCCCCAGGGGGCAGGCCCGGCGACGAAAACGCTCTCAGGTCGGACATCGACCCTTGGGCTTTCCTGTCGTCGATTTGAGTGGGCACGAGGAAGAGGAGTACTACGGCCAGGGAAAGCGGAACCTGGAGGCGTCTGTCTGCAAAAAGCGACCTCAAATCGGAAGGCGTCCGCCAGGGTACAGAGCGCCGGCCGTGACGATTTCGCCTGGAAACATCCGAGTCGAGATCACTTTTCGAATGGTTTTCGCGTTCCGCGGGCGGCGCTTGGGTCCCGGCCACAGCAAGCCCCGGGCCACGGAACGCTTTCGGATATTTGTTCCAACCGCTCAGGACGCCGCGCGCCGGAGAATCCCTACATTCCGTATATCCAACCGACCAGGTCGAGGAGATTGACGAGCATTGGAGTGCTCGGCGGTCCAGTTCACGTCCCGTGAGCTTGCGGTCTCAGACATGCAGTTGGGCGTGCGCGGCGGCGGACGCTCACCCCTCCTAAGCCGGGTGAGCTAGATTCCTAATAGCATGCTTCGAGCCTGCCCGCTCGTGTATGGAAATCTAACGGGAGCAAGAGTGGTCTCATCTCAGCCCCGCACAATGCCCCGGAGCAACAGGGAAGGGGGAGGGCGTTGCGGAGGGCAAGACCTGCCATCCGAGCGGGCCTATGGGGGTATTTCGACTGAGTGGGTACGGCTACCGAAGGCGCAGACTCCCCTCAACCAAACGCGCTCCGACTTATTTTCCCCTAAGCGCCGCGAGGTCCAAGGCTTCGACCACATCGGCCACAGAGCGGCCAGCGGCGGTCTCAACGAACCTTCGTACCACCAGATGGGCCAGCTCAGCAATCCGATCGGCCGAAGGCACCTGTTTCTTTTCCTTATCGCCGTGGACCAACTTGCTCCGCCGTCCGTACGCGGCCTTGAATTCGTCAAACAACAACGCCCGTTCCTCAGGGCCCCGTCCCACCAGCCAGGATCCGCGAAGCGCCTGCCGGTAGGAAAGTTCCCCGTCGAGACCTTCCCCGAGCAGAGCCTCCATCGCGATCTCGGCGTCGATGATTCGGTCTTGGTCGAGCCAGCGCTGCTGGATGAACTCAAGGCGTGAAAGCGCAATGGAGAGCGACCCCTCAGGATCTCTCATGAGCTCGTCCCTTATCCTCCCCGCAAGAGCCACGAGCGGGACCACGTCGTCTTTGGCCAACACGTAGGGCTTGCTGATCGCACGCACCCACGCGGTTCCGGGGGGAAAGAGGGCGTTAAAGCCCGGAACCGCGCTTGGAACCCCGAAATCCGGGGCCCCGACTGCGACGTAAGGGAAAGCCACCATCTCGGGTCTGTACGCGCGGAGGCAGGCGGCCGCCAATTGGAAGTCCTGGAAAATCGGGAGCACGTTTCTGGCCTGCCCCAGCATGGTGATTGGCCGGATCGTCGCGAGGACCCAGACCGGACGGAGCGCTGGCACGAAAGCCTGATCCATCTCGGGAATCCGGGGGAGTGAGTTCATACCCGTTTGCTCGCCTGCGGTAGCCTCGCGGATCGTGACGCCAGGCAAGATCTCGAAATCCAGTCCCGGTTCCCCGCTCGCGTTCGTTAAAGGGGCCAGTCCCTTCCAGTGTTCCGCGACTGCGGGACCTGCGGCCATGACGCACGTAACGCAGCCGTCCAGGCCTAAGACACTGACCCGGGCATAGACTGCTGGCGAGCCTGAAGGAAAACGTCGGTGGTACTAGCGTACTCTTTCCGTTGCCCGTAGATTCCCAACCCGTGGACCTGGAGCGTCTCGCGGACCTAGAAATCGACAAGACCCCGCAGGTCCGCGAACAACCTAGCCTGCCGGCCGGCGAAGGGTGGGTCGTGTGCTGCACCATCATGGGACCCGTAGGAATCTCGGTGCCCCTCACGCAGAAAGTGACCCTCGGCGACAAACCGCAGGTCATCGAGACCCTGATCAGCCCGGAGACAGCACCGATCGCGAAGGTGTTCCAGCCCCCGAACGGGATCGTCACCTACAGGTTCGTCGAAGCCGATGAACGACGCGCGGTCCACAACATGTTCCTGGGAGTCAAGCGCGTCAGGAACTGCCTTGCGTTCCTGGTCGGGGTCCCTATCCCGGTTCGATACGCGTTCGCCAGCAAGACCACCCTGTGGCGGGGAACGTACCCAATCGACGATCCGATGCGCTACCATCCGGAGGTCCGTCCTGACTCGGGGATCGACCCCGACCAGTGGAATGCCTGGGTGCGGGCGGCGTTTTCGAAGGCAGAGGATGTGCTGCGACGGATTCACCCGATGGAACCGCTCGGGCGGGCCATTTCGCTTGCAGGGGACGCGGTTTGGAACATGGACCCGGAGGAAGCCTTCCTCTTTGCATGGAAGGCGGTCGACGTGATCGCGCGGTTGGACTACAAGGCAGCGAGGGCCCTTGGGCCCACGGCAGTAGCAGCCTACGCGGCCTTGACCCGCCCCGCGCCGGGGCACGAGGGGTGCAAGCCGGATGTCAGCGTCTCAACTATGATCCGTGTGTCGCTCGCGAAGCGCCTGCCCGACTTGGGCGACGCCCGGATCGTAGAGCTCAACCGCCTCCGGGGAACGGTGGCCCACGACACACTCGATGTTCACCAGTTCGGGGACGTGATCCAGGCGCGTTGGGAAGCGATCCACATCGCTCGGTCCATCGTACGGGGCACGATTGACGCTACCCTTTCGGAGACGCCAGCTGCCGAACTCTAGGTCGCCGTCTCCGGCATCCCGACTCCGGATCTCCAGCAAAAAGCGCGGTGTGACACTCGGATTTCGCATGTTTGCGAGCGAATGACCTACGAAGTTGGCCTGTCGGACCGGAGTTCATTTCACCTTTCGTAGTTGCGAAAACTGCGCACCGTCGGGGGTCGTCCCGCGGCCCACCGGACGCAGTTGCCGCTGCGGTGGTCGGCCACCGACGAGGCCATGTATTTCATACTATAAGTACCACGATGTAGCTCGCAAAGTGCAGGCATCCGGCCGGATTTGAACCAAGGTCGTAGTACTGGTGCAGTATTCCGCACCGCATTACTGGTTAATACACGGACTAACGTCTTCGCGACTGGACACGAATCGATGCCCGGACCTACGCACCTGCAGCGGATCCACGCGGTTGGGCACTCTCGCTTGGTTGTTGTGCCAATGCCGTTTTTCCGAACTGAGTTCCGAGGTGCGGAGAGCGCGGTTGTTGGTGTCAAGGGCCGGTTGCTGATCATCGCCCCGGAGGATGCCGAGTCAGAACTGCTGGCCGCCCTGGAGCGAATCGGGGGTGCGAGCAGATGATCCCGCCGCACTCTCGGTTGATTGACGGCCTGCGCGCTCGCGCGCTCGAGTTCCCGGATCCACTACGGTTCGAGATACTCGCGCTGGACCCCACGATGCCCCTTTCGGACTTTGCCGCAGTGCTGCCCCTTCTCCAACGCCTTGCACGATCCCCCGCGGGTGTGACGCCCGCGAACCCCCGCGCCACACTACCAAGCAGGGTGCTGGCGGAGTAGGTGCGATGGAAAGCTTCCGTCTGAACTCGCCCTTGGCCTTGGAGACCCGGGTGCCAGCCCGGGTCCCCGTTGCCGACTCCACCGTGCGGGGTGCGCACGATGTCCTCGACGATACGACCTGAATCGCTCCGGACGCTTGAATGCAGCGTCCCGCGCGGTTTGGTTCCAACAGATCGCTGGCTCCGGTGCGAGGTCTGCGGGCGGGCGTACGCCTCGCGGTCCGGACTCCGCTCTCACCGGCGCAGGTCCGGTCATGTTACGGCCCGAGGAGGCGAATGACGGTGAAGCGCTCCGCACCTACCGAGGGGACCGCCCCGGACCCAGCGCCTGCGCGGCCCGTTGCTCCGGCGTCTGTTCCCGACGACGAACAACCCAATGCCTTCGGACCCGACGATGACTTGCCGGAGTTTCCCGAGATCGATTTCGACTACCGTGAGTTGGACTACCACCAACCCGACGACGACGATCAGCAGGAGATTCCCGATCCCGATGCGCCGGCGACCGACGACGACATTTCGCCGGTGCCGCCGTCGGGCACGACCAGCGCGCCCGCCAGCGGCGAGACCATCCTGTCGATGGTCGAAGCGTACCTGAAATCAGGTAACGCGGACTTGGTCGTTCGCGAACACATTCCGCTGCTGTTCATCGCCGACGGGGCCAAGACGGCCAACTGGCGGAACAAGTTCCCGCCCTTCACCCGGCACTGGTACGGGCCCGGGATCCCGTACCGCTACCTGAGCCACGTCACCGAGCTCGGGGCGAGCGGTGGGAACAAAGGCGCGACAGTGGACCAGTTCTTCTACATCATCGGGGACCGCGCCGAGGACCCACCGTTCGTCCGCCCGGTGGAGGAATACAAGGGGGGCAGCATCGAGGGCCTACGAGGCGGCGTCGTTCTCGAAAAGGGCCAACGACGTAAGGTCGAAGGTGCGATCGAGCGGATGAACCGGGGCTACATCCACATCCCGGAGTTCACCCAGATCGCCGACCTTGGGAAGGCCTCCGGTGGGACCGTCCAAACGATCATCGCCTGGGCGGACAATGGACGAATGGCGTTCGAAACCATCGGTGGTGGACGGGTAGCCTACGAGTCCGAAGCCACCCTGATCGTTGGGCTTCAGAACGCGAAGCTCGATGGCGTGGAGGAAGTAGTCCTAGGGTGGAATCGCCGTGCCATCTACGACCGGTTCGCCCCAGCCCCTACGGAACGGTCTCTCAGCGCGAACCGACCAGATGCCCAGGAAGGTGATCTCCACCTACTGCTCAAACTCCGGGCCGCCCTGCGAGCGATGCAAGCCCTGTGGGCACCGTCGTCGCTGGACTACTCCGAGCTCAAGCAGTGGCTCGACGCCCGCTACATCGCAAATGAGCTGAGCCGCGTCGATGAGCAGATCGTCTACTCTGTAGCCATCGGCCACCACATGGTCACGGGCGGCGACTGGGTGGGCGATGTCAAGATCAAGATGACCGACGAGTTGGATCGCATCCTCCGGCGGATCATCTGGAACAAGGGGCTCTCCAGGATCGGGGCCGATCGTCGCGGGGCCCATGATGCCCTGGATGTCCTGAAGGATCCCCATCTGCTGGGACGGGGCCAGGCCGTCGCCGCGCGCGTCGTGGAGCGTGCGCTGGCCGGGCGTCTCTCCGTCCCCGAGCGGGAGGCTGCGCGGTTCATCGGAGTCCTCGTTGACAAAGGTTACGTCGTGGTTTCAGACGGCCAGTCCACGGGCGGCCGCAGACCCAAGCTCCTATCTCTCCGAGGGTTCGCGAAATGACACCGACCAGGACTTTCCGCGCAGCACCACCGACTTCTGGGCAGCGGGGGCCTTCTGACGGCGAGTACTTGAACGCCCCCTCCTTTTTGACTTCTGAGCAGGGGGGTGGGGGTAACCCTGGTCCGCAGGGCGCCCCCGGGTCAATTTCGGGGGGTGTGACTCTAGGGAGAGTGCTAGAAAGTCGTACCACTTATGTACTGACCGTCAGGGGAGGGTACTGTTTTTCGTGCTGCCGGAAAGTCCTGCTTCGACTTGGACGGGACACCGAGATCGTGGTCCGGAGGTGGGACGGAGATCACGGCACGCTCTGCTCAACGGCCTCCTGCTCGCGTAAGGGCCGACGGGCGGCCTACCGCATCTTCGACGCCAACCCACCGAGGGCCGAGCCTCACTTCGAGCCGGATCCGTTCATTGATCCACCCGACTACATCGCGCCCGGGAGGTTGCTGTGACGCTCCCCGACGCAGCCCAGTCGGCCCGGGGTTTCGTCGTCTGTGGGGCCTGTGGTCCCTATCGGGCGCCACTCCGGCTCGCCACCGCGTCCACCGTCGCTGAGGCGGCCGAGATCGTCAACGTCCACAAGCGGGATCTCGGGCACGTCGCGAAGATCATCTGGCCCGCCGCGACCCCGGGCGTCCCGTTGACCAGACTCGACGAGCCGAGGTTCGCGTTTCTGTGTGTCCAGGAACGCCGCTGTTACGGGCCGTTTGTGGTCCTGCCGATCGCCCGTTCGATGGCGGCCCGTCACGTCGTAGAGCGGCCCGGACACCAGGTAACGATCCTGGTCCCGGAAACGGGAGCGCGGCCATGACTGGTGGACTGGCCGGCTTCCGCCTGTACTGCACCCTTTGCGAGAACGAGGGAGGGCCCGTACTGATCGTTACCTTCGATACCGACCACCAGGCCGCGAACGTGCATCACCCGGCGTCGGGGGCACATTTTGCCCAAGAGTCTGTGGCTGAGTCTTGGATAGGTTAGGTACTGGATTCCAGGGGCACGATCCCGAACAGAAAAGCCATGGGTATCGTGCCCATCCTACCGTCGGTGGAGCGATCCCAAATCCCCGGGGAACTCGGCGTGTCGAAGGGGTCGAAGCAGCCCACTGGAGCTAAAGCACTGCTTTTTCACTTATCCTTCCCACGCGTGCCCATAGTATATCCCCGCCCACAGACCCCATACCGCCTGAGCAGATGCGAGGGCGAGTAACCTGGGCCGCCGTCGGCCTTCGGCGATCGGCATCGTGATTGGGCTCGTGCTCGTCGTCCTCTCGGGGCTCACTTTCGTCGGGGCCGTGAAGGCGTTGGTACCCTTCGGGCTCGCCAACATCTCCGTAGGGTCAATCGCTCCCGGCTGGATCCTAACGCCGGCGTGGACCCAGCCGAACGCGTCGGTCATCGTCGCCTTTGTGGGGATCGTCATCGCAATCGCCCTCTAACGGCGAGTCTGCCCGCTGGTTGGCACTTCAGGACAGGGCTAAGCCAGCCGCACGAGTACCCGGTTGTGCATGATGGGGCTCGGAGGCGTCGTCCGGCCGGACTGCCAGGTCATAGAAGCGCTCCGGTTCGTCCTCGGCGCTGACCCTACGCCGCTCATCCAGATCACCCCCTGCGGTGGAGAACTTTCCGATCCGGCCCCATACCGCCGGGCCGACATCTCGCCCGTCAGCGATCCCCCGACAGCATCTGACTTCAGGCTCCCAGAAGCAGTGGCCACCTTCCGGCTCTGCGGCTTCCACCGAACGGACCCGCCCTTCCCTGAAGCCGTGGCGGTCGCCGGCTAACCGGTTACAGTATCTCGATGGGTGCGCCACGCCCCCGACCCCCAAAGCCGCGGGGCTAGGAGTTGTTCGGCGGGCGCTGTTCCTTCATCAGCTGGGGCTGCCGCGGCATTCAAACCGGTTTGACCTGCTATTCATCTACCCTGAAAGTTGAGCAATGCACATGGATGCGTCCCTCGGCTTGCCGCGACTGATCGACGAGGGGGAGAGCGCTCCCATCACGCTCCACTGCTCTTGCGGCGCGAACTTCAGTTGCCGAAGCTCGACCTACTGCCCCGGTGGGTGCCCCTGGAGCCGACGCTGCGGATACCCGAGCTCTCCGGGGGCTGCTAGCGGACTCTCATCGCTCCAGGCTGTCTGTCCGTCGTGCCGGATGTCGCGGTCGTACGAGTCGGGCGGCTACCCGGTCGACTTCTGACCTGTTCCACTACCCCCGCGGAACCTGCACGTCCTCGATCGCCAAGCCGCGGCCGTGGAGCCGGTCTCCTGCACCAGGTTCGCCTGCGGCAAGCCGTTCGTCCCCGCGGAACGGTTTGTGCGCCAAGGGTTCCCAACCAGCCCGACCGAATGGCGGTACTTGTCGCCATGTCCGCATTGCGGCGGGATTGGCGAGTACGCAACACCGTCCGACGGGAGCTACGGGTCTCCAGTCGGCCCTTCCAGCCGGAGGATCGTCCAGGGGGAGCGGTAGGCCCAAATGCCGGGTCGCGGTCCGCCGAAACATGGCCTGGGGCCAAACGATCTTCGATGGGACCAAGGTTCTCCGTGGCGGCGGAGAGTGGTATGAAGAGGTCTACATCCCGTGGGCGGGGACCGCGAATGTCACGGCAGCCGGCACCGCCGGGTTCTACATCGGCGTTTACCCACGGGGCCAGTTTGACGAAATCAAGAAGGCAAACCCACTTCGGTTTCCGTTCCTGCTCGGGGGAGCCCGGCTCTCCCACTTCGTCCGGTTCACGGTCACTCCGGGGTCCTACGTCCTCGTAGTCCGCGTCACCTCGTGGGCCCCCAACGGGGGCGAAGTCCGCGTCCAAGTCCAGCTAGGGCCGTGAGTCTCCCGATGGAGGCCAAGGTGGTGGAAGGGCCGTCGCCTGCCCCTCATGCCCCCGCGTCGCCCTCCCCCGCCCCGCCAAACCCACTTCCCCCGCCGACCGGCCTCATCCCCTCGACGTGGAAGGCCGGACTCGCCGTGGTCCTGATTCTCCTGGCGCTGGCACTCGGGTGGCTCGCCATCTGGGGCACGCCGAAGGAGATCGATGCGCTCAATGCCGGGGCCGACATCCTGATCGCGCTAGCGGCCCTCTTCGCGATTTACGTATCTAGGTTGGATACACGCGGGGCTGGTTCGGGGCCGCCCCCTGCCGGCGTACTCATGGCGCCGAAGGAGGGGCCTGCTCTGCCGCCGATGCCAGCGGTGCTGCCGGCACCGATCGCCGCGGGCGAGGGGGATCCCGCCCCGGGGGACGGGAGCGGGCCTCCAGCAAAAGGCGCGTCTGATCGGATAGTCGACAAGCCCGCTGGGGCTGGACAAAACCCAGGGAGGTAGCGCAACAAGGGCCGGCCCGGGGCGAAGCGGGCTCGTCGGGGCCGCAGCCGCGATCTATCCTGACTGGACGAGCCGCAAACCGAACTGGGCGAGACGACGGCTGACTTCTCCCGCCGGGAGGTCCTTGTCGGTCTGGATCGTGACCATGTTGCCGCTCGCCGAGTAGGTCCCCGAAATCTCGCCGATGATCGCACCGGCAAGCCCACCAGGCCGCCCGCGGAACGAGCCGCCGGCCGCGTTCCCATTCAACGCGAACCCGTTGGCCCGGGCCCACCCTTGCAGGCTGGCAAACACGGCCTGGGGATCGGAAACCTGGGCGACGAACGTACGGGGCATCGATGGACCCATCGCCTTCCCCCAGATAAATTCGGAAGGAAACGGACCCACGGCCGGCCACCAATAGGCCCTCCTGACCCCGGCCTGTTTGTCAGACAAACGGGCCTGTCCTTAGTAGGGGCCCGGATTCAGTCGGTGCGTAGCGCGAAGCCGTCTCGAACCCACTCGATGACCGCGGTCTTCGAAGGATGGTTCGTGGCGAACAGGTTCAGATAGGCGCTGGTCTCCTCGTTCCCGCGGACCAACTGGTAGCCGGCTCGGCGCATGAGCAGGTCCGCCATGATCAGCCCGGTCCTCTTGTTGCAATCCCCGAAGGGTTGCTCGTCACAGAACCGGTAGAGGACCGTCCCCGCGAGTACGTGCGGATCGAGCTCGTCCTGCCGCTTGTTGATGAACGCAGCGATCGATGCTAGGGTCTGGGGGTGCCGGAGTTCATCGGACCGGTGACCCCCCGTCTGGGCTGGAACTCGCCACACCCATTCCATGAACTCGGCAGTGATCGGCGTCGGGAGCAACGGACCGGACACGAATCGGAGAGCCACCGACCGGGTTAAATTCCCTGTCCCCCATTCACCCACGATGCCAGCCGCCGCGTACGTCGAGCCCGAGTGGACCCCCGAAGAGCGCGAGCTCATGGAGGAAGTCCTACTCATCGCGGAGGAACTGGCCCCGATTCTGGCCGCGATGGCTTGAGTCTGGTCAATCTAGGCCGCTTATCGTTCTGGGTATTCGAGGTCGGGCACGCCGACCACTGCGCCCAGTTCTCGCTGAGTCATTACTGTCCATTTCGCTGTGGGCTGGCCGGCGCCAGTGCCGCCTTCCGCCGACATGAATATCCCGACCCGGGCCATCTCGGGTCCCCAACCAGGGACGGTGGCCCTCCACTTCACCTGCAGGACCAGTTGTACTGCAACTTTGGCCCCCGCGGTTGAGTTCGTCATGGTAACGCCCAGCTTGCCCATCAAGTCGTTGAGCGAAACGAACTTTTCGTCTCCCATCGCCAAGGCAGAGTACTCACCCGCGGGCACGCTGGACGATGGCGGGCCATTACTCGGAGTGCCGGAGCGCTGAGGGAAAGCGGGGCCCGCATCCTCTTTCCAGATGGAGAGCCCTACCCTCACTCCAATCGCAGGCCCCGGTCCGGTGCTCCGCATGGTGAACGCTAAAGGGACCCCGAGAAGCGCCACTCCCTGAGTCTGACCCGGATCATTTTCTCGGATCGGCATGACGCCGCCCGACGCGAGCGGCTGGACTAGGGCCACCCCGAAGAGCATGCTCGGAAGCAGATTCGCGTTCCGCTGACGCTCAGCCGATGTAGCCTGGACGAGCGCGGCGTATGCGAGGGCAAGCGTGCCTGTGGCCAACATAGCCGTAACTTCGTCTGTGAGCGTGACGTTGCCAAAGTGGTCGGTCGCCGGCCATGCCCAGCCGAACACCGTGAACAGCGTTACCACGGCGAGAGCGAGCAGGATGAAAGTGAATCCAAGGAACGCCCAAGATCGGTACCTGGTGAGGAAGTGGTCGTAGGCGGCCAGTTGATGCCTGACTCCCACGCCCGCCTGCTAGCCACCAGGGAATATCTACTCACGCACGGCAGAGCTGAATCTCCGCGCGGACGGTTAGGGCGCCGGGTCCACGTTGAGTCCATCGGATCGGTACCTCGGCTTTGCCCAGAAGTTGCCCATCGGTCCCCGAAACCGAAGGGGTCGGTCCATCGAGCGCCCCAACGCGACCTCACGCGCGAGCTCAAGGGCGGTTTGGCAGACAAGGCACCCCCTGCATTCGTCCGTGGCCAGGCCAACGAGCAACGGACCGGGCACCTGTTCCCCGGTTGCGATCGCCTTGACTGCCCAACGATGCACCTCGCAAGCATCCGCGGGATCAGGCACGGCCATGCGCGACCCGATGCCGTTCCGGGGCATGTATTCACCGACCGGGGCCCGCGGAAACCGCTGCGTAGCCCGTAGACGCCCCTGCCAGCGCCCGAGAATAGGCTCCCGAAGGCACCCTCGGGTGGTCTACGGCCCAAAAGCCCGTCAAATCGCCTGCGATTGAATGGCCGTCAGGGACCGCCCAGACTGGAAATTGGTCGAGTACCGGCTGGGGTCCCGAAACGGCCGGCGGGCTACTCGGAGGCCTGCTCTACGTCGGATTGCCCGGCCGGAACCTCCCGCGGTGGCTGCTTCATCGACCCCACGCACCGTAATGCCTCCCGGACTGCCAATCCCATCGAGGGCGCACACGGGGACAACCTTCGACACGCGATATCCAAGGTGAAGGCGGCGCTCCTTCGGATCCGCGACTTTATCGGGCCCAAGCCCACCGGTTGATTACCCGGTTCCGTATCGGACCGCCGGCCAACGCTCTGAGCAGGACTCTCATGGCACGCAAGCAATGGAAAGGGCGCGACGTACAAATTCGACTGATCGAGTACGACCAGAAGCAACTCGTGGTGGATACACCCCTTGGCAGAATCGTAGTCGAGCCCACCTCGGTCAGATTCCACCGCCGAGGTCGTGGCCGGGGAACGACCCTGCTAAGCGACAGGGAGCGCCCTTGAGCGATCCGCTGGCAGCTGTCGCGATCAAGGACTTGTCTACGGTCTTGACCGACTTCCGAGAAGAGTACACTCGCCACGGGAAGGATTGGAGCGTCGCCGAGCAGTCGATCCGTGCTCGCCTGTCGGCCCGGGGCCTGGCGGCTCTCGATCGCTGGGCCATCGGGACTCCAACCTACCGAGAGTTCATCGACTCGGTGATCAGGAATAACCCGTGGAACACCGCCGACAAGCTCTGGCTCGAACTCATCAAGGGGAATCTCCAGGCGGTACTTGCCGACTACGAGTCTGGGACTATCCGCAACCCCCGGGCTCTCGTCCAAGCGGCGACGTTCGCGGACTTCCTGGACATGGCGGATGCGCTCTTCGATGCTCACTACACCGACCAGGCGCTAGTCACGGCGGTCGGTACCCTTGAGCAGCACCTACGCCGTATGTGTGAATACTTCAACGTCGAACTACCCAAACGGAAGGACCAACGCGCTGCGGACGCCGCGGTCGTCAACGATCATCTTGCAAAGGCCAAGCGTTACCGGAGAGGTTCGGACCACGACCACATCGCGGCATGGCTCAAGGAGCGGAATGTTCCCGCCCACGGAAAGTACGCGGAGATTCCACCGGATCAGGTGAGGCGAACCTTGGACGGTATCCGGGCCTTTGTCAATCTTCACTCGCTGAGCGGATCACCGTGACCCAGCGGCGCCGCGCGGGGGTTGGGCGGCGGAAGAACGCTACAACCCGACCTCCTCCCGATCCGCGGCTGGACGGCGGGGTGATTGTTCATTTCGACGCTGGGTTCTGCACCAGGTTCCGACCGACTTGGGTCACGACGTTCTTTGAGATTCAAGGAACCGGCGGACTCGTCACCATGGGACTCGACGCCGCCCCCGTGACCCACGGACCTGCTTGGCTCTCTCGGGTTCCGGGGGGTCTCGACGCGGATCGGTTCTTGTTGAATGAACGGGGCGAGATCGCAATCACGCTTGACCACGGACCGCAGCTGGTGGACCTCTGGGCAGCGCACCGCGCGGTTTCGTACCTTGTAGCCAACGGTTATCGAGGCCCGGCCCTGTTCGTCGGGGACGGGCTCGGGGTCATCGAGTTCCTTCGGAGGAAGGGCCCGCTGAATCTCCCGGTTGACGACCCCAAGTTCGCAGGCAAGCTGCGGGTCGCCATCGCGCGCGCTGCGGCTCCGCTAAGGGATTGCTATTGGGGCTGGATCCCCACCGAGTTCAATCGCGCAGCCAACCGGCTCCAGCGGCATGCCAAGGACTACTGCAAGAAGTACGGAGCGCACGCCTTAGGCTCGACCTAGGCGGCCCCGCAAGCATTCCCCCGAGTGGCCAACCGGACGCCTGTCAGTCCCGTGGTTGGAGCGAAGCCCGCAACGCCTCCCAGATCCCGTCGCGGTCCAGGTCCTCAAGACGCGCGGCCGGGTTCAGGAATCGTCGAAGGTTCCGCTCAGTGGCTGTAAGGAAAAGTTCGGGTGGGAGGCCGCCGATGGCTTGGCTAAGCCTCGCCTCCAGTTTCCCCCGGTCCGCACTCAGGGGGAGGGCAGAAGGATCGGACTCGATGGTGGCGAGGACGGCCGCCAGGAAGTCGGTCTTGCGGGCGACGATTACCACGAGTCGCGAGAAATACCATGTGTCATAATCGACCGGGCTCATCGTGCGCCCGCGGCGTAGCCCGCCGCCGATCCGATTGAGGCCGTGAGCATCTGGGTCATGGTCCCCGCGGCGATCCTACGCACGGATTCGGCCGCCACATTCGACGATCTCGGGAGCGAAGATGCCACCGCCAACGAGACAGCACGCACGGCGGGACCGGCAGCCCCGCTGGCCGCCCGGGTCACGACGGACTGCCACAGCTGGTCTGCGGCCACCCTGGCCCCGGCGAACGGACCACCGGGGCCTCTGGTCGCGTTGATGACTTTGTGTGCAGTCACCGAGGCATCGTAGATCGTCGATACGGCCGTGATAGCCGGACAAGCGACGGGAAGCGCCGCACATGTCGCTCCGATCGCGGCAGCCCTCAGTGCATCCGGGGAAACATACCGTTCCAATCCCCCCAGCGAGATCGGATGCGGGCCAGCCGGTCGCGGTCGTTTCTTGGCCGAACTGCGACGACGCCGCGGCCTGGGCCGGACAGCCGCAGGCGGCGAAGGAGGGGCAATCCGAATTCGCGGTGCCTCGCGCCATCCGTGCCGCGCGTAGCACTCTGGCCCAATACCGAGACGGATGGAATGCGGGTCGGTAAGCCGTCGACGACAGTAGCGACATCGCCGGTATCCGTAGCGGAGTCGCCGGGCGTACCCCCGGTGGGAGGTAATGTACCGGGGCGGGTCGTCTCCCATCGGATTCTGGCCATCCTCCGGTCATGTTATAGCGTGAGTAGCCGGGTGCCGAACAATGACCCGAAAACAAAGCGATGAAGTCCGGTTGGTCGAGGCGTCCCCGGCGCGCGACGTCCTAGACCTACCGATCCCGCGAGTTGTCATCGAACCGGGGACGATTCGGTTCCCCAAGAACGGCCGTGGACGGGGCCTCACGTTGCCCGACGACGCTTCGTAAGGGGCTGGAAACTACCAGTTGGGGAAGAATGCGAGGGCCAGGATCGCAAGGCCAATCCCCACCATGATGAAGCCCGCCAGAAGGGAGTCGAGTTTCTTGTCAGTGCTTGCTTCGTTGCGCGCGGAAACCATCACCATTTCGCGGACGTACGCTGCGCGAGCTTCGGTCACGCCCGGAACAATCAACTCTAGGAGCGGGACCGGGTTGACGGAGTCGAAATCGCCGCCAGAAAGGTACGCATAGCCCCAGGCTAGATTGGCCCCCGCGACCCACGCGAACCCGTTTTCAGCCCCGGCGGTCCCAAGAGCAACGGCGTGAGAGAGATAGGCGACAGCGAGGACGACCACCGCCCCGTCAAAAACCCCCAGCAGCGCACCTGCGCGGGAGGCGATCCTTTCTGATTCAGCATACTGACGATCAAGGGCCCGCTCCATGATGCTAGTCGCGAACCGGGCCTTGGCGGGGTCCTGCAGTGCTTCGACGACCCCGGCCGAGTCCAACCAGCGACTGACGTGAGCAAAGTCCGCAGGATCTTCCTTGATACCGGGGTAGACGAACCGGTAGACCACGAATAGGGCCAGGAGACCGGAGAGAACCGCCCCGCCAATAGCAGAATACACTCCCTGGGTGATCGCGCTACTCAGCCAGTGTGGGCACGATGCCGGGGTCGACTCACAGTCGGAGAGCAAGTTCGCCTCCGCGAAGTAGATTCCGATGAAGTTCAGGGAGCCGACCACAAACAGGATCGTGAAAACGACTCCAAACAGGCGGGACACGATCCCCATGGTGACTTTGCGCCGCCGAACGACCGGCTCCCGACCGCTGACGCTCCGGAGCGCCACGGTTTCGACAGACAAAAGGTTTCGAGCCAATCCGATTTCGGGCCGTTAGGGCGCGGCCAATGCCGCACGGACAGCGGATTGCAGGGGGCGCCTACCCGACCGGCTTCCCGAACCAGGCGTTCGCGAGTTCTACAATAACGACCCATGCTGCGGTTGCCTCGACCATGTGTATTCTCGTCCACTTCTGGTGAGAGCCGGGGTTACGAACGAGAGCCGTGGCATTCACACGATCGAGGAATCCGTCCCCAAGTGTTGGGTCGGCGCCGATGAAATGTCGCAGCGGTTCCGTGTCCTTGTCGTGCATCAGGTGACCGAGCGTCAGTCCGTTCCAGCCAACCCTCCACCATGGCTCGGGCTCGCAGCGGAGTCGAATCAGTCCATCGAGCAGCTTCCCACCCAAGGCGGTCGCTGCGGCCGGCAGGCCCCCCTGCAACGCCGTAATCATCTCTTCGGCGTCGGCGAGCACCATCGCCCCGTGGTCGGACTCGGAGAGCCGGTGCTTGCAGTCGATGGAGAGGTACTTGTCGGGCAGGCGCTGGTGTGCACGCATGAGTCCTATGCCGGCTTGGAAGAGCGCTCCCCCGTTGCGGACGGTGCAGTCCATACCATTCACCCAGCCGACGCCGAACTCGTCCTCGATGCTTGCTTCGATCCGAAACTTCTCGCCGATTTGGAAGCGGTACTGCTGAACGTCAAACTTGACGACCCCTAGGACATCCGCCCGCATCCGAACGGGGAGGGCGCTGGCGCCACCGCGGATCGGCGATAGCGATACTGTTGCTCCGGAGGCTGGCTGGTTCCAGGGGAACCCCACCCGAACCTGGACGAAGTACGTCCAGCGGCGGCCTTCATCCCTCGTTGTCACAGTCGTGGCTTCCCTTCTGTTCGGTCAGGGCCGGTTGGCTCCGCCGGCGTAGGGCTCTTAGGGGGCTTCTTAGCCCGTGCGCGCGAGTGGCCGTGTGGGCACTCGACGACTATCAGCGGCATCGGTACGTCCCGGAGATGCTCGATCACCGGTGCGATCTCCGGCGGTGGCTCGCCGGCGATCACCGGAAGGGAGTCGCCGACGAACTCCTGCACCATGTGTCGGACGCGTTCGTACTCGTCCCGTCCGATCTCCTGGGGCAGGTGGGCGGTCGTGCCATGCCGATCAGCATAGAGCCCCCGTAGCTTCAGTGCGTCCAGCTTTGCGTATTCCCTTAGAAGCCGGATGAAGGGCTGCATGGACTTCGGGTCCGCCTCCCAGCCGTCCTTCACTTTCTTCATGGCCTCCGGAGTCGGGATTGGGATCACCTTCTTGAGAAGGCCAGGGTCCTTCGCGACGGCCTCCATCGTAACGTCCTTGGAGACCTCCTCGTACCAGCCGTCGTCGTAGCCGGCGATCGGGAGGGTCGCTCGTCCGATGACGCTGAAGTATCCGACCCTCTGCTTGCATTGGTGGCAACGAAGGACCCGCTCCTCGATGTACGCTCGCTTTCCCCTGTCCCCGGGATCCCTTGACACCATGCCGAGCGAGTAAAGCCGGTAGGCGAACGCCTTCCCGTACTCCTCGATCGCAAGGACCATATGGGCGGTCGCATGGCCGTACGCCCACGACTTGGCCAACACGAGGCCCGAACGATAGTGGGCAAGCGCGTTGAAAGCCGAGAGTCGGGCCATCATCTGGTCGTCCGCATCGGGGATCGGGCCTAACGCCGCAGGCCCGCGCAGGTCCAACGACATCGGGATGACCGCCAGAACCTTGGTGAAAGCGTAGAGCAGCGGATCATCTTCGACCGTCGGTTCGTCGCCCATCGGGACCGGAGGCGAGACCGCGCGCAGTTGTATCTTGCTTCCGTTACCCGAGAGTGGCGGGCGATCAGCTCGGGAGGATCAAGGACGACGCCTCACCGACTACGCATTCGTTCCCTGCCAATGGGACCGTGAGCCCCCCGAGAAACCACCATACGTCGTAGGCAATCAGGGTCCGGAGCGCGACAGCCAAGGATGCCCGGAATTCAGCACGTCCTGTTCATCGACGAGTCCGGGTCCGGTGGTGCGACAGCAGGCCGATCCACAGCGCGGACGTGCGAATCAATCTGGGTCACGGTCGGTGTCCTGATCCCGTGGGATCGCCTTGACGAGGCCGAAGCAACGTTGGAGAACGTGAAGGTCGGCTGCTTCAAGCCCGGCACGCGGGAAATCAAGGGCCGGTACGTCAAACGTGACCTTCTACCCGGGGTTTCGGAGGCAAGCGCACTCGCGCAGCTCGCCGGAATCGCCCCGGGGGTGGAGGGCAGCGTTTGGGTCGCTGCATGCGCGCCGCCCTGCGACCCACATGCGCGTTACCCTGCTGCGGCCACCGATCCCCGAGCGATCGCCCGACACCTGTTGATCGACCGAGTGAACGGGATGGCAGGTTCGAGACCGTTCGATCGAAGCTCTTGGCTCATCGTTTGTGATCTCTCGAATAGCGCTGACCTGGCTCAGTTTTCATCTACGGTCACCGGGTTCACCGAAGCCATCGCCAATCGCCCGCGGAGCAAGGTCATCCACCCGGAACTGCTGGGCGCGACATCGGAACGGTGGCCCGCGATCCAGATCGCGGACGTGTTCGGGTTCTACGCCCGCCACGCGTTGGGCGCCAAGCTCCACATTCCGAGGGCACGATGGGAGACTACGGAGATGTTCATCGACCACCTGTACCCGTCGCTCAAGCGATCGGGTTCCGGCTCGGTAGTGGGGTGGGCCCCGTGGCCGTCAGGATCCGTCCGCGCTGCGGCGGCTGCCGGTCAGCCGGATGTCCCAGTGATTCCCGCCGATTACGGCGCGTTCCGCAAGATGCGCCGGCTCTGACCGTTGCCGTTCTCAGCGCGGGCTCACGGGCTGACTCGTGGCGGGCAGGCTGGCCGCTTGGCCCGGGAGGGTTGGAGTGGGAGCTTCGATGACCACGAGTCCGTTCCCGAGAGATGTGACGGCGAGCCACCCGTCGCCCATCAGTCGGTTCGCCTCGTCGACCCCGACGACCTTCTGGTGCTTCCTTGGGGAGTCAGTCGGTCCGCTGCCGGGTTGATCGCCGAGTAGCCGCTTCAGGACGATCTCGCGGATTTCCGCGTCCGTGGCGTTGTCGGCCTTTCTCGGGTCCTCCCCAACCAACTCCAGCATCCGGCGGTTGAACTTGGACTGGTCGTCCTTGTCCGTGGACGGCGGCGCGGTGGAAAGGTATGCCTCGCAGCGGGCGAACGCCTCCCGCATCTGTTCGATGACTTCGGGGGGCAGGTGGCCACGGTTCTGCGCGTACCGCGCGGTCATGTCCCCACGATGGCCCATGAAGAATTGCGCCAGGGAGTGGGGGATCCTGCCCTCGGCTTCCGCCGAAAGCAGGCGAGTCGCGAACGTAGTCCGGAGCGCATAGGGCCGCGCTGTGAGCCCCGCTTTCCGGATCGCGCTCCGAACCATGTCGCCAATGTTGGTAGTGACGATGAACGCCCGGGCGGCACGCTCGGGGATGACCACGGGCGAGTCAAGTCCGATCTTTTCGCCCTTCTTCCAGTCGGCGTTCGGTCGCATACGGGCCGTCAGGTACTCGCTGACGTACTCGCAGCCCTCGGTGGTGAGAAACGAGCAATAGACGTGCTTGGCCTTCGAGAGTTCCTGGCGGACCACGATCCTGGCCGGGATCCGCGAGAATGTGACGGTTCTGTTCTTGAGATCGAGGTCCAGGTCGACAAAGTCGCGGACCCGAAGCCCGTCCGATCCGTCGTAGTTCCCTAGGACCATCGGGCGGAATCCTGAGAATGCCATCAGGGCGACAGCGGCGCGCTCCCGTCGACTGGCGGCGTGCAGGACCGCGCGGAGCTCTTCCTTCGTGAGCGCGGCCTCGGAGTAGACGTCGTCAGCGTCCCGGACCTTGACCAGTCCCCGAGGGACTTCCACTCCATTGAACGCCAACCAGGACTTGACCACCTTGACGGTGAACGCCACAGTCGAGCCTTTCTTCCCGCGGCTCCGCTCCCGCTTTTCGAAGGACGATAGAAGATCGCGCAGTTCCGTGCGCTGTCCGCGCTCATTGACCCTCCCGGCGAGTCGGATCAGCTCCCCGGGGGTCGTGCCCATGTCGACGCAGAACCCTGCTAGCCGTCGGGGCCAGACATTCCGGGTGGAAGGGGAACCCAGCCGTTCGGTCCACTTGGCCACGTCCGCCTGGTCGCCCTCTACTGCGCGGACCATCTTCTGGCGGCGGGTCTTGCTGATCTGGGGCATTGGCAGTCAGCGACCCCAGAGCTACGACGTAGATAATACCTCTGCCACTGTCAAATTGGCATAGCCCCGAGCGGATTCGAACCGCTGTCGCCGGCTCCAAAGGCCAGCATGCTTGGCCACTACACCACGGGGCTGCGACCCACGATGGTTTCCGCCGGTACAAAAGACACACCGTCGACCCCGAGCCG